>Ga0228711_1005894_pt1 | contig 18477 bp, 12 predicted proteins | sample MedpolnodulmetaG_2_FD_177996 | JGI IMG/M metagenome (GOLD analysis project Ga0228711, IMG submission 177996) | Root nodule microbial communities from Medicago polymorpha collected in Santa Monica, California, United States - brown nodules | ecosystem: Host-associated > Plants > Roots > Nodule...
TATTATCATATAATAAAAAAAAAAAAAAAAAAAATATATAATTTAAAAAAAATAAATAAATAATAAAAATAAAAATAAATATATATATATATATATATATATATATATATTAGGAATATAAAGTGATTGTAAATTTTAACACACGTTACATTTATGCATCTATCTATCAAATAACCGTTTTTTTTAACAATCACATAGATTTTGAAACGTTCTATTATTCTATGAAAAAAATTCTAAATTACATTTGTTACCATTTTGAAATCACACATATAACATCTACACCGTGAATTATTTTTTTTATATGTCGTTTTTCTTCATATATTATCTTGTATTTTCTTTGTTATTGTTTCGCTTTTTGCATACACGCATAAAGAAAAGATATTTTTGTGAACGCATGAGTACCAAAAAATATTTTTCTCTAACTACTAATATATATTATTTATAAAAAAAACTATGACCCTCTAAATATTTACACATTTTATACTACATCCCTTATCTTTTATTAAATAATATTATTTTTAGATTTTTTTTTTATTCTTCATAAATCTTATTAATTTTTTTCTTTGACGTCTTCAAAAAACTTTTTTATTTGAGAGAAGATAATGTAATGAATAGTAAAATGTATGATAAAAAATAAAATATTAATGATTTATTCGTATTATATTTAAAAGAGAGATAGCATAATATATTGTTGCTAGCTTAAGTTCCTATGTATTTCAACCATAATATATCCAACTAAAAGAGTATGTGTGCTTGCCATTGTAATTGAAGATTGGAGATTAAAGAATTCCACCTCTACGCAACATGATTGAAGTAAATCAGCTAGATAACTCCAATTAAATTGTTGCTACCAGAAAAAATCATGTTTGTAACTTCTGCATTAATGTTTGCAACTCCAATTAAAATTATTATGAAGAAGTAAAATCAGAATAAAAATGAAGAATAAAATTAAATTACCATAATTAGCATAATGTGACTATGGTTTCCAACATGGTCCATGATTTTAACTTGGAAGGAAGCAACTTGTGTATTTAGATCTTCACCTATCTTATGATAGCACTGATTTAGATAAAATGAGATGTTCTTGCCAACAGGTGATATAAACATGATACTTGCCTAAAAAACAAAAGGTGAAACTTGCCAAATTAAATTTTTATAAATTAATCAATAAATAATAAAACAGTCTTGTTTAATGTGAATAGATAAAATGGCAATGCACAACCATGCACAAATGTACTCCCTCTCCCTTTGTTCCACTTTATATGTCATTTTGGCAAATACACATGTATTAAGAAATGTAGTTAATGTTGTATAGAAAAGAGTAATTGTGAGTTGTTTCACAAAAATATTCTTTATTAATGCTATGGAAAACATAAATTAAAAGATTTGGAAAAAGATAAAGTAATAAATAGTAAGGGCATGATAGGAAAATAAGCATTAATAATTATTTGATATTGCAAAGTGACATAAAATTTAGAACAAACAAATTTTGCTAGAATGACATATAAAGTGGAACGGAGGGAGTAATTTTTTATCATTGGATCAATAAATCTCATCATATATCATTTAATTTAATGGTGAAATTAATTGATCCAATGAAAAACACAAAAATCACATCATATCATATATTAATAAATAGGTTTAATTGCAGTTTTGTTCCCCTTATTTTGACTATTTTTCAAAATTGATCCCCCTATTTTAAAATTCGACAATTTTGGTCCCTCTATCTTAAATTTTATTTAAAATATGATGATATAACAAATTTTAAATGAAGCTTTCAAGGAAATTTTCTTACGATTTCATCGATGTTGATATTTTCTCATCTTCAGATCATATACCACAACATTTAAAATCTATCACATCACTTTTTTTGTTAAGAAAAATGATGGAGGGACTAAAACTGTCAAATTTTAAAATAGTGGGACCAATTTCACAAAAAAATGAAAATAAAGTGATCAAAACTGCAATTAAGCCTAATAAATATCATCTTCTAGGCAAAATCACACATGCATAATAAAATAGACTTTGTTTAATATGAACATGTAAAATGGAATTACACCACGCACAAATGTATTTTTAACATCGGCATAAGAAGGACTCAAAAATGTATTTAACCCTAATTTGTTTAAAAGGTAATGATCAAAAAATGAAAATTTTGTTTAAATAGGTTCTCATAGAAAAAAAAATATTTTAAATATTTCATCATTTTGTTACAATTTTATCATAATTAATTTCTAAAAGTCTTTAAAATAGAAACTATTTTAAATAGATTTTTGAGAGAGATGATTTTAAAAAAATATGGGACTTTTATAAAGTTAAAACAACTGACATGAATATGTTAGTCACTAAATGTAAAAATTACTCTTCTAATTTAATACAAATGGGTTTAAAATAATAGGACCTAAATCTCATCATATATCATTTAAATGAACTATTTAAAGTCGAAATCTAATTTAGTAGCTTACTCACCTACTACCCGAATATCATCTAGTTTCACTTTAAAAAAAAAAGCCCATTATGTAAGTTTTTTTGCTAAATTATACTACCTTTTTAAGACTTGGTCCCCCCAATGTTTAAAACCTGGCTCCACCTCTGGGGGGGGATGTTATCCGATTAAAGAGTCCACATACAAAGTTGCGACAAAAATAAGTTTGAGTTGATCAATTTCATATACACGTAGGAACACATAACTTAACTCACTTTTTATCTAGCAAGAACAACCACTCATAATTGATCATACATGTGATTTATTTATTTATTTTTTTAACAAAAACAAACTTAACTAATTTCATTTATCAAAATAATTGTAATACATGTAGAGATATAATTAAAACTATGGTGACTAGCATAAGATAATGCCAACCTAAATAACAGACGAGGAGGGGGGGATGTTATCCGATTAAAGAGTCCATGTACAAAGTTGCGAGAGTTAATCAATTTCATATACACGTAGGAACACGTAACTTAACTCACTTTTTATCTAGCAAGAACAACCACTCATAATTGATCATACATGTGATTTTTTTTTTTAACAAAAACAAACTTAACTAATCTCATTTATCAAAATAATCATAATACATGTTGAGATATAATTAAAAGTGTGGTGACTAATATAAAATAATGCCAACCTAAGTAACAGACGAGGAACATTCTTGGTTTTCCGTCAAATAAAACTTAACCTAATGTTTGATAAGAAATTTCTACGGTCATTTAAAATAAACGAATATAATATCAATCGCTAATTTATTCATATGTCAATATATCATTAGACACATATGTCATGGTGAATTTTTCCAACTTAAAGTCATTACATCACAATGCAACATATACATACAAATTAAATCTACTAATAATTTGTACCAAATTTTTTTTTACTAATATTTATTAGGAAAAAAATCCAATATATGTTTTATTTCAAAAGTGAGTTACTTTTAAATAAATAAAGATTTAATAGCAATTTTAGCCCCCTGAAAAAAACTACAAAACCGCCCCCTAAGTTTTGAACTTGTGCCAGTTTTGGCCCCAAAGCCAATTTTGACTCGGTCTACGCTGACATGGCACCCTAAGTGAGGTCCCACGTGTTATTTTTTATTTTTATTTTTTTGGCCTTAGGGGACCAAAACTGCTACAGTTGCAAAACTTAGGGCGCGGTTTTGTAGTTTGTTTTTCTCAGAGGGCCAAAATCGCAACTTCGTGAAAGTTAGGGGGCGAAAACTACTATTAAGCCATAAACAAATATGAATAAGGTCTTGCTAACCGCTGCCCACAAGACAATGATTAAAGAATCTACAAATAAAAATTCAGTCTTGAAAATATAAAATATTATTTTTGATCGATTAATGACTACGTAACTTTTTCTTGAAAACTGACTTGTTGCTTAACCGATGTTCTTATGGCCCATACGAGGTGGCATTTAGCCCGGGAACATGAAGTTGTTTCCCACCATGGGAAATTGAGCCATCACAGACATATGGTGGTTTCAACCTGATACGATTAAAATAAATAAATATTCCTCTTACTTATTTTATTCCATTATATTTGTTTGTTATTTCACCCCTTACTTTACTGCAATACAAAAGATTCAGACCCTGCCTTCGCTACTCTTCATCCATTAAAATAAAGAATATCTCTATCATCCTTTGTGAATGATGAGCATGACCCATTTCATAATTTTTCTCATAGCTCAAGATTAACCCAGTTTTTTGCATAACAATGAAATATTATCAAGAAGTATTATCAACATGACAGCCCCACAAGTTCCCTTCTTGTAATTTTGCTGCAAACGTAACACCCATCTCTACATCTCATCCATTTAATTTTCCTCCAATCCTCCATTGTGAATACGCCACCTATCTATGTAGTTTCCTCTAGCCATCTTCCTATCTTCAACCAAGACTACAATTAAGTATTGACCCACTATCACTAAATTATAGTATAGATAAAATCACCACCGACAAAATAGAATAACCAACAAAACTGATGTGGTTTCTTTAACATCCAATTGGTTTGATATATATAATTTTTCTATAATTGATCTTTTAGCTGAAGAAGAAATAGGAACATGAACAATTAGTCGATTTCTTTTTATATTTTTGGTTTGAATTGAATTTATTAAATTTGAAAAACCAATTTATTTTTTAATTTAACACTGTTAGTCTACCCTTGAACGAAAAAATCAAAAAAGTGCTATTCTAAAAAAAATAAAATTAAAGTGTTATTCTATCAGAAAATAATTTATTTTTTGCTTTTAATTAATAAATAAGTTGTGACTCATTAGTAGAAGAAAATAAACGGAAGCCCAATTACACACATAAAAGCCCACAATCAATTTTAAATATAAACAATGTTCTGTGGGGTCAATTTTTTTTTTTGCCAAAAAGTTGTATGAAGGTTGCCATCAACAGATCTGAACCATTCATTTAAAATAATAAATTTATCGATGGTTGAAACATCAACTTTCGTTCTCATTCCCATACTAAACCTCACCCCATACGAATATAAGAATTTCAAAACGGAACTTTTCCCTCTCACAAGTCACAACACTATCCATAAACGATAGATTTTGAAAATGTACAAGTAACACTGAAAATCACATTCGAAGCTTTCAGCAAAAATCACAATGGAGAAGAAGCTTCGTTCATCTCTCAATTCTTCACCACAAGAATTTATCTCTTTAGCCACAACCCTAACCCTAAAATCCTCTAAATCCTCTCTCAAAACCCTAATCCATTCAATTAAACCCTCTTCCAATCTCATTTCTTCACTCCCTCCCTCTCTCTACGAATCCATCACCACTACAATCCAATCCTTCCTCAATCTTCTCGAATCAAACAATTCCGAAAATCCCCAAACCCCTCCCACCGCCACCCTCCGTCGCTCTTCCCGCAAAAACACCACCGCCACCACCGAACCCAGTTCCCAATCCGATGAAAAACACAAACTTCTCGAAAAACTTCAAATTCTCGCTCACATTTCGTTTCTATGCGTTTCGCATCCGAGAAAGGTTTTTGATTTTTCTGATTTGCTACCTGGAGTTCAAGCATTGCATGATAATTTGATTGTTTTGGAAGCGGATTCGATTTTGTCTTCGGGGATTGAGACTATATGTGAAGAATGGTGGAAGGAGAATTTACCAGAGCGCGAATCGTTGATTTCTCAGACATTACCTTTTGTTCTATCGAGGTCGTTGACATTGAAGAAAAAAGTGGATGTGCATAGGGTTTATATGTTTCGTGAAGCTTTCGCGTTGTTTGATTTTGAAGATGAGAGTATCGAGGATTTGAAACTGTTGTTGAACCGGTGTGTGATTTCGCCTTTGTATTTGAAAACAGAAGATGGAAGAAAGTTTCTGGCCTTTTTGTTTGGGTTGAGTGATCAGCTTGGGAAGGAGCTTTTGGCCATGATTCGTTCGCAGATTCCGTTTGGAAGGAAGTCGATGTTGGAGGCTTATGGGGATATATTGTTTCGAGCATGGAAAGCTGCGCCTGAAGATTCAGGGAGTGGAATTGAGGATGGGTTCTTGCAGGATTTGATTGAGGGTTCTATTCATGCAAGTTCTGGAGCTTTTGCTTTGTATATTAGAAGGGTTTTGGGAGGGTTTATTAATCAGAGGACCGTTGATGGGGTTGAGAAACTACTCTATCGACTTGCCGAGCCTGTCATATTTCGGTCTCTGCAGGTAAATGCATTGTCAAGATCATTGTTTTCCCAGCATACATTTTACTGTGTTTGAATGTTGATTTTGCAAACTTTCCATTTAAAGACTTTGCATTACACGGGTGCTTAAGAAAATGTTTGTGCAACATTGGATTGGTCTCATAAGGGTGATTGTTTGCAGTGATGCTGTGTTGTAAGCTTATGAGTTTCACAACTCTCTGTAGATGCCTTGTATGCATTATAATCTTAACTTGTATGCTGTAATCTTATGACTTTCGAGGCCTGGTTGGTATACCAGCTTATAATCAAGTTGAGCTCTCTTAAATTTGGGTTTTCTTTTTATAAAAAAAGGAGAATTTCTTAAAACAGAAAATGCTTTTTGTTTTAGATTAGCAGTTTCGTAAATTGTAATAAGTAATGGGTATGAACTATGATATCTAAAATAATGTGTGATTTGCGTTTCTATGTTCAGAATTTTACTTTGCCTTCTTTTCAATATAGGCTGCAAACTCAAATGTTCGACAGAATGCTTTGCATCTGCTTTTGGACATATTCCCCCTTGAAGATCCCGATGCCTCAAAAGAGGATAAGGATACATTGCTTGATAAGCAGTTCTTTTTGTTAGAAAAGTTGCTTGTTGACGATTGTCCAGAAGTTAGAACAATTGCTGTTGAGGGTTCTTGTCGTGTCCTTCATCTATTTTGGGAAATTATTCCGTCACCAATTATAACAAAGATGCTTACAAAAGTAATTAGTGACATGTCTCATGATGTATGCAATGAGGTAAGGCTTTCTACCTTGAATGGCATCATTTATTTGCTTGACAATCCCCACTCTCATGAAGTCCTTAAGGTGCTCTGTCCAAGACTGGGTCACTTAATGCTGGATAATGTCCTCACAGTACAAGTCGCTATGGCAGAGCTCTTGCTTCAACTAAATGATGTTCAAAATTTTCAGTTTAACAAGGTACATATATTCTTAAACGTGCCTAATTCCCGTATCTAATGTACTTGCCAATATAACCAATTCTCACTGGTTAGCTGGCCGTTGTTTGTGTCCTGTAGGTGGTGGTTCTCGATGTGCTTTTGTCTGTGCTTGCCAGTGATCAACCTCCTGTAGCTCAGAAGCTAACAAAACTGCTTATACCTTCGTACTTTCCCTCAATAGTGCCCATTGAGGAGGCATGTAATCGCTGCATTACACTTGTAAAAAGGTCTCCAATGGCCGGTGCAATATTTTGCAAGTATGCCGTCACGGGAGGAGCGTCTAAAACTCATCTTATGGAACTGGTCAAAGTATTCCTGAGTTTGGTTTTGTCACAAGATAAGCTGAATGCAGATCAGATAGAGGGCTTTCTTATTGCTGCTAGCTATCTTTGTGATAACTTAATCAGTGAACCGTGCTATATGGATGCCCTCAAAGAGTTACTTACTGCAGAGAAAGTGGAAGGTTTATTAACTGGGGCATCTACAGAACAAGCTCAATCATCTTTATTTAACATTTTCTCCACTGTCTGTCCAGATAATGTTGCAGGACTTCTTGAAGAGTGCATGAGTGTTGTCACAAACTGCCATGGTTTACCCGGAGATGTTGATCGCCAATCTAAAATTAGGTCTGCACATAAGTTGTTGCTTTCTTTGGGAGGTTTTGATGACATGTTTGAAGCCTTAACAACCCTACTGCATAAGGCTGCCTATCGTTGTCACATTAAATTTGGGGCAGACATGCCATCCCACAGTGTTACAGCTACTAAAAGGAAAAAGTCTAAATCCTCTGGAAAATTTTCAATTAAATCAAAGATAATTAACAGAAAGCAATCTTTTGAAGATGATTATTTAGTAGCTGTAGGAGTTGCATGGCAAGTTAGAGACTTGCTTCAGCATGAGGATACCAGGAAAGCAATCTTTAGATCTCAACCTTTAGAAATGTTGTTTTTTTCGCTTAAGATGGTATCTGAAGTCAGCATTGAGCATTGTGGGCAGTATGAATACATAGACATATCTCCTGTTTTGGCATATATGGCCCTTGCTCTGCAAATGACGGTTGATAATGTTGGCACAAGTAGTGAAAAGAATGGTGATTCCAAGGGGAAGAAAACTAAGATTGATTCTTCTACATTACTTTCAGAGGCAAGTACACTTGTTTTGTACATACTTTTTTATTGGATTGTTAGATGTTTAAAATTCATCTAACGCTCTGATTGTGCAATTTATTCTGTTGCTTTGCATGTCAGAGCCAAATTACTGGTTATATTCTTTTCTAATTCATTGCGAGTTTGTATTCGTTTGACTTAAAAACACGCTTTTCCTAAATCGCTTGTTTCATTTTAACGTGGTTGTAGAAATCCTTTCATTCCCAATTTGCACTGTGCTAGTTAATGTGTCTCACACAACCATTTTTACAAATTATAGAGGTCGGATGTCTCTTTTATTGCTAGATTAGCTGTGATCTTGTGATTTTGTCTTGCATTCTTACATTGAGCACCTTCTACTCAATGCATCACTTATATGATGCTTCTTCAACTTCTTTTTTTCTTATGGTGTCTGAATCTTACTTTTCTGTGCAGCGAATTTTGCCCATTCTGGCCTGCTATAATTTCACGTCAATTTAATGACTAAAATAAGTTTTTCTGGAATTTGGTTGTCTGCATCTTCGGTTCAGTTTCATTGGTTGATTTTCAATTGTCTGGCAAAATGTTTAAATTGTTTTTTCCCTTGAAATTTCCTGGTTTCCGGCATGATTGTTATGATATTGTAATCATAGTATCGTACATACCTAGCTCACTCATTCATTTAACTTGAGTCCTTTTATTGTATTGATGAATTGATGTTTCTTTTTTTTTTTTAAACAGACAGTATTGGATCTGACAATCGAGCACGTGCTCAACTGCTTAGAAAAACTATTTGGATCGGATGACACTGTACAAGATCACAATGTGGATTCACATAACTTGGAGTCAACAACTGGGAAAAATCGAAGTTCCAAAAAAAGGAAGAAAACAGGGAAAAATAAAAATTCCACAAAAAGGCGAAGGTTATCTCTGACAAATGCTGGGTGCCCAAGTAATGGAGGTGAGAAAATACATTCATATTTCATATATTATACATATTGTAGTTATAATGGATTGTGTTGCTTTGACCAAATGCATGCAACTTGAGCACACTGTGCGAAGTAGGAAAAAACCTCAAGCACAATTCAAGTGCTTCAATTGTTTCCATCTCAGTCAAATTATAATTTTGTTTTAAAAGGTTTGTCTGTATAAATAGTTAGATGGGTAATTGGGTAGACATATGGGTATTAATATTCACAGATTTCTAGTTCTATTTTGAGTTCTGGCCACTTTCTACAGGTTTCTTCTCTTATGATTTGACCATTGTATCTTCAAGTCATTATTAGGCATTTCATTTGTGAAGGAATATGGCCTTTTTGGCTAATCCACACTATAAAATCCGGCATCTATTTGTTTTCATTTGATTTAACCATGTGTTTGGCTCTTTTTGTTAATTCTGATTAAAACATTACAAGTACAATTTGAAGCTTTCAACTATGTATATCGTCTCTGGATTTATATCTAGTCGTTGTTTGTGACTAATTGTCCAAATCTTTTTGTATAGGATCTGTACACAATGAACCTCAACAAGTGCTTTGTAAGGTGAAGATGATTACTGCTGTTCTCAAGTTCATGGCTGATGCCACTGCCATGTGTTTTGCTCCTCACAACAATGGATTATTCTTGAATAATACCTCAAAATGCATACAACATATCTTGTCTTCGTTGAACCAGCTGTATCATCACAAAATTGAATTTGAGGAAGAGGATAAAAAAAATACTATATTTTGCCTGAAAAGCTCTTTCAGCTATGCTGCAAAAATACTCAATGTGATACTGACTGATTCTGGTGGATCCTCCATAATGACATCAAAAGCCTTCTTTCTTGCCAATAACTTGCTTGATTTAATTGTTTCGACTGAATCATGTTTGGGCTCTGCATATGCATCACGTCTTGTTGCAGCCGCAAAGCCTTGGCTGCCTGATGTAGTTTTGGCACTGGGATCTGAAAGTGTTCTACAACACACCGAAAGTGGAAGCGAACATTTATCTGCATCTGAACAAATGAAATTACAGTTTCCAAAATGGCCCTTGATTGTGGCCAAAACTGTGCTCTCTGCAGTGAATGAAGGTGAAGGAGATGGTGAATGCTCTCAACCTGATAAATTCTCAACATTCAATAAACTTACGGCTATGCTGATTATATTACTCAAAAAGAATAAGAGTATAATGGATGCAGTTGGGGATATTTTCTTGGTTTGTTCACTTGTTGGGCTAGAACAAAGGGACTTTGAGCTGGCATTAGGACTCTTGCAGTTTGTATGTTCCAAGTTGTTTAATCGTGATGACAGAGATTGGGGTGACATGATGTTGTCTTCTCTGGAAGAAATCTATCATAAGATAGAGATGCAAATTACAGAAGCTAGTAATAACGATGAACTGGAGAAATTGATGCATGCAAAGGGGTTGCTTGAACCTCTTTGGACGTATCATCTATATGAAACTGGAAAGGTCAACATGACTGATGACTAGAATTAGTTTCTCTATGTTTTGTATGTCTCTTTGCAGGAATCCAAGAGTATAATTTACGAAGTTCTTTAGACACCTGATGTACCTTTATGCTTTTACAATGAAAATGTAACATAAATGTGATTTAGTTTGCCAATACATTACTCCGCAACAAAGTATAAGAAATATTTGGCTCAAAATATTTACAATTTGCTTTCTATTTAGTTGTGTTATACCCAAAATGCCCTTTATTTTATTTTAAAAAAGAATTACCATTAATGTTCTATTGATACTGGCAACAATCAAGGAAGGATAAACGACGATAACACTTGATAATTGGCTTGTGCATTGATAATACTACTATGGAACATATACTAAGGAGCTTACTGCATGTTTGGAATATGGTGTTTAGTGGAGCAAACACACATCTTCACAATATTCAATGTAAATCTGCTGTGATTTTAAGAAGCTTAGAATTGGAGCTTCTGCGAGTGGTTTTTTGCCGTGATTTCCAGAAAACGTGAGTTGCAGCTGCACATCCAAACAAATAGTACTTAAAAAAGATCGACCCATCATTTTTTGGTTTCATAACGTGTAAAGATAGCTCCAACTATTAAATGTCTTTTTTTCTTCCTGTAAAAAATAATTTGAGGGTTATTTTGATACTTTTTTAATTTAAATGTGCAACAATTAATTTGAACAATCATTTGCCTTAATAAGCGTGAATTTACAGTTCTTGCTTATAAATTGTTAGAGTACTATGGAACGTTTAAGGAGCTTAGAATAGATCTTCTTTTTTTTCCTAGAGTTTTTCCTCGTGCTCTTGCTCACAAGTTTCCTGTGTTTTTAATGTTCTACTATTTTTTTCTTCAAAAAAATGTTTACTGCTATTTTTATCTCTGCGCTGGTAACTTAGAAATTGTCCGCTAGAAAAAGTTGAAAAGGGGTAACAAAGAACAACTTGTTTGACATTTTTACTGTCTCCTTTGATATTACTATAATATGTAAATTGGGTTGAACGAGATTAAGGATAATATTAAGGTAACGCTTTGAAATGAACAGAAGGACTGATTCAGAATCAATTATACAAAAACATAATATAAACACACATAATTTATCCATTTAAATTGTCCTAAATTGAAGAATAGCTATTCGAGTCGTTTCCAGCAACAAGAGTCATCATCAATATACACAGCAACAAGTTCAGGTTTTCATCAACAATTCTGCTTGCCTTGAAATTAAACAATGTACTGAATAAAATGGTTAAATGGTGATTCATCAGTCGCCTAAGGATAACTGGAGCAAGGCTCTAGAGTTCTACTTTGCTGCTCAATTCTGATTCTAACCCAAGGCAGCTCAAACAATGCCAAATGAGTTAGTGAATGTACACAGAATGAGAGGGATCTAAGGTCTAAGTCTAATGACTGTAACCATCACAACTAACAATTACAAATGTTCACTACTTTTTGATGAAGAGTTGTTCGTTCGCTTTCTTCAGACGGGGATCTTCTTCAAGCGAGCAGCAATAGGCATTCCCATAAATCCAACGAATAAGCAAAAGAACCATTGTACCAGAGTGAGAGGTGTTGTGTTTGCAAAGGTTCCCAAGTACTCCACGATTATGATTTGAAAGAAGATTGTAGCACTGATCACACTCACAAAGACATAGTTATCCAATATGCCTTTAAAAACATTAATTTTCTCCATCTCACGTGAGTTTATCTCATTGAAAACCTGCAAAACCAGACCAACCCAAAACATGTAAGCCACATTACAACAGTTACATATGCTTTTAACTTGATTCCTAATTTGACATGGACTCATAACTATTACAATATTATTCGTAAACAAGTTGTTCAGCCTTTTCAGAAAAAGTACCTGGCAGAATACAAATGCGTTGAAGATAAGTGTGTTTAAGACTAGATCAGAATTGGGGCCATCAAGCGAAAAGACAGTTTTTCCTTTTGACTGCAAAAACCATATCACCATAAACTGATACAGTGATTGTCCCAAGATATTCCTCCACATGACATTGCTGATGAAATTCCCTTTTCTTCCAACAGGTGCACGCTTCATTAAATCATCATTTGGAGGTTCAGTTGCAAGTGCAAGTGCTCCCAGTGTGTCCATTATCATGTTCACCCACAAAAGTTGAACAGCAGTGAGGGGAGCAGTTCCTGAAGACAAAATGCAAATTATATTGTAAGATAAAGAAGTATAAGGAATAAAATGTTTCTAAATTTATTCATATCGTGCAAACTGATGTAAAGTCCATAATCAAACTAGACAAATTAATCTAAATTTCTAACCTGTCAAGCAGGCTGATGTAAAATTCACTATTAAAGCAACAATGTTAACCGTAAGCTGAAACTGTACGAATTTCTGAATATTTATGTAAACAGAACGCCCCCATTTGGCCACGGTTACTATTGTGGAGAAGTTATCATCCAGAATTATGACATCTGCACTTTCTTTTGCAACCTGTACACATAATACGTAATTAGCCAGACTCTTGTATTCTTATTGCAATACAAAATTAATCAATGACTAAAATGTAGCACAAGTGCCCATCATCTTTTGTTTTATTTTGGTTTCAGATATTTGAGACTCACCTCAGTTCCAGCAATACCCATGGCAAGTCCAATGTCTGCTTCATGAAGGGCTGGTGCATCATTTGTCCCATCACCAGTTACAGCTACAACTTCTCCAAACGTTGTGCGAAGGTGTCTCACCAATGTATGCTTATCTAAAGGTGAGGATCGAGCCATAACCTAAAAGGAATTAAACATTTGTGTTACTGAAAGGATCCACCATGAAACATCTGTAACTGTAAGATAGATTGGTAATGAAGCAATCAAGGTGTAGTACATAAAAGAAGGTAAGAAGTACCTGAATTTTGGGAATCAGTTCAAGCAACTCTTCCAAACTCTTCTCTCTGAATTCAGGACCTTCAATGGCTATGCCATCATCTGTTAAAATCCCACATTCCCTAGCTATAGCCTTTGCAGTATTAATATTGTCACCTGTAACCATTCTTACTGTTATTCCAGCTGAACGACAAAGAGCTACAGACTCCTTAACACCGGGACGAACGGGATCTTTGATACCAACAACTCCTATACAAGTGAATCCAGTAACAGGAATGGTGTCTTCAGCAGAGAACCCATTTTCCAATTCCATATAGGCAAGGCATAAAGTTCTAAGTGCCTCATTAGCAAACTGGTTTATTGTAGTAGTGAGATGATTAGTTGATTCTTCATCAAGTGGGACAACCTCGCCGTTTGAATTGAGAACTTTGTCACAAGCAGCGAGAACTATTTCAGAAGCACCTTTACAGTGAGCTCTTAAACCTCCACTAGGGAGCTCCACCACCGCACCCATTCTTTTCTTAGTAGAGTTGAATGGCTCAACTTTAACAAGTTTGCATGCTTGTCTCTCTCCTTGAAAATCACCACCTAATGATAAGCCAAACTCCAATATCGCAGTCTCGGTTGGTGTCCCTAAAATCTCGTGTTTCCCTTGTTTGTTAACCACAACCTCTCCTCCAGTGTTGTTAAATATTGACTGTTGCAGCAGTTTCACAACAGATTCTGGGAGTTCAGAGGACAAACTAGAAGTTTTGTTGCTTACTTCCTTGCTTTTCATGCAAATACATGTTTTCACAACAGTCATGTGATTGGTTGTTAGTGTCCCAGTTTTGTCACTACATATAGTTGTGGCTGATCCCATTGTCTCACAAGCTGCCAAATTTCGGACAAGGGCCTTGTCATTCATCATTTTTTTCATAGCAAATGCAAGGCTCAATGTCACAGCTAATGGAAGCCCTTCTGGAACAGCAACAACAACGATGGTAACTGCAATCGCAAAGTACTCCAACATCTCCAAAGCATCATCCCCATTCCAGTTCCAGAAGTTTTCTTGTTGAAGTTTAAGGCTCACAAGTCCTTGCACAAGAACTGCAAAAGTAACAATGGCAAAGAATAGCCCTATTTTCCCAATAATGGTTGCCACTCCATTAAGTTTCACTTGTAATGGGGTTTCATCATCACCACCTTCACTGAGAGTAGCCATCAACTTACCCCATTGAGTCCTCATTCCAACTGTGGTAACCAACATCTTGCATGATCCATCTTGGACCTTGGTTCCTGAAAGAAGAAATGGATTTTCAATGTTCACCACCACAGGCTCACTCTCTCCTGTTAAACTTGACTCATCAATCAACAGAGAAAATCCTGAAACAAAGAGTCCATCAGCAGGCACTTGGTCACCAATGGCAAGATGCACTATATCACCAGGAAGTAATTCATATATAGACATTTTCTGCCTATATCCATTTCTTGTGACCTGAATGGAAATTTTCTTTTTCTCCTTGTCCAAATCCTTGAACTGTAATGATTGGCGATAATCACTTGTTGCTGTCACAAAGACGACCAATAAGATACTGGCAACAATCCCAAGACCATCATGAGCACCCTTAGGCCATCCTTCTGTTGCAATGCCAACTATCAGAGACACAAGAGCACACACTCCAAGTATCATGAGAGTCATGTCTTGAAGTGCTTCCCAAACAAAAACCCAGAAGCTTTTAGCTTGACTTTCAGTGAATTTATTGATTCCATATATCTGTTGTCTCTTATCCAGCAAATCAGCATCATTGCTAATCCCCTCAGTAGCTGATGTAGAAAGTTTTTCTGCAATGCCATCAATCTTACCATGATATTTCAACTTCTTCACATCATGGCCTTCAACAATAGACCCTAATTCATCACCACAGATTTGAAATCCTGCATCTTTAACTTCCTCCGGCACTTTGTAATCGCTTGGTTTCGCGCCTGTGAATATGATCAAAAGTAAATATACTGGCTCTAATATTTTTAAGCTATGAGAATAATGCGGGAGAAACTTACCTTGGATAAATTGAAATGCTGCTTTGGAAACCAAAACTGCCACCCTCAGTTTCTCCTGCAGTAAGGAGAGAATAAGTCTTCGGAAAAATAAAAATGATGTCACGTTCTATGTAATGAAGAAAAAACTGAGGAATCACTGTTTATAGTACTTTATAAGCCTTCTCAAATCCATTATTAAGAAAAACAGTTTACATACAGTACGTGAGCACGTGAGTGTGGGTGATACATGATAACTGAGTTTTGCGAAACCACATTAGATAGAGAAGCTGCGGATGACATGTAATCAAAATGTTGGTCCTACTCCTGATGCTTATAATTATTTCAAAAAGTTGTTTTATAACTTGTACTGGTAAAGTGCATTTAATGTTTGAATTTCATCCATACCCCATAAAAATTATCAAATTAGCTCATTTATGCTCATCCCGTGTTCTTTATGGAGTGTAGCAACATTTTAATTGCTAAACCACCAACTGGATAAGCTCAAAATCTGGAATATACAAATTCTTAAGAGTCAAATACATGCTTGTGTTCAGATTCCAGACTTACAACCGTGAAGTGGAATTGAAGGAAAGAGGGTGAAGGGGGGTAATGCCAGAGCCGAGAACAAGTATCAATGGTATCTTAATCTTAGTTCAAATTTGAACTTTTGAAAACCAATTAGAAGCCACAAATATTAGTTAGAGGCTATACCACAATTGACTAGTACTTAGAAATCACTCGAAACTCTAACAATGATCGACATTCCTTGGAAGTAGAAGTTTTTCCCTCCAACACGTCTAAGACGATGATCTAATCCTTGTCTATTCGGCAAAAACAAGGAAAATCGAATGAGATGAGTTTTAAGGCACACATTCGCATCCCTTATTTTTGACAAATTGACGCCGATCAAGTCATTGTCTCAGCCGTGACAACACGGTGGAACATGAATACCAGACTATCATCGTTGAAGTTAACTACTGGTCTGCAGTGGACCCCATAGATTCATATACAGCCTAATAGTCCAAGCAATATCTCCCAAAACATTTTTTTTTAGTAATATCTCCAAAACATAACGACAGGACAAATGATACACACAAAAATAAATGTGATATTGCGCAAATGTTCTTTTAATAAATGTTGACCAGTGTATATGATTGCGTAACCAATACAAAATAAATTAAGAGCAACCAATGGTAAAGTATCTTACAAATATAATATAATATAATATAATAACAATGTAATGAATGATTGATCTAAAATATGATTGGTGGAGCTATCTTATTCTTATCTAACTAACATGTGTTGAATAATAAAAAATAAAAAAAAGATTAAAAATAGAAACCTGATTGGTACGACGCATAGCAGCAGCTTCGCCTCTCTTGTCGAGATTGGCAGTGAAACGAAATCGTCTTTTGGGATTCTTGACGAATCCACAAACATCTCTCCATCTTCGAAGTGCTTCTTCAGATGAGTTTTTTGACTTCACTCCTCCAAAATTCTCTTGCAAATAATTCTCCATCATCCTCTCAATTTGTGTATATGTAACCTAAACCTGTTATGAATGAAATCAAATAAAATTGGAAAATATGAGATCAAACAAAGAATGGTTTGTGTTTATATGTAGTGACCGAGTCATGAACAAGAAGGTTGCTTCTAAGAAAAGGAGGAGCAAATTTGAATGACATTTCCTTCGTGGAAAGAGAAGGATTGGTTTGGTGGTGGACCATATTTGTGTTGTACTTTATCATACAAATTAAAGCAAAAAAACGCGGGGATATGATATATTAAATGAAAAAGATTACACTTACAGAAAAGCTGCGAAACTTCGAGTTTCTTGCTTTGCTTCAACAAATTTTGAACTTTGATTTAAGGGTTTTTATGGTTTCTCTAGTAGGTGGAGGAGGCGTTTGTGTGAATGATGACTTTTGGTTGGTAGTGGGGGGACTCTTTCCTACAACGTGTTGTTTCCTTTTTTTACAACGCCGAGTAAGAAAGAAAGAAAACGCGTGACTAGTCGTCAATCACGCGCTATTTTATTGCTTTTTGTCGTTCCTTTTCAAAAATATAATAAGAATTTTTCTAACGTGTGCAATATTACACATGATGATAAGATATCTTAAATACTGAAAATTAAATTTATTGATATATGACTCATATATGAGATAATTTCATTAGTTTAAAATTAATCTTGTAAATTTGTAAGTCCTAACTAAAATGACAAAGTCAAAATTGTTATATTAGATATACTAGTGTGTTAACTTTTTCAATCTCTAATTTTTTTTATTTTATTTTGATTTATCAAAGAAAATCATTTATCCCATTTTTTAAAAAAATTGTTTGTGTTTTCATATGTTGGAAAGACAAATTTGTGTCCTATTTTTTTATGTTTATTAAGGATCAATATTTTCATTATTTTTTATATTTGTCTAAAAAAAAATTGTCTTTTTTATATGTATCAATCACAAATACGTGTTCCTTGTTTGTTTGTTTTTTCTTTCTAGATTTACCGATGGCAAATACTACTCCCATATTTTTTTATATATTCATGAATGATATTTTCATAGTGTTTTTTTTTATCAGTGACAAATATTTGACCCAAATGTACATCAAGTCTTATTATCGATTATATTCTTTTCTTCCTCTCCTCTCCTTCTCAAACTCTAACCGTCACATCTTTCTTCTTCTTCTTTTCAGACCAATATCCGAATTGTTTTTCCTCATGATAAATATTTGTCTCATATCGGATATAATCAGACCAATATCAGTGACAAAAACACAGGATAAATATTTGTCACTGATATTGTCGATTATATCCGAATTGTTTTTCCTTCTATCCTAATTGAATAAGTGATTTCACATCTTTTCTGTTTTCTTTCG
>Ga0228711_1005897_pt1 | contig 18474 bp, 10 predicted proteins | sample MedpolnodulmetaG_2_FD_177996 | JGI IMG/M metagenome (GOLD analysis project Ga0228711, IMG submission 177996) | Root nodule microbial communities from Medicago polymorpha collected in Santa Monica, California, United States - brown nodules | ecosystem: Host-associated > Plants > Roots > Nodule...
TATACATCGTCAAATATACTACGTCTTCAAATATATATTTATATATAGATACTACATCGTCAAATACACTACATCTTCAAATGTACTACATCTTTAAATATGTTTGACAATGAATGCAATGTCCCTAACTCGACTCTATATGCATGTGGTACCGGTTTTGGATATCAGATGTATGTTACTGATTTATCCCCCATCTTTAAATCACATCTTTAAATCGAACTGACCATGAATGCATGAACACCAAGTAATGACTCAACAAGTACACATCTTTAGATAACACATCTTTATATGACACATCTTTGTATAACACATGTTTAAATCACACATCTCCAAATAACACATCTTTATATAACACATCTTTAAATCACACATCTTTAAATATCACATCTTTAAATAGCATCATCGTCAAATAAAACATCATTAAATAACACTTCAGTTACACACAGTTAATTAACACATCAATTTTACATCATCAAATAGTTCAAAAATTACACTTAGTCAAAAAATTCATCAATTACACTTTATTAAATGACACATCAATTACACTTTTCTATTTTGGTACTTAAATCACGAGCAGAATACGGCTTATCCCCCTTGTTTAGAGTCAAGCGAGCCCTTAACACATTCTTGCATTCTTCTACTCCCCTATGTTACTCGTCCTGGCAAATTCTGATGCTCAAAACATCCCGTTTAATGCATGGAATAGGGAGAGGTCTGTCATTAATCACATTCTGACCCGCTAGGACTGTTGCAAATGACTTATCTGTTATTAAAATTGTCTACACAATTGCTGAAGGCACTGATTGCGCAACTGCTGAAGGTACGGTGTCGGACACACACGGTCAAGGGCACGTGTATGCCCTCAGATGTCTGACTGCAATTCGCCAGACCGTTTCTAAGTATGATTAACGCGTGACTCAGCCTTTGTAATGCTCAAAGACATTGAAGAAATAGGTTCAATGAATTGCGAGAAGAGAGAAACAACATGAAGCAGGATGGCACAACAGGTTGTTCTCAATGATGATACAAAGGATGGGGAGGATCTTCACCCAAAGGATGGAATCCACCGATTGTATCAGCAATTGGAGATTGAAATTCAATCACGTAAGCAATTGTTTGTAGTTGAGATATACACCAACCGAATGGATGAAACGAGTGGAAAAAGTGTGATGTATGGAACTAGCACAAGTGATTGCACATAAATAGCAAGGAAAAGCAATCAAATGAGGTATACAAGAGATCAATTGGGAACGGCGCTCAATCCCATGGTGGTGTTGCGGCGCTCAATTCCCCTCTTTCTAAAACAAATAAAACAAATAAATGACTAAATCATTTTTTTAGGAACTAAATTGTTATTTGAAATTAAGTTAAGGGATCCAAAGTTTAATTTACCTTTTTATAGAAGAAAACTATAAGCTTCTGCCAATTAAAAAACAAGTGCTTGTGACAAAAAGAGTGTAAAGTGTTCATAAGAGGTTAGTTATTCCTCTCATTTTAAAATTGAAAGAATTAAATTTACTAGTATTATATTATAAAAAAAATGTGATGATGCATTGGATGGTGGGGGTGGCGAATACTATAGGATTATACATGTTGTGGGTGGCGTCTGCCCAGTTTTTCACATACCTAGTTCCGCCCCTGTTCCCTGGCAGATGCAGAAAAGATCGAGTAATTGTATGGTGTTGGCACATCAACTAAGATGTGTTTGTTCTCCTCCATATTTTCATTTTGACCAATTTTTATCTCAATTAACAACCCCTCTCACTTAATATGACCAATTTATATAATAATGTCGTTATGTATATTTATGAATGTGTATTTAAACCTAAAATATAGTACTAAAAAGCTATGGGAAAATAATATAACTAAGAAAAAAACTATAGATGAAGAAAAGATAAAATATTATTTGCAACACAGAAAGACACTTTATTGAAAGGAATGTGAAGTAGTTGTATGGATTAGTTCAATTATTTTATGCTTGTTTTTCACCATGAGCTTATAACTTATTTCATGAGTTTTAAGCTATTTTTCAGACGCTATTCCAAATAGCATTTGAGCTTATAGCTTATAGCTTCTCCTTTTTTCTTCCATTTTTACCCTTATTATTCAAAGCAAAATTCAACTTTATCCTTTATAATTAATATTTTGGTATAATTGCATTAAAACATTGCATTAAATGTTTATTTTTTTTACGATAACCTAATAATACTGCGTATATAGATTTTTTTGTACTTTTCCTGTCTTACGATAACCTTTTTTTTTCACGATAACTTGACAACACGTATATAGTTTGTTGGAAATATTTTTTTCTTCTTATGAAAGCTACATATTTTTATATAATATTTTTTTTTTGAAGAGGTTAAAATGAAATATATTATCAAATCAAAAGTGTCCATCTAAACACAAGGTGTACCAAGGATAGAACAACAAAGTCTGAACAATATTTACAAAGGGAACAAAACAAGAAAACAACAAAAAAGGAAAGAAACTATTAGCCTATGCCCAGCATGGTGAACGGACTAAGCCACCAGCCATGAAAATTGAAGGGAAGAGCAGCGTACTTCGCCTTCAACCACATAAAGGTAAGTGACTTAATCTTATCAACCACCTGATGAACGGGGCATACTTTGCCTTTAAATAACATGTTTCTTTCCTTCCATATTTCCCACACAGTTGTAAACCAGATAACCTGTAAAACTGAACGTCGCCTCTTTTCGATACCATCACTAAAGTTGAACTGATGAAAATGATAATACATTCAGATGTTTTTCATTATGTTTAACATTTTTTATAACGTATAAACACTTAATAGAAAATATATTTCTATTATAAATATTTAATAGAAAATAAATTTTAGCAAAGAATAATTAATTTATATTATAAATTAAAATGTCCTTTTAAAATAAATTTATATTAATTGATATAGATTTAATTATGATTTTTTTAAAAATAAATTTAAAATGAATTGAAAATAAATATATTTTTTTACAGATATAAATAAATTTTGGTTAGTAAAAAATAATTAATAATATAATATAAAAGATAAGTTATGCGCCGATGGCTCTGCTAGGGTTTTCAAATATTTCCATCGGTGCCGTTTTTCCATTTGTGTTTCACGATCATTCCATCTTTGGTGATTGTGATATAGCTAATTTCATTTCATTCCAATTCGTTTTTTTTCAATTGGTGGGGATTATCAATTTTGTCTTCTATCAATTACCATCCATTCATTATCATACAGTGCTGAATTTTTCCATACACTTCTTGTTGGGTGGTGACTTTAATTTCTTGTGGTGTATCACATATTTTTACACTTGGAATTCCACCAATTGTATTGGTTTGTGTTTGCATCGACACAAAGTTGTTCGGTCAGCTCACCATCCAACTCTGTTGATTGGAGTTACGTGCTTTGATTGATCACCTACAGACAGACTTTCTGCTATGCCGTTCGACTGGCAGGCAGAGTTGTTATTACCGACAGCTGCACCCTCCAAAGCTGCGCCATCTCCCTTGGCACTTCCCTCCACAACGGCGGTTCCAGCACCACAACCACCGTCGCAGTCCTTTGCACAAGCACTTGTCGCATCGCATGGCAAAGCTACCAACGACAATCTGCCACAACCTACAATCCGTGGTGAGACTCTCTCTATTCGTATTACTCAGCCAATTTATGAACAGGGGATCAATGTGTGTAAGCGAAACCTTCGTGGAAGGTTGGTTCTAAACAAAGGAGATAAACCCTATGCGTCGAAGGAAATTGAAGACAAGCTTCGGAAACAATGGAAGACTGTTGCACCTTGGACGTTGCTATCTTTAGGTAGGGGTTTTTATGAATTCTTTTTTGCCATTGAATCTGATTTGCAAATTGTTTGGGCAATGGGAAATGTGAACTTGAAGCCAGGGTTGTTACGTTTATTTGAATGGTCAGTGGATTTTGATATGCATAATCATAGAAATACACATGCACAAGTATGGATCCGATTGATGGCACTGCCACAAGAATATTGGATGGAACGTACTCTACGTGAAATTGCTAGTGCGGTTGGCACGCCGCTAGTTCTTGACAATGCAACCTTGAAAAGACTTTTTGGACATTATGCACGTATATTAGTCGACATTGATTTTTCCAAAAAGATTTTTCACGAAACTCTCGTCGAACGGGAAGGTGGTTCTTATCCTACGGAAGTCGTTTATGAACGGATTCTGGATTTTTGTTCGCATTGTCAAACACTTGGACATGATGTTACAAACTGTCGTTGGTTGTACCCAAGGAAGGAAGACATGTCTAAGGATAAAGTTGCGAAAGGGAAGACACAGATGCCAACCAAGAAACCTCAGTGGGTGCCTACTAAAGAGAACCCCTCTGGTATTGGTTCATCCATTGCATTTGCAGCACCTAAACCTACCGAGCCACAAATCAATATGACTGCTACTGATGTTTCTACTTCTACGACTCCAACACTAGCTCAGACACCCCCATGCGTGTCTGAGGAGATTCCCCAAGGCTTTCTGCCTTCGCGCCCAATGGTGGAGTTAGCTTCCCCTGATGATGTGCACACTGACGTGCTTTCGGATGATGTGGAACAAGTAAACTCTGAATCGCTAGAGGAGTTGGTGGTACCCTGGATTCAGAATGCACCTGGGATGCATCTATCCTCAGATGCCCATGATGATGAGCGTTCTTTTACTGTTGATTTGGAGGCCTTCGCTTCTGCTAGGGAGATGTCACAGACTCAATATGATGCAGCGCACGATGACATGCAAACCAATCCCCAAGATGGTCCCCTTGCTGTTAGATCCATCCCTGACGACACCACCACTTTTTTGGAAATGGAGCGCCTTGCTCAGAACACCAATTACACGGTTGAACATTCGGGGACTGATGAGAATGGTGACATAATTTTGACTGTTTATGAACCACATAGCAATCCGAATGTGCAGCACGACCTGGACCTCTGGATGCGTGTTCGTGAATATGACAAAGCTAATGCAGATAGACCTTTCACTCCGGTCTTATCTCGGAAACAGAAACAACAGGTTAGGAAAAATCTTAGATTGGTAAGCCACCGCCTTATAAAACCGGCTCTCAGGGAGGATCCACTTCAGGTGATCAATGAATTTTCTTTAAGGAATGTTATGTTGATTTTCTTGCTAATATGGGTCATTCGATACAAGGCACATCTTGGTTCTCGGTGTTCCCTCAGACTCTTCATACTGACTTCTTTTTGGACCGGAGTGGGTTCCCTCGCTCTCGGTTCCCATAGTTAGGTGTTTCCTTTTTTTCTGTTTGCTGTTTCTTTTTCTTTTTTTTTTTTGCTGTTTCTTCTTTGTATTTTGAGGGTTTTGGCCTAGTCCCCCCTCTTGTACTTTTTCCCCATTTTTTTAATAAAATTTTCTCTGAGATTGGCGGTATAGGATGGGGGTTCTGCGGGGTGCCAACCTAGTTGGGATGTCGTTGCTTCCCCTTGATGCCTGTCCAATCTCCTGGCTTAGCAAAAAATATAAAAAATTTAAATTACTAAATTCTAAATACTTGTGTATTAACTTATATAAATTTTATTATAAACTAAGAATGTCCTTTTATGTAATTTTATATTTATCAGTTAGTTGAACCGCTAATTTTACCAAACACTTCAGTTATCAGCTATCAGTCATGAGCTATAAGTTATCAGCTATCAGTCATCAGCTATCAGCTATAAGTTATCAGCTAGCTTATAAGCTAGCCGCTATTTTTACCAAACAGAACCGAAGCAACTTGAGGAAAAAAGAGACGTTTAAAAGCAGGAAAAAAGGATTGAGTTTGAGCAAGTTTTTCTTAGTTTGATTTCACAAAAACTTTGCACACAACACAAGACTGATGACTGATGCGGAAACTTGTGGTGGGATCGATAGTGAAGATAGGCCGTACAGGAAGAATTAGAATGGTGGGATCAATATCCAAATTTTGTCAAAAAATTATTTCAAAGACCTTAATTTTAATTATATAATATAATAAAAACATCTAAAAACCTGCTATAGCAGGTAAAAGTGGAAAGGTCCACCGGTGCAGATCTTTTTTGGGTGCATATTAGGGGCTTCCATAAATAATTTGTATGAATTTATGACATAAAAACTTAAGTTTAACATTTTCAATGATTTTATTTGGTGTATAGACGAAATGACAGACATAATTTGTAATTTCACAAGCATAAAGGGGATATTACGAGTTCAAATATGAACAACCAAGAAAAATATTCTTCCTAATAATTTCAGCATTTTCAGTTGACTTAGGCCGGCCTTGCAAACCTTTTCAATGTTTTTTTAGAACCATACTAAATGTAGAATTAGAATAAACAATTAATCTAGATAATCATATATTGCATTTATGTGTTAAAGTAGCTTATTATTATTTTTCAGTGACATTCTTTCATGTGATATTTTTTATATGCAAAATAAACTATTTGCATATAATAATAGTAGTAATAATAGTAGTAGTGATAGTGGTAATAGTGGTAGCAGTGGTAGCAGTAGTAGTAGTAATAATAATAATAATAATAATAATAATAATAATAATAATAATAATAATAATAATAATAATAATAATAATAATAATAATACACATTTCATCCATATAATATAAACAAACTTTAAAGTAAATTATAAAAGGAGAAACATTATTTTTAACATTATTACATACAAATAAAACCATATGCTTAGAGGTACCATAATTATTTTTAAAATGGATGTTCAAAGGGTTTAAAATAGCGACAAAAACCAATAATGCATTCGGCGATGTAATCTATCTGCTGCGCACAATCATCTTTAGTTTTGCATGAAAAGTCGCCTAAGTAGTCAAATAAGAAAAAAAGAATGTTACTAAAAGGTGATAAAATATTGTGTAAAGAAAAACTAAAAAAATAAAAAGTGGTGTGGAAAATAACATACTTCTAGCAGGAGGAAGATGTATAGAAAGAAAGATGATGAAAGCATAAACAAACATGTGAACCAAATCCATATTTTTTCTCGTTTGCATGTAATAAAAATTATTCTTTTTGATCACTTATAAGAAAAATCGTTGTGCTTTGTTAGCGCCAATTAAATAGGTTTTAGCACTTCGTAGTCACTAGAAGTCATTTATTAAATTAAAATTTAATATAAAATTTCTCTAATCAATATGTCGATATATATATATATATATATATATATATATTACATTTTAGCCTTTTGTAATAGATAGGGGACACAATTCAAAAGAGAAACAATAGTGATGAATTAAAAAAATAAATTAGTTATATCAATAACTCTTGAAGAGGTGACAGTTAACACATTTATTTAGAAATTAAAAGTACCATAAGATCATATCAAATGTAGAAATTGTATGACTTGAGTGGCAGCACTGAAAAGACTACTTTATTTCAAGAGTCTAACTAGTGCAAGTATACATTATGCAAGTAATGGTATAACAAGAAGAAAATTTTGTTTGCATAAAATAAAATAAATCATGCAAAGTAACAACACTTAAAATAAAAGTTGAGAAAGTAGTAAAATACTTAAAAAATCTCAAATGACAAAGCATGATTAAGAACAATGAATTAGTTATGAACATGGGTTTACGAAGATGTTGGATCCTTGTTAAATTTTTGCAAAAGATTCAATGTTTTGTTGAGATGCCTTCATAAGCCGAAGAAACGTCTCATCTACAACCTTCCTTCTTGTAGGGTTAGAAAGTTCTCCTATTGTTTAGAATTGGGTTCCCGCCATCTAGGGCTATCAAAATGGGCCGGGCCGTATGGGCCGGTCCGTTTAGCCCGAATAGTTATAGGGCTTGGGTCTTAAATATTGAGCCCGAATTTTAGTAGGGCTTTTTAGCCCGGCCCTAAAAAGCCCGGTACCCGTTAGGGCTAGCCCAAATGGGCCGCGGGTAGCCCGTTAGCCCGCATAACAAAAAAAATCCTATAAATTATATTCATTTTTCAAATGATTCTTTACTTAGTTGATTATCAAAGTAAAAAATAAAAGTGAAAATTCAATGAATTAACACAAATATAAATGTACTATAAAATTATATTTGCTTGTTTTGTTATTTATAATTTTAAAGATCCAATATATAAATATCTATAACCATAACATATTTAATTTATTTAAAATTGCTTTCCTCGCCATTTTAGTTTACGACATTTGTAGGAAAAATATTTCCAATTTATTTTTGTGTTAGACATTATTTAAACATATTAAAAATATTATTTATAAAAATTTTTTATAGGAGTTTTATAGTACTTTTTTTAAATAAAAAAAATGTAAATTTTAATATGGGCCGGCCTGTTTAGCCCGTGGCCCGTGTAGGGCCGAGCTCGGGTACTATATTTCAAGCCCGTTTTCCAACGGGGCTTTTTGACCCAGCCCGATAAAGCCCGTTAGGGCCGGCCCTAAACGGGGCGGGCCACCCGTTTTTACAGCTCTATCGCCATCCAATATGGGTAATACAACCCAAAATATGGATTGGATGGATCTTTATTAATATTCATCGGTTGCTATTTTGCAACGGCAGAAACCAAATACCCAATAGTATATTAGTACAAAATAAAAAGTTCCCCTCTTGTTAATAAATGGGTTCTCCCCATCCAATATGAGTAATACAACTCAAAATATGGATTGGATGGATCTTTATTAATATTTATTGGCTGCTTTCCTGAAACAGTAGAAGCCAAATATCTAATAGTATCGTAGTACAAAATTAAAAGTTCTCCTTGTTGTAATTGACTTTAGAATATCATGTTGTATCACAACTATTTAAGGGACTTATACTTGCGCATATGTAGGAGACGTCAGAATACAATATTGCTCTCATGGTCAGGACTTACACTCGCACAAAAGTCTTAGAATGTAACCATAATACTAAGTATCCCTAATTTCTTAACTAATCTTGAGAAACATACATAAATATTGATTATGGTCAAAACAAGAAGCCAACTTATAAACCCTAAACTAAGATTGATTCAATTTATGATCGAAAAGGAATAAGCATAATTAATGTGTAAATTAAATATAACTCAAATCATACTGAATAAATGAAATCATGCATTATAAAATTCCAACAGATAAAAAAGGTTCATCTTAGAATTCAAATCTTTAGGTGTTTAGCTACTCATGGTACTAAAGAAAAAATCAAAGAAAAATAAAACATACTCGAGAACAATCGAAGGAGGTTGTAAACCACTCATCATTGATGCTCCTTTCGTCCGCCTTTGCCTTTAAACCACCAAGATTCTAAATGAATTATTTTTCGTGAATAAAGGCTCTTAAATTAGCATTTTCACATTGTGTTTGCCTTGGGTTATTGTTTTTTCTCACTACAGCCGGGGCGCGTGGCCTCATGCACAAAGGCTAAATGGTATTTCCAGGAAGGCAATGTGTGGGGCGCATGGCTTGATGCATTTTATGTTTTTGTTCATTCTTCAAGTGTTTTCCTTCCTTGACATGCTCTTAGGACTTGGGCCGAATTTCCCTAACTTGACTTGTCTTCAAAACCCTTGTTTCTCTTGATTCTTTAGCTTCCCTAACATCCATGAGGTGTGTTTCTTTGTCGAATGACACGATTTAACCATAAAAGACTCAAAAACACCTATGTAGTTATCTGGTTAGGAAATAAATAGAATTACAATGGCTCAAATCAAAAAATTCTCGAAGACATGAGCAACTAAATTAGAAAATTAGAAAATAATTAGAAAATTTGGCTGACAATAAATTGGTTTTAATCCAATTATAAAAAATTAAATTGAAACTAAATGCCCTCAAAACATGTAACAAGAAATCTTAATCCTGGGTATTAAAAGCTTTCTCGATAACAATTTTTTAAAGCAATAATACCTCCAAAAGACCTGTTGTAAAGAAAATAAATTGCTTTCCTTAAATAAAATAATATTAAGTACCGTTTGGCCCGACTTTTTTTTAGCTTCTCTACTTTTTTAAGCAGAAGCTAGGCCAAACACAATATCAATAAAGTGCCTTCTAAAAAAGGTACTTTTATTAGAATGCATAAAATTGAATGGAATGAGTTTTAACCAAAAGTTTTTGAATGCTACTTCAAAAAACTACTTCTCGACAATTTCTTTCACAAGCACCTCTCTCCAACTCATGCTGGCAACCTTTTATTTTATTTTTTCAATATACTTTTTTCTTCCATTTTATTTTATTTTATTTTTTTGAACCGGTCCATTTAATTTTTTTAAGGAGGGGTCCATTTAATTTTATTATCTATTTTTGAAGGAATTTTATTATCTTTTTATCACTTATATAATAATTTCAATATCTTTTAATTATCACAACCTCGCAAATATTTTTATTCACGCTTTCATTGAATAACCCGAAATATTTTTATTCCCTTTCTTCAACCTCAGAAATATACACACACACATTAATGTTTAGAATAATACTTTATGTCCGTCTGTCTGCTTTTTTTTTGTTACGCTAATGTGTATAATTTTTTTTAGTGTTGCGTAATGCGTATAATTATTTTTATAAAATTTTGATTTTAATTAAAAGTACAAGTGTAGTTGCCTAAAAAATTATACTTACATATATTTTACTCATTTGTATTGTAACAAACTATGCATATCTTGTTCTTATTAAAAAAACTAAACATATCTTTTTCAATGGCACCAGCAATGTAACAAATATAATATTATATAATATAAATTCTTATCTTTTTGACAAACACTAAAAATATGGTATTCTTATAACAAAATTTGTTATAGAGTATAATTGGAAAAGAAAAAACCAACTATTCTCATTATATACACACACACATATACATATTATAGATATATTCTTCAGCTCCACAATTCTTTCACGTTACACAAAATAAACGTCATTGAGTAAATATAGTATTTGTAAAAATATATCTTTTATATTTTAAACATTTTTTCCCTTCAAAAAATATTTTAAACATCTTTTTATTTAGTATGTTAATTCATAATAAATTCAAAGTTTTGTCCTTGTGAGCTTATCTCAGTTGATAAAGATAACGCATAAATATATGCAAGGTCCGGAGTTCGAACCCCGGACACCACCAAAAGAGTAATAAATTCAAAGTTTTGTACAATATTTTGCCAAACAACTTTTAACTTAAAAATAACTTTAAAACTAAAAAACAATAAAGAAACCAAACAGTTTTAGCTTATTCCTTAAAGAGCTTTATTTTAACTTTGTTTTAAAGTACCTTTTAGACCGAAAAAATGTCTGGTCAAACGGTACGGTAATTGACTCATGCAAGAAAGATGCAATCAAAAAATTCCCTTCCATGAATGAAATCATTGTTGATGAGAAATAATAGAAGGAACAGCTTGAGCTAGTCTATCAACAAAACAATTATTTTTGGGATGGCTTTGAACTTGAAATTAGCAAATGCAATAGGTATGTATTGATCAAAAGAGTCTTCTGCAGTAAACTTAGGAATTTAGATAACATTTTTGGCGTTCATATATGTTAAGCATGTTCCAACTATATATGAAAAATTGCTACATGGCAATAAAAACATCTTTCCCCACAATGTCCAAATATGTGTGGAAAAATAAAGCACCAAAATGATCAGGACCTGGAGCACTATATCTATACTATATATAAAGAAAACTACCTCTTTCAGCATACTTTTGGGTTGGATTTTTCTTTTCAAAAATACCCTTAATTTTTTATTTTAATAATTTTAAATACAAATAACACATGTAACAAATATATAAGAATAAATTTAATTTAAGGAGAAAACTTACACACAATTCCTTATGATCTGTTCTTACTGTTAGCCAATTATAAAATAACACGTGGATTACAGCTAATTCATGTCACTGATCGTCCCCATTAACTCTCTTTTACCTCCGTTAACCATAGATCAAACTCACATAAAACTAACACAAAACAAAAACTCATGTTACTTTTTTATCAGCCGATTTTATGTTGTATATCTTTGTTGTTCTCCTCAATACAACCGACAAAGATTGCCAAGTATTTTCATATCCCTTCCACAAAAAATAGTATTTCCATGTTATTTTATTACTTCCACAAAAAACAGTATTTCCATATTATTTTATTAAGTTATTCTTCCTTAACCTTTGATCAATTGTAACAAACGTGAACAAAAAGTAATGGTAAAGATTGAACTTTAAATTCTCTAAAAAAAATTAGTAACAAACTTGAGCAAAACAATTGTTAAAGATTGGACTTTAAATCCTCTAAAAAACGATTATTAACAAACGTGAGCAAAAAATCATGTTAAAGATTGAACTTTAAATCCTTTAAAAAAAAAATTAGTAACAAACTGCGCCCATGGCCTCCATCCAATATCCAACAAAATACAGTGAAATCAAAGTGTTAAAACCATTTAAACAATTCAAAATTGTTAAACCATAATCACATTCATGTTACCAACAACTAAAAACAGAAACACTAGAAAGCTTCAAACCACCATCTTTTGTTTTTGGTTACATTCAAGCCACCATCTGAGAGACCATTAAAAGAGAGGACAACTAATTAAGAAGTATGGATACGAACATTGACACCAGATACAACACGGATACTGACACGCCAATAATATTATAATTTGAGAAAATCACATAATTTAGGGTAATTATATATGTGGATGCGGATGCAACACGTGTTCAGACACATCTAATATGAGGAGTGTATGTGATTCATAGGCGAGGAGTAATATCATAATTCGTAATCACAATATAAAAGAAAAAAATCAAATAGAAGTGGAAATAGAACGGGTGAATTAAAGATAGACAAATAGGGTAGAAAAAAACAAATGGCTACACTACCATATCAACAAGAATTCCTAAACTCAATTGCTCAAGGAAGTATCCCACCACATATTTTAAAGGTAAAAAAAGGTGCACCTTTGATGTTGTTGCGAATCATATACCCTAGATATGGCCTGTGTAATGGGACACGATTGTTATGTCGTGGTTTATTTAAGAATATGTTGGATGTGGAATTCCTAACAGGAAGCAATGCTGGAAAAGATCATTCTTGCCCAGAATTAAATTAAAAATAAATGCGAGTTCAGGACTTCCCTTTGTGCTTAGTAGAAAATAGTTTCACGTTAGACTAAGTTTTGCTATTAATAAGTCACAAGGGCAGATCCTTCCCAATGTGAAAATCTATCTTCCACGAATGATCAATTATATGTAGCTTTATCAAGAGGAGTTTCTCAAAATTCACCAAAAGTTCTCATTAAAGAAGGGAAAATAGAAGGAGAAGATGGAGACTTTACGAAAAATATAGTTTTTAAAGATATTCTTTTATCGCAATCATATCAATGTTTCTTTTACATAACATGTCACTTATACATTTATGTTATGATGTTACTAATTACTATTAGAATAAACAATAAATGATCATTATTTTATTTTAATTTTATATGCAGGTAAACTAAAATATGTTGAGTTCTGTAATATCCCGCCTATTAATTCAAGGTATCTGATCTGTTAACTCGCCTTATGCGCGTATTAGGCTGAGGGGCGTGTTTGTAATTGTGCATAGAGGCTTTATAAGTGAGTGAGAGCTCAAAACCAACTCATTTTTCTTTGTTCCCTCTCTCTCTAGTTTGCAAGACAGATTCTGTCCTCCCTCTCCCTCTCTTGAACTCAGCCCAATTTCCCTCTCCATCATTCCAATCTTGCTAACCTCCTTGCTTGAGGAATCATGTTGCATGTTAGGGGCCTTGGTTAAGCAAGCAGATTCCAAGCCAAAGCTTACTCAAGTTTCCTTCCTTCTCAATCCTTGTAGAGTAGATCTAGAGCTGCTGTTGAGAGTGTGTGTGCATGTCCCTTAGTTTCTGCAGGTGAGTTCTATAGATAGCAATCTTCCTGGGGTTATTGTGTTGTACATTGTGAGGAATGATTGAAAGTTAGTTTTTATAAAAAATATGAGATTAGTTCCCCTTGCCATTGATTTGTTGGATCTATGTGAATTGTTGCCATGCATTGGTTCTGGAACTGTTTTTCAGGTACCCTGGGCGTATTATGGATGTTGGGACTTGGTATTTGAGATTTTTACACTAAAAATGCGATTTTTGCATTTCTGGACCGATGAATGCTCGCTTAAGCGTGCACGGTTCGCTTAAGCGTACAAAACGCCGAGAGGACAGCTCTGTTCGCTCACGCGTTCGCTTAAGCGAACTGCTCGCTTAGAGGGTCGCTTAAGCGAGCAGCACTTTTACAGCATCTTTTAAAAACTGTTCTTGTGGTCCAGAATGCCGGCCGAGGCCGTTCTTTGCACATTTATGTAACTTAAACCAACCCTCAAATATCAGGAAAACTAATATGCATCGTACATCGAAGTATTATACATAAAGGCATGGGTAACATTAGCATCCCTCCAAGAATGAGTGGCACATGAGAGTACAATAACGTTCGTAGTTATGTCCGGGTAGGACACAGGTTTAAGAATGGGAGAACTATAGAGCCTCGACGTAGACCGTCGAGTACTAGTATAAGCTTCTATGTAGAAATAGACTTAGCCAGTGAATCAGATATTCCTATGATCGTAACATATCAGATATATGTTACAAGTTTAGGTTCAGATAATTATAATCAGATAAGTTGTGGCTTCAGATAAGCTCCAGACTATGTCTGGATAGGCCAGCCCTCAGATAGGGAACCTTCACAACCAGGGAGTCCGATTCTAGCCCTCAGATAGGGAATTTAGCCGGTCAGCAATGGAATGTGGCTGGGGTTACGCCATCCGGTGCATTCCGTAAAATGAACTCAGATAATAATGTTTGTTCAACGCTAACCTCTAACATAATGAATATGATTATGATTGCTGTTAGACAGGTACAAATTTATGCAGGTTCATGTACGTAGAGCGATACATGAAGTTATGTCGATGACGATCTTAGTATTCCCCCGATCATCCGGTTTAGGATCGTGTCTTGAGTATGTTATGATTAGGCCTCGATACGTTTAGTGTATCTTGGCATAGCGGTCTTAGGTTCCCTTTAACCGCCAGGACACGTATAGTATGAGTCAAGACCTATATGACAAGTCTAGAAGAACCCTATGACGGACTCTAGTATGCACGACCGCCTAGGCCAGCAAGCCCACACACGTATAATCAACCGCCAGGTTGTATTGTAGACACGAGGTGACCATAGATTTCTCCCCGAAGTCACCTCTAGCCTAGGTTTTAGGTGGAACTCACTGAGGCATTATGTCTCATCCCACTCCTTCTTTGTTCAGATTCGCAGGTTGTTCGAGGCAAAGGTAAGGAGAAGGCTTTGGACTGATCGTGCTTATCGGATCTATGCTATGTTATCTAGTTGTTGTTATGTTATATTAGCTACATTTATCATGATGAAACTGATTGTACTTGTTTCATTAGACTGGTTACGCATAAATAATGTAATATATGACTTGAGATGACTCATGTATCCAGATCTTCCACTCGTGTTGTATTTCCGTATTGTATGATTAATGCATCCAGTATCGGTTATAACGTACGTGTTAAATATTCTAGACACTTTTAATACGAGCGTTACAAGTTCAAAAATAATTTTGTTATATGCCTTGCCAATATTTTGTTTATAAATCAATATATCAATAATTTCCATTAATATTTTGAAATTAAAATTTTTTAATCAAAATTATACAAACAAACATAATAAAATAATCGCATGCGTTAACACAGTAGAAAGAGGGGACAGACGGGCACTTCGTGCCCGTCATTCTGCTAATTTATTCATAGAGAAAACAACATTGGAAACGTAATCCGTATTTGGAAAAGTATCTAACATCTTATTGACATCATCACTCACCAAGTTAGGAATTCATGATTAAATTTTCACCAAGACAAAGAAGTGAATTTTTTTTTGGTACCACACCTAACCTTTGCAATTTTGTGAAAATATCAAGTTTTTCTATCACCCTCGATGTGCCACTTAACTGTAGCATTTTCCTGCCAAAAATATTCCTCAAATTTAACAGCTTTATCAAATTCAATTTGAGCAAGTTTCTCTTGGTCCATAAGTGAATCCGAAAAACCAATGGTAGAAATTTGATTTTGGACAGATTCCGTATTCGATGCAGCTACTTTGACAAATGCACATAACCAAAATATTTTTGTTCCAATCTTTCAAATTATTCTTAAGTAGGTTCAGATTTTCTGTTAAAATAAACATCGGACAACCAACAATATTAGTGTTCCAAGAATCTTTCACAACATTAAAACAATCATTGTGAGACGCCCACATATTTAAGTAACGGAATGAAGAAACATATCCTATTTCATTGTGTTGGAAATCAAGTAACAAAGGATAATGATCAGAATTAGAATTAATGAGAAGACATCCAACTATCAATCTAGATGTATTACAAACAACTTTATCAAGATGCTTCTTAGTGTGACAAGAACCTCTTCTCCCATTAGACCAAGTAAAAGAAGCACCTCTAGTGGAAAGATACAAAAGATAATTGGAATTCAACCATTCCAGAAATTCAGAAATGGCAATTCTAGCTAGGAAGAGCATGTCTACCATAGTTCTCATGGGCCTTAAGAGTATGTTGTACAATCACCAATAAAAGAGACATGTTGACATAAAACCACAAGGATAATAGATTTTAATTAACATAACATAAGCACCATAAATTAAGAAGAGAACCTCTACTAAAAATTAACTGAGATAACAATGTTCTAGAAAAAACTCTAGAGTTCAACCAAGGCTCCACGATAAAAAAGAACATCGGATTGTTAAGATCGCAAAGCCTTTTAAAGTCCAACTTAGAAAAGGAGTTTCCAATACCCCTAATGTTCCAATATATACACTTCATTAAGTAGGATTTATAGTTCCTACCATAGATTGCGATACCCCTTTTTCTGACTTTAAACCACTTGCAAATTGGAAACATTCACAGTTATTTTCTTCCTCTTTGTTGTTACCATCTCTTGATTTTCTACATATTGTGAGCTAACCGTTTCATCATAATTTTGCACATTTTCTGCACCAAAATTTTGCTCATGATCAACATCATTAGACTTCTCATACTCTGATAGGTCCGCAAGTGCACGGAAATATCGATTTTAGTATAAAAGATGTCAAATCCCACAAAGACCAATGTCAAGTACCGTTATCTATTGTTACGTTGTTTATCTAAGGCGATGCTAATTAGTTTAGTTGCAAAATTGGAAAATAACTTGTTTTTAATTACTTTAAATGATGAGACCCCGGAATATAATTCATGTCGACCGTTGATGCTTGCTAAATTATATTTTATCATTGTAACAAGAAAATATTTTCGCGCGTTAAAAGGATTAAATTAAAGGGGTCGTCAGCTTTGGCGTGAACGACACCGAATTTTGACTTTGTAATCTATTCGACCGCTTTCACGCGTACTTCTTACAACTTCAAAACTCTCTTTGAAAAAAATAATCAATTTACGTTTGAAAAGTTATTTTTAGTAGAAATTTTAATTTAAAGGTCCTGTTAGCTTTCGCGTAACCGGTACCGTATTTTAAACTCACAGACGCCAGCTTTTGCGTGTATGGCCACAAGTTTAAAATAGCATTTTTGAAAATTAGAAATTTCTAAATTAATTAAAAAGAACGCTTTCGCTGAATTTTAAAATCAAGTCCTAAAAATTCTACGGATAGATACTAGTTTAACTCTTTCGATATGAAACCAGTATCGCGTTATTCCAGCTTTCACCGCAAATATTCATCGTTAAAAATCAGAATTTTCAGGCTTAAAAATAATTCCTGTTACAATTTTAAATCAAACAACTTAATAGAGCATCATTGGCATGACAGTCATCACATTCCGGACTCTACAAAAATTTACTCAGACATGGTATATAAAATAAATAAACACGGTATTAATCGATACAACAACGGCAACCAAACACACCAGCAATATAAATCATTGAACACAATTGCCAAGCATGTACATGAAACAGCACAACGAACAACAGAAATAAAAAAAAGGATAATAGATGAAACTGGAATATGGAATTGAAATAGTACTTCTTAATTCAAAATTGCAAGTAACAAGGTTCTGAAATTGTACGGTGGCTACAAGGTAAATTGAAAGCCGTAAACGACAATAAGCAATTAAAAGTGAAAAAGAAACTAATTCTAAAAACTGAGTTTATCTCTGAAAAGCTTGGTGTCTCAAACTGATTCTTGAAGGTCTCTTTTTATAGCCAAAGTTTCATCAGGAGTGCTTTTGAACGTGTAATACTCCGCGTTTTAGTTCATGATGTTTTATCCGTTAGTTTGTCTCATACGCGTTTTAGACCGAAAGGCGTATTGGTAATTGCACGTAGGGTTTTTTTTTAAGAAGGTTTGGACCCAAAATCCTTCATTTTTGAAGTTGTCTTTCTCTCTCTTAAGGTATAGAACAGAAATCTGCTCTCTCTCTCACTCTCTTGAAGCTCAACTCTGATCCTCTCCTTCCAATCAATCCTTCCAACCATCAAGTGAATGAAGATGTTGCATGTTGAGAGC
>Ga0228711_1005900_pt1 | contig 18472 bp, 6 predicted proteins | sample MedpolnodulmetaG_2_FD_177996 | JGI IMG/M metagenome (GOLD analysis project Ga0228711, IMG submission 177996) | Root nodule microbial communities from Medicago polymorpha collected in Santa Monica, California, United States - brown nodules | ecosystem: Host-associated > Plants > Roots > Nodule...
TTACTCTTATGCTTACAAAAACATCGTTTTCATTGAGAACCTCTTTTTCGGGGTCAACTGTCCTTGTCGTAAAACAAAAAAGACACAATGCAATCTCTATTGCATTTGTATCAACAACATCATCATCATGCACTCATTAGTTCAATACCAACCAAACCCACTTCGCATGTTCCTTCCAAACCCACCATTTTTCTTCGTAACCGCCACAACTTTCTTCGCCCTCTTCAACTTCAAGCTACTTCCTCCCACTCTTCTTCTTCCTTTCCATTCAGGTACGCCACCTTTTATTGTTTTTTATAACAACCCTTTCATCTTATGTTGATTTCTTGCTTATGATTATGTTTTGGTGATAAAAGTGTTATTTCTTGTTTGTTGGTTGGTGAAAAATGGTAGTGGCAATGTCTATGATAGATCCTAATGTTGTCCACGTCAGCAATGTATTTCTACATGAATGTTATGGCTTTTCATTTCATATTGGTGATGCATTTTGTTTGGTGTGGAATTGAATTTACTGTTGTTATGGTCTTGGTAATAATATACAAATATTTTCCAATCAAATCGTATACAATGGCTGCACCTGAGCTGTTTGTTGTAAGTGCAGTTGGATCTTGCACTTCGATCCAACAGCTTTGTAGCCATTGCACCGGTGCAAAGCTATTGGATTTAGACTTAGATTCAATAGCTTTGCAGTGACTGCATTGATGTACGTGTTTGGATTGATAGTGAAATTAAAATAATCACGGTGAGCCATCATGGTTTTGATAAAAAAACTACACGTTGAAGCTTCACAAAATCACACATGTGATTTTGCCAAACTCACAACCAATCTACATGTACACTAAGTTCGACAAATATTAATTAATAAGACTAAAACAAAAAAATAAGAAGGATCAAAAAGTAAATTTTCCATGTTTCAAATTAGAAGCAACAAGAATTTGTTGTAGGGTCTTAGCTAGAAGAAGTTATTAGAATTTGGGTTGAGTCTAACTCAACCTAACAAAACCGGTTTGTAAAGTGATGATTGCCTCCGCTTATAATGTTCAGGCCTTATCGCTTCCAATGTGAGACTCTTTAACACACATCCCTCATGAACTGGGCTGGGCATTTGAAGCGTGTCCCGAGTTGACTTGCCCAATAAAGGTGACATGATAGAGGGTGGCCGAACGGATCTTGGATACGCTTTTATACCATATTAAACTTATGGGTTGGGCCTAACTCAAAACCTTACAAAACTGACTTGTAAGGTGAGGATTGTCTTCACATATAATGTTCAGACCTTATCTCTTTCATTGTGGGACTCTTAACAAAAGTGTGTATTACAAGGACTAAAAAGTTTTAGATCCTGTAGTACAATATATCCAAATCATGTTTTCTTTTTCTTTTTCTTTTCTGTCTTTTGTCTATTAGAACACAATAATTGTTTGCAGGTCAAAAGAAGAGACATGAATGGAAGTGAACTTTTGTCCCCAATGAAAATTTCCTGCTTTTATGTTATTTAATATTGCTGGTGAGAGCAGGAAGTGATGCAGTTAATCCAAGCATCCAGTTATGTATCCCTGTGTACACCTATCTGTCAAGCATACTTTCTTAAATATAACTAGCATTTGTGGCAGTGGCTGTTAATATGCAATCTGAAGAGCATCCAGAGCCTTTTGGTATGAGAAAGGAAAATGCATAAATTATCAAAATTCCTATGCTCTCTAATTGTTTTCAGCCTTTGCTATATAGTTTGTGATTAGTTTAGTATTATTTCAGATTTCTTCATCTTGAAATTGTTTAAGTCTCTCTATGGACTCTAGTGAGAGTTGCTTTTACAACAAGAAAGAAACCTTTCCTCGATTACAAAAAATGGGATTTGGATCCTAAATAGCAAGAATCGAAAATGAAAATTACAGTAGTAGGACTGGAACTATGGCAACCAGGCTGTTTTTGCTTCCAAATCCCACTGTTGCTACTGAATTATTTCCTCTCTTTCACATTCTCTGCGCCTCATATTATCATTCCAACAAAAGAATTCCTCAACTTCTACTACTACTCGCTAGTCCCTACTATCTCTGCACTCAAGTTATGCTCTAGAATAACAGGATTCCCATTCGATCTTCCTTAGCTCTGTGTGTTGATCAATCCGTAAAGGCGATAGAAACTTTTGGTGTGGCGTTTTTTCTTCCAATTTTGTCCTTTATTTAAGCTGTTTTTATTTATAATTTTGTTACTGTTTACCCAATCAAATAATTGAATTTTCTATACTTATATATAAAGGGAATATTAACTTTTGGTATAACCCTATTTTATTTACAATCCTGTCCTTTACCCAATCAGAGAAGGAGAAAAAGGAAAGAAAAACAAGAGACCAAAAAACGCGGACGGGCAAGAACATTAGTGCCTGTATGCACGCTAATTTATCATAATAGTAATATAAATCTTAGACTGTAACTTCTAACGGTTTAACCATAGAAATAGTTTGTTGTCCAAGCTTTTGGATCAATATCCGACAGTTTCTTTTGGTGCAGACATTCAGGTAAAACAAGAGTGGATGAAAGTAGGAGCTTGACTTTAGACACCATCAGACACTCTTTGATTAGGCAGGAAGATAGCATAATATTCAATCTTTTGGAGAGAGCTCAATATTCTTATAATGCCGACACATATGACAAAGCATTCTTCTCAGACGGTTTTCATGGCTCTTTGGTTGAATATATGGTCCACGAAACTGAAAAGCTTCATGCACAGGTTGTTACATTTTTGAGGCAATGAAAATATTGAAAAGAAAAGAATTTCATGATTAAAATTTTTGTGCTTGGCTTCCCTTTTTAAATTAGGTGGGAAGATATACAAGCCCAGATGAGCATGCTTTCTTCCCTACAAACTTACCTGAGCCACTGCTTCCTCCCATGAAGTACCCACAGGTTTTGAAATTTTATCTTTCTTTCTTGTTACGTACGTGAAAATTCATTTGATATTTCCTTTCATGAAAGTATTTAATATTTCTCTTATTTTGATAAGTTTGGTGAGTAAAGATTGGAAAATGATTGTTCTTGTTTTTAACTTTTTGGTGAGAATGAGAGGCTGATCATACCATTTGGCATGTTATAGTAGTTGATCAATATGGCATCTAAAGGGAAACAATTTTAACTCTTATTTTAAGACTACCAGCTTCTGTTTAAAATGGGGGGTAATGTATCAGCCCTTCCATTATAATGCTCAAGAGGAATTCAAACTTACTTGGTCTTTTGTGGGTTGAGGTCCTCTCTTGCATCAGACACTTTCAGTAGAACAGAGAGAGGCATAAAGGAGAGATTAATGTATTGATTTTTTTTATCACTCTAAATCTCATTCTCCTACTAAAAGTGTCCGGTACTGGAGAGGATCTCAATCTGTCTTTTGTATATTATGGAGAACACCAGATTATCTTATTGACCTTATATTACATTAGTCATCTGTGGAGCTGAACCATTTCTTTACACAAAAAATCCAATTTTTTATTTTGTCTTCAATTTCACTCATGAACCTTGATACTGTTTTTCTTCCAAAACCCAATTTTCTTCATGGGTTATCTAACATTAGTCATCTGTGCTCAAAACTCAAAAGAAAATAACATATGCATTTGTACGTCCAAAATTAAATGTAGATCATACATGTAAGTGATTACATGTTCATCCAACATAAATTGCAGGAGTTTTAGTTGATTTGATATACTAAGAATTTTATGAGTACTTTCATCGGAAAAATATAGAGAAAATTCACTAGCATGAGTTGCACTCTATGACCTATTGACCATTCTAGGTCAAGCCACATGCAGTAGCCACTTTATAACATGTAATTTCATCCATTATATTATCATTATCTCTTTATTCAGTTCAGTTATTCCCGTATAGTAACACCTTCCTACTTCGTTTGACTGAATTGCTTGACGCCTTGACTATCAATTCATAAAAAAAGACTAGTTCTTGCTTTTAGTTTTTGTAATATTTTGCTGATGGATTTTTGACTGATCTACCTTCCATTTTCTCTTGTATACATAACTAGGTTCTGCATCGCTGTGCCAATTCAATCAATATAAACAAAATGATTTGGAATATGTATTTTAAGGATCTCCTTCCAAGATTGGTAAAAGCAGGAGATGATGGTAACTGTGGATCAGCTGCGGTCTGTGACACTCTTTGCTTGCAGGTACTTATTAAGCTTCCACTGTCACATAACATATTTTATCATTTTCAACAAAGTTAGAAGAAATTGATGTGTGGTGTATAACAGTGAAATCCACCGTAGAGGCTCCATATGGTGTAGGAACAAAATGATGACCTCATTTATTTGCCTATATTTAAATTTTGAGTACTAGAAGACTATTATTACATTTTACTTTGCATGAGATTATCTTAATTAAACAAAATTCAATATTTCTCAATAATCTCCTTCAAGCTAATACACAAAATCGATATATTATTACTATTATATGGATACTTCATATTATAAACAAATACCGTGTTTTGTTATAAATTATAATCGTTACAGGCTCTCTCAAAGAGGATCCACTATGGAAAATTTGTTGCTGAGGCAAAGTTTCAAGACTGCCCTTCTGTATATGAGGCTGCCATTAAAGTGAAAGTAAGCATTTACTTGCCTTATAATATACTACCTCGGTCCTAAATATAGGACTCTCTTAAGATTTATCCATGTCCCTTTACCAACATACCCTTTACATTGCAACACAAAAATTTATCTTGATATGGCTTATCTTGATTCATAGGACAGAAAACGGCTACTGGAGTTGTTGACATATGAAACAGTGGAGGCATCAGTGCAGAAGAGAGTAGAAATGAAGGCAAGAACATTTAGTCAAGTGGTAAAGATCAATGAAGCGGGTGATGTAGCTGATCCGGTATATAAAATCAAGTCAGGTTTGATTGGCAATCTTTATGGTGAATGGATAATGCCTCTCACAAAAGAAGTGCAGGTTGAATACCTGTTGAGAAGACTTGATTAAACTGAAGAAGATGGCTTCGTCTTTTTAGAACTTGATCAAGTAATTTTTGCGTTTCAATTCTTAGAACTTGATGCAAGTACTCAAGAACTCTAGGTTGAGGGAAGTTTTTCACCTATTTCTTGAGTGGAGGAGAATGATGAAGGATGCTGTTTATCAGATTTTTTTCCTTTAAATTTTGTGACTTTTTAGGTTGAGGAATTATCTCTTATTCATGATCAAGATTCAGGGATAGTTGGACTTTTATTAATCTCAGAATTTAAGTATTTCTTCAAGTAGATTAACATAAAGTGAAGTATTGCATTTGTGATTGAACAAAATTAAGGTTTTTCTTCAAGCATGGAGTAACTTCTTTATCTTTCAAGTTTAATAATATGGACCTATATGGTTCCATTAAGATCATTGAATCATCTACCAAATGATTCTTGAAGAAACTATATGCTTGTGGAATCAAGAGAATTGATTATATATGTTATCTAGTTTGTTAACAAACGAAGTGTAATAGGACATTATCATATGATATTTAGATCCCATCACGTGCTTATTCAACCCTCTTATTATATTTATGGTTTAATTACACTTTTGGCCTTCTAAAAAAAACAACTCTTTCCAGACCTCCTAAGTTTACTTTCTGTTGCAATTTTGACCCAGTCAACGCTGACATGGATGCATTTTTGTATTTTTTTATTTTGTAATTAAAAAAATAAAAAATTAATAATTTTTTTATTTTTAGTTTTTGTAATAAAAAAACAAAAAATATTGTAATTAATTTTTTTATTTGTAATAAAAAACAAAAAAAATATTTTTTGTAATTAAAAAAACAAAAAAAAATATTTTTGTAATTAAAAATAACAAAATTATTTTTTTAATTACAAAAATTATTTTTTTTAAATTAAAAAAATAAAATAAAATAAAAAATTTTACACACGTGTCCGTTGACTGGGTCAAAATTGGCGTGGGGGGCCAAAATTGCAACATACATAGGGGGCCTGAAAAGAGTTGTTTTTTTTAGGGGGCCAAAATCACAACTTTGAAAAACTTAAGAGGTCAAAAGTGTAATTAAGCCTATATTTATCTCTATCATATATTGACAATTAATCTGCCCTCAAGAGTTTCATCCAATACAAACATAAAGATAATTCTCAAACGTCTTTAAAAGGTTATTTCTATTAACAAAAATTTGATAAAATGTTGGTGATCCTTAAGAGAAATTCTAGCATCAACGAGATGAGTCACCAATCCTTTCTAAGCTTCCATGCCTATTCCAATGTTTTTTTTAACATCTTTACCATTATAATACTTATTGCTTTTTGTCTCATGTAATGTAAAATCATTAAGATAATTTTTGTAAAAAAGTTTATGCGATAAATTTTTTGAAGGGGCTAAAAAATTTCACAAGAAAATTCTATGTAAAGTTGCTGAGGTAACAAAAGTATAAGATCTATCATATTTGAAGAAAGGACGTCTTTTTTCTTCATAAAAATTCAATTTGACTAAAGGAGACACTATAATTTTTTAGTTTTTTTTTTTTTTAACAAATTCAGTTTTTTCTGTACAAAAGCAATAACATTCCATCGTATGAAAATAATTATATAAAATAAAACAATAATGGAGTAATATTAATCGGACAAAAGCTAAGCAAGTCATGAAATAGCTGGAAACAATTAAAAACAGGGTGCGATCCAAGGCATTTTGTCTCAATTTTCTTCTCAACAATTGGAAGCTTCGATCAAAATGAAAATAGAATCATGTATGATAGTGTCTATTAATCTTTTGAGCTGGAAAATGGAATTTGGTGACCCCACCATGTGTATAATTTTTCATTGGCACATGTTTATCATAAATATTAGCCCAATTTAGTTTTTTTTTTTTCTTTTTTAGAATCTAGATCTTATCATAGACTCATAATGGTCCCCAAAATTAATTTAAACTTCGGTGTGAGGAGGAAAAAACAGTACTTTCTGTGATAAAGATTTTTGGGAACATAGTGGCACGTATAAAAAAAGTTACAATAATAATAACTAGTGATGATATAGAAGGAATAAAAATAACATTTCCTCATTTCATAAAATATCCATATTGTTTACGCATGTAAACAGAGGTTATGAGTTATATATTTAGTGAAGCTTTTTAGGAGGAGCTTCAAAAATACTCAAAAACGACTAAAACAAAAATAGCAATGGTTAGATCTTTTTTCGCCTTCTAAATATCTTCTTTTATACTCGTCACTTTCTTAACCTACTAGACCTCTCTTTGAATGTCCAGACCCATTATTGGAGTTTGCTACTTGTTCTCTATGTAGCTTGTTTCTATAATGTGCAGGGAACTAGACATCTTACATCATTTGTTTGTGCATGACATGTGACACATGTCATGAAATCCTTCTTATGATGATGACATATTTCACTTGATGAACGGTCACGTGAGAGAGCTCTTTGTGTAGTTGATCAAGATGGAGGTCTACTTGACCTGAATGGTCGAGCTAAACTAATCATATCTTGAATGGTAGTGTTGAGCACATCGAATGGCGGAGTTGAGTTAGGTATACCTTGAATTATGGAGCTCATCGAGACATGCTCAAGGGTGGAGCTCATCCAGATATGTGCAAAGGTGGAGCTGACCTAAACATGATCTAATTGGTGGAACTTAGTTAGGTATGCTGAAGGGTGGAGCTCAACTAAACATGATGGAGGAAAAAGAAAAGGTAGAATAGTAACAAGTGAAATGGTAAAAATGAATGAAAATGAGAAGTTGGTATTTGTCCAAAAAGGAATAAACTCGTGTAATCATCCATCCAATCCAAATCCTCCTATCTAGGCTTCCACAACAAATTTCAACCATAAAAAGGTTGGATTCTCTCCATTCATACTATATACATGCATCTCATCTCTTCTACACTTTTTAGCTCACACAAATCCTTTTTAATATTTTACTCTCTCTTATATGCTCTTCTTAAAACCGTAGATTTCACCGTTAAGAAACCAGCTCAAATACATCCCTTTTTTTGTAAAATTTTTTTATAAGTCATGTTAGTTTTAATTTATAAAGAAAATAGTACATGTCATTTATTTATTTGTTGGTTAAATAGGGGAATTTGATACAATTAGTTAGCTTAGCACACACGAAATGAATAATGTAGTGTATGGAATACTCATTTCCATGGTTTTTTTTTTTCTATTTCACACCTTTTCATTGTCTATGGTCATTGAATGATACAGTATTGGATTTTAACTACTCTTATTGAACTTGTGAGTGTTTACTAAAAATAAAGTTTACATATGAGTTAACTCGTTTTCATGATCTAAAACCATAAACTCCTAACCGTTTTTTTTTAATTATAGGTTGTAAACTTGTAAGAGTTAACTCAAGAGTTTAACAACCTTGTTTCAAAATTAGTTTTACGCCTCTATAATTAATTTTAAAATCAAAAGCTATGATTTTTAACTTCAAGTTAAAATCAATTTTAAAGATAAAATCAATTATACTAAGTCTCTATAATCAATTTTATCTCCTTCAAAAATAAAATCAAACTTATAGGTAATAATGAAATATTAAGTCGACAACTTTTGGTTGTCCAACATTGTGTGTTTGTATACTATTTCACTTCTTAATTAATTGTTTCTCTCTATCAAAATTACATCAGTAATACATAATATCTTTTTGTACTGTTGTTAAATAGTTGTTGATTTTTACATGTTTAAATATCATAGCTAAAAAAATACAATCAAAATCCACATTTAAACAAATAAAATGCTTCAAACAAAAAAATATTAAAAAAACCAAAACTCAAAAAATAATAAAAAACTCGCAATTTATTTTTAAGAAATACTAACTAATACTTTGAGACACTCTTTAAGAATCTTAAAGGATAAGTTTTTATGAAAAGTTGTGTATTTAATACATTAAAAATTAAAGTATTTAATATTTTATATGAAATAATTTTTAACTTTAGCATCTTTAGCAAGACGTTTTATTTAATTTTTGTTGTCAAGAAAGAACAAACACATGTGATCATTTATTCATCCAAATCATCATCATCCTATAATGCTTCCTCTACAAATTTCAACAAAAAGTACCCTCCCTCCACCTTCCAAATCTTTATTAAAAAAACCAAAAACAAAAGTAAAGTTAAAAAAAGTAAAAATAAAAAAGTGATTGTACTTTGATCGAGAAAGGTGATGCGAGTAAAACGCCGCATTACACAGACAGTGTATTGTGAGCATCAGCTTACTTTGTCTTTTTCTTGTTGCCAGCTAGACAACAAGACAGACATTTTCCATATACAAAAGGTGTAAGTGAACCATTTATTATCACTTCACATTCACACACACATACCCTTTTTCTTCTTCTTGTGTTGTGTTGTTTTTGTGTTCTCTCATCACATTGTAACAACAACACAAGATGGAGAAAGCTCTTACTAAAGTGGCAAGCTTGAAGATTGGACTTGGTGATTCATGGATTACAAAGAAAGCTAAAGAAGAGTTCACTAACATTTCTCAAGACATCAATGTTAGTACTAACTATTTATGTCTTTGTTTGCATTGCATTGCATTTTGTTCTTTTTTCCCTTTAATGTGGTTTTTTTGGATTGTTAGTTTGACCCTTTTCATGGGAAGTTTCCATTTGGGGTTTGAGAGATCTAAAGGAAGGTTTGAAACAACCTTGGATTATGTTTGTTGGTTGCCTTTTCTGATAAAAATGCAACCTTCCCAAAGATTTTAATAGAAGATTAAGTGTATGTTTGGTTCAACTTCTGGATGAATCATTGATTCCAGATTTGTAGAATTGATTTTGACATTTTTGGATATTCCAGAGTATAATTGATTTTAACTCCATAAGTGATTATAACTTAAAGTTAGAATTTTAAGGTTGACTCTACAATTCAGTTTGTCTTAAATTATGGTTCAATTCAATTTTAGAAGAATATATATATATACAAACATAGATTATTTTACATTTAACTCAATTTTAATTGGAATCAATTTTACAAAGTCAGTTCATTCAAAATCAATTTTTGTCACCTAAGACGGCACGAAACACAGTGCTTTAGTGGTTGTCCTTGCCATGCAATGATTTCTTTTTTATGTGAAATTGGGTATCGTACATATTGATGTCTCTTTGGTTTAGGGTAATTTATTTCAATGAATGAATATGCAGTGGACTATGATAGTCCTTTATTTCCAGCTTAAAATTGATTTTTTGGGTATATTAAAAAATGGCCTTTTGGACTGTCAGTGTAGAATGGGGTATGCTTTTCCTTTCAGCTTTAACTTGAGATATTTTCTATGTTTGGATTGTGGTAGTATCATCAAATTTTGTTAATTTGCTACAAGCCCTTTTTTCTGCACCCTTTGATCTGAAGAGAGGAAAAGGGAAATATATGTAACGGACCTGAAAAATTGGATCTTTCAGATAATGAATGAGATTACATGGTTTTTTTCTATCTTTCTAAATCATAGGAACAACATAGTTTAAGTATTCTAGATATAGTTCATATCCGATCATGTGATTAATTTATTAAAAGATTTGTCATTTGTGTATTTTGTTATGATATACAAGTGTAAGTGTAATGCAAGAATTTTGCATCAATCAAGATGCAATGATGTAAATGATAAAACTATTTTGTACATAGTTGAAAATTGATATGCTCATGTTAGATTTTGTCAATGTCAAAATTTGTTGTCTACTACTCTATGGATAAAACCACGTGAGTCGTCAGCCTTTTATCAGTAATATTGAGAAAATTGTTTACCGAACCATGAAGCGTAATAAAATTTATGTCCTAGTACAGAAACCATTCATTTGAATGGCCCTGTTTGGTATTACTACAATGTTTTTGCTGATATAACGTTATTTCTTTTGCAGACTTTCTCAAGCACTGTTGAAGAAAAGGCCAAATGGGTTTTCAACAAACTAAAAGGTATGGATGTGTTTTGACCCTAGATGTTTGTGTGAGTTTATGCATTCTTCCAAGAATTTACTGCAACCAATTGATTCAAATAGACTACTAAGTATCATCATGCTAAACTAGGTGAAAAATGCATCAATTCTACTTTGAATCAATGGTAATCTAGTTATCATGTCCTTGGCATTTTAGACAGCCCGCCATAATAAGTTTTTCATGTGTCACCTACCTCATTCACACTTAGCCCTTTCTCTGACACGCTTTCTCTTATATGCGATAATCATGAGTTTTTCATGCATCTCTGAGTTCACTCTTCTCTAAACCCAGCTAGTTTCTTCATATTGTATTTCATACAATGATATTCATCATGAGATAGTTTCGATCTGTTGAGTTTAAATTTAAATATCAGGTTAATAACCATGTTGGTCCCTCTAATTTAAATTGTAAGGCTTGAGCAATTTAATCCCTCTAATTTATAAAATAACAAATCAGTCCCTTAAATTATGGAACATCAATCAATTAGTTTCTCAGTCAAAATATATCTTTAGTGAACATTTATTAAAATCAATGAAAAACCTGCATATTTATTTGAATAATCTTTTGCTGCATCAAGATAAGGATAAAACCTTTCGATTGTAGTGCTAAAATTTGGAAGGAAAAAAGACTGAAATGACTGACGTTCAATTAAGAGACTAAATTGCTATTTCGCAAATTTGAAGAACATAAAATTATAACAATGGTAACCATAAGTAACAAGGGTATGACTAGTTGTTAACAGTCTACACACGAAATCACAAGACAATTATTATTTCAATGGTGTAGATTATGTCAACTTTTAACATTGTTGACACATTTATATGCTCTGAATGCATTCCCACAGGTAAGCCACAGAAAGGTTTACCAGATCTCCTCAGAGAGTACAATTTACCACTCGGGCTATTTCCTCAAAACATAATCTGTTATGAGTTTGACGAAACCAAGGGTAAGCTGATTGTATACTTACCATCTGCATGTGAGGTCAGCTTCAAGGATTCCTCTGTACTGCGATATGCAACCCGAGTCAAAGGTGTTCTTACAAGGGGAAAGCTTTCAGCAATAGAGGGAATGAAAACAAAAGTTCTTGTATGGGTTAAGGTGACAAGTGTGACAGTTGAGGGTTACAAATCTGATAAGATTTGGGTTACTGCTGGTGTTAAGAAGTCAAGGCCAAAGGATGCTTACGATACACCCCGCGATGCTATTAGAGTATCAGAATTCTGAGTTAGCGATATCAATCATCGTTGTCGTTCTATTAGTATGGAATAGTTAGTCTAATTTGTTGGATATGTTTACATAGAAGGTGTAGGGGTTAGGATCATCTTCTCTATATTATATATATTGGATGTACTGCAGTTCTGGTCATTTATTGTCACATTGAATGGAAGTTAATTTGGTAAGCGCTTATTATGCAATACAAATTGAAATCTTGCATATTAAGGGTCCTTTGCTCTCTAAAATCTTTTTTCATTTTGTAAAACTTGCGTTGATTTTAAATTGCTAACAAAGAGATGTAGTGAATAACTATTATAGAGAGAAGGAATGCAGCTAGAAAAAATGCAATTTCACGAACAATGAAAACTTTGTTTTGCCCTTTTTGAAGAAAAAAAATGAGATCTATACTCTCTTATATCTATCAGTTGAAGTGAAAATAAAAATAGAAAACATGGCAAGTAAATGGGTCCCAAGTTTGTTGTGCATTGAGAAACTATTTTTGGAAGAGGAGGTTGAGAATTGGAATTCAGTGTAAAAGTTAACAATGTGCAGGTAACAGTAGTTGTGCAGCCTGTAAGCATTTATCATATGAAACTGCAAATTACTCGAATTGCAGGTTGAAATGAAGAAATATAGGGGTTTGAAACAAGGAAAGTTCTAACAATGATTATGTTTTACAATAACAAAAGAATAAACAGTCAATTTGGTCATTTACTCGACAAAAAGTTTTTAGGCCTACTAGACCAAATTGACTGTTTATTCAATAACAAAACCTGGTTTTAATATCAGCTCTGCAGAAATTAGATGCTCCTTTACTGAACAGAAATGAAAGGTACTGACATACTAGGAAGCATGATTTTTGGTCCATGAACTCCAACTAAGTACATGTTCGAAATCACATCGAGTTTTACAAAAATCATAGTAGCACTGTGACTTCTAAAAATATCAAATTAATCGTCAATCCAAATATGCATGGATCAAAGTTAGGCTGGATGAACCAATATGGCCTCTGCTTCTTTATTTTTCCATTCATTATACTATAAGAAGCATAAATTTCATATGTACAACTGATATCCTTTGTTATTTTGTGGGGGAGAAGGTTATTACTTATATAAACTATTCTGAGAAACTAATATAGTTTCCAGATTTTTTCTAATAAATTCATACATATCATTGAATATGTGAATTTTATTAATCATAAATACATAGGGAAAAATTATGATTAGCTCAAAAATGGGGGGAAGAACTTCTGTTACAATAACTTAATCTAACTTCAACTTTTCTGCTACTTTACTATGAAATTGCATTTGTATCTTTTAGAATCTCGTATAAGGATATAACATTTTCGATCGACAATAGACCAATAATGCACCATTCCAAGAAATCTGACTTTCTGTTCTGGAGAACTTCTTGTAAAAAATGAATATTGTGCTGCAATTAGCCAAATCAACATGATAAGCTGTAATTAGATATAACATAATCAATAGTGAAATAATTATCAATATTTTTCAATTTTGATGTTGCCAAATTATAAATAGTAGTTCAACAATTTTTTTTTTCAGTTTTTCTCCTTCCCCAATATTAGTTGTTGCATATTAAATACATACAATAAAAACATTGAATACACAACCTCAAATACATAATAACTATGTTAAACATTACTCCCTCCATTCCAAAACTTCTGTTGTTTAAGGTATTTTACATAGATTGAAGAATCACTTAATATTTTTTGAATGAGCAAAGCAACATTTTAATTTAGATTAGATAGGAGTACAAGGGGTACAGGTACTCAACCAGATACACAATAACAAAACAAAGTTAAAGAGAACGCATAATACATAAGAGGACCCCCCAGAAAATAAAAAATATCTAATGTGTATAAGTACCAAAATAAAGCAGCAAATTATGTTAATTATATTTATGGATATATTTGGAAGCAAAATATCAAATATGTCTTGAACTTGTAAAACACCCAAAGTTTTGAAACAACTAAAATGCTTAAACAACCAAAGTTCTGGAATGGAGGGAGTATGAAGTAAATAACTGGTACATCTAGATGAAAAATCAGGCATAATAAGCACATTACTTTGTTCAAATTTTCAAATGCAATGTTCATATAAAATGACTAAGACTTGTAGAGGAGAAACAGATAAAAAATGGGCAGAATAATACCTCTACGAATTTTAATTTGTAATCTAGGTTTCCAAAGCGTTGTGCTACTTCGTACTCCTCCCTAAGATACTCATATATTTGAGCATACTTTGCATCCCTCCAAGCAATTTCTGACCTGATTAATCCATAATAAAACAAGGACAGTGAGGATCAAAACAAGTTCAATAAACTGAACTTTCTTACTATTGTATATGATTAAACGAGTCTATAAAACTGTTTTTAAATATTTAGGTACATTGTAATATTAAATTTTCAACATGTTCTCACATTTGCAAGTGCATATTTTTCTCAGGCCTAAAACAGGGATAATCTATGTAACACCGACACTAGGGAATGATAATACCTTTCGAAGAGACCAACTTTAAGAATCACGTCAGCCAAATTCGAGTTAGCCTTCCCAACAAGCTGAAGCAGCTTCTTCTTATCCATTGTAAAAGTTCCAGTTTTCTCCATTCCACGGTTTATGCCTGCAAACTCTTCAACTAAACCATCAACCTGGTAATTAGTGAAAACCAATGTCAAATTTTCAATGATTGCTTTTTTTTTTGTTGGCATTAAAAATAACCAAGTAATGGAAATAATATGGATTGGTTGCAGTCAGCAATTCACGCAGTTAGCACATCAGTGGCGGTTGGATCGGCTGTCCAGATTTCAAGCTCACTATTTCAGTTTTTTAATAAATCAAAATCTGCACTGAAAGGACCATCTGATCTCAATCCAACGGTCAATGATGTTTTGACTGCAGGAATACAAATCCAAATAATAAGCCATTTGGTATATTCCAACCTGTGAGACAAAATAATCTAGAGCTATGCTTTGTCCAAGCACACTTCCAATTAAACGGATGCCATCGGTATCTAAGGATTTCAGTTCTATGTAGTCGGGACCCCCTTGCATATCCTCAACTAATTGTGGCTTCTCCCTTATTGCATAATCTAATCACAAAACTCACGTTAAAAGATACAGAGACTCAGAAGAACAACATGATTTGTTAGTATATCTGGAAAAAATTACCATCTTTCCTCATCTCTGAAAGTAAACCAGATGCATGCCTCTTAACTAGTTGCAGGTATATATCCACTTCATGATCCTCAATGTTAAACAAAACAGCAGATCCATACTGGTAGACAACCATATAACGACAATTGCTTGCTTTCACATGAAATCCAGGTCCCTGAACCAAATGGCTCAAGTTGTTCAGTCAGAGTTTATTAATAAATCATACTTTATACTGTATAAATAATCTATTTAAATGGTTTCTAATAAAGCAACACAAAAAATCATGTTTTAATTAAGTATTATTGTCCTTTTAGAAAATAGATAGAAGCATAAGAATGTATCCATTTACTTACGATCAATAATAAAACACAATTTGATTCAGGATGCAGCTTAGCAGTTGAAATAAATCAATTATACATAAAAAAAAGGTATGCTGCAACAAATAATAAGGGAAAGGAAGGGAAAGCATGGTTTAAATATTGAAAGGTTTACGTCTTACGGCAAGTGTGAGAGTAATACTCACTCACTGACTCTTCAACTTTTCTATTACAAAAAAAGGTCATGCTTGGCACACATGTAATGTTTTACTATTTTCAAAAACCTCAAAATTCTCTTCTTTTTTTTTTTTTTTTTGCTATTGCTGCTACATCTGCTGGCATAAACTAGAATAGCCGCTGCAACGTCCCTAATAGCAAAACTAGGATAGCATCAAAATTTATAGTGGATTCGTCAAAACCCTCTATGCTATAGGGGTCAACTATCTCTTCTATTTGACAACGTTGGTGATACCACCCAGTTAAAAACCTGCCTAATAATCCCAAACATGGGAAAGAATAGTTACAAATTGAAAGGTTTACGTCATACAGTGAATATAAGAGTAATAGTCACTGACTCTTCAGATTTTTTATTTTAAAAATAGGTTTGTCCCACATGTAGATTTACTATTTTCAAAAACCTTAAAATTCTCATTTTTCTGCGCTGCTACATCTTCTGGCAGAAACTAGAATAGCGGCTGTAATGATCCTAATAGCAAAACTAGGATAGCAAATTCGTCAAACCCGCCGCTATGCCATAGCTCAATTATCTCCGCTATTTGACAACACGGGTGCTGCCACTACCACCCTGTTAAAAACCTGCCTAATAATCCCTATCCACTGTCAGGAAGTGCACATTCTTCCATAGAGGAGCATCAACAAACAACATTGAGGTGTTGTATTCTAATGAACCAGCTTAGCTATAGGGTAGAGATATCTACTAACTATTATCATGGTTCAGTTGTGAGTTGTGACTTCCTATAGACCACAAAATGTTCTAGAGAAAACAAAATAAAACACAATCTTACATTAGCATCCAAATTAAAGTTGCAGAACCGGAGAGCAACATAGTTTGATGCTGAGCGGGAAGATGGAGGTACGACGTTTCTTGGATTGTCAGCCTGGATGCCTTTCAAATTTATACTGCCAAAATCACAAATCTGAGACAGCCAAATCATAGAGAAACAGAACAGGACAACAAAAGCGCGTGTGAGCTGAAAGGGGTCCAATTCAGTTCAAACCCAAACAACATGGAAAATAAACAGAATGCATCACCATAAAAGGAACAAAAAAAGACAAGAAAACTCCAAAGTTTCAAATCTATTGTCCATAAATGCAACAAAATTATGATAGTAAGTTTACTATGCATCTACTGTATTGTATCCTAGTCTCTAATATTTGGTTGTGCAGCTGTAATAAATAGTTTGTTAAGATTAGTGAAATCAGAGACAGGCTTCTCTTATCTGTATATAAGCCAAGCCTCGGTGGTCGAAATTGTGGACTCAAAAAATCATGATACAAATATTCACATTCTCTCTAATTTCTTAACTTTCTGTATCTACTTATCTCTATGTTTACTAATAGCAACAATTCAAAAGCAGAAGATAGGGCAAGGAGACACACAATAACAACAATTGCAAAAAAGGATATAAAAATCATCATACAAATAATAAAGCTAAACGTTTTACACATCAAAATGAATAATCATAATCATAACAAAAATTCCAAATCTATGATTGAAAAAAGTTAAAAAAATCCATTCCTACATGACATAGGCTTGTATTTTAAATCCAAAAATGTTATTTTAATATCAATATATGAGACAACAAAACTCAAACTTTTTGAATAGTCATTGAATTGTTAACGCAGTTCAATGAATGGTTAATGAGTATATTAGGATTGGATAACTCATTAACCGTCTATGTAGCAACGATACTTCTAATTTTAGGTGTGTAGGAGTGTCTGACACCGACATATGACACAAACATGTGTGATTGCATCAAATTATGATAAGGGCTAATAGTCATTTTGGTCCATGTATAACAAGTAGCCACAATAGTCCTTGAATGTATCGAAATTCAAAAATAGTTCCTAATTGTGCACTTTGTTAATCAAAATAGTCTCTCATGTTAAAATGTTCCATTAATATTGTCATATCAGTCCCTCAATATACTTATTTACTATCATATCAATCCTATATGTACTTACTTATTGTCAGTCACTATAAAAAAGAGTTATTGTCAACATTGAGATAGTTTAACGTCACGGAGTATTTTGACTAATGGTAGCTGTGTCATAACACCATTAATAAGTTGCAACACCTAACCTGATATATCTATTAATCAAATCCAACACTTCATTAACAAGATGTCTGAATTGTATTAACCATATCTTATTTACATCAAACACCAATGAAACAGTACCAAAATTGACAACAAGTGACAACAACATAGAAACAAAATTTTAAGAACAACCCATTTGAGAAATGAACAAGACAATAAAAGAGAACATAAGAAGTTTTAAACCTGGTGGAGAGGAAGAAGGCTTTGATGGGGATTTTGACATGTGGATCATCTTCAGGGTCGAGATGAATTGGATCCGGGTCAAGAGGAATTGCGGCGACAGTGAGAAAACGGTTGAAGAGAAAGTGGGGTGTGGATAGTAAAGAAGAAGAAGGTGTTGTTGTTGGTATGTGGCGGTGGTTGTTATATAAAAGGGAAGATAGGGTTTTGATCCATCTTCCACCCATTCGCTGAGAAGAGGGAACACTCTTATTCTTCTTCTGCTGCTTTTGTTGTATTGTCTTCTTCGCCTTTCACAACCCATTTTGTTTTCTGTCTCTTCCTTTCC
>Ga0228711_1005901_pt1 | contig 18471 bp, 7 predicted proteins | sample MedpolnodulmetaG_2_FD_177996 | JGI IMG/M metagenome (GOLD analysis project Ga0228711, IMG submission 177996) | Root nodule microbial communities from Medicago polymorpha collected in Santa Monica, California, United States - brown nodules | ecosystem: Host-associated > Plants > Roots > Nodule...
ACGGCGGTGGCACATGATCTGGTTAGAACAATAATATATGAACAACCATCAAGTGACAACTTCCATTTCCTCTATTTCTATTGATCAAAAGTAATATAGAGAGAATAAAAACATAATGTGAGTATGAGAGAGAAGATTGTCAAAAAGTTGTTGCAAAATGGTTGTACAAATATCATTTCTCTTCTGGTTATGTACTGGAATAAATTAATTTTTTTGAATTGACTATGAATAATGATAAGTTGAATGAGATTTTTTTTCTATTTGTGTTTGGATGAGTTTATATAGAATTAAATTTTGCAATAAATTTAACGCTAGATGGTACACAATTTAGTTTCACTCATATTCAATTTTTCTCTAAATCACCCCAAATTAAACGAAATTATAACATAAATATAACATGGGTAGTGTTAACTTGTGTCATAAGGGCACATGTTAAGAAATCCAAAAAAAGAAATATTCCCTTAAGCTTTGTGCATTCAATTTATTAAAACATTAAAAATTAAATTTAATGCATGCGTTCCAATACATTATTTCTACATTTGACTTCTAAACTTGTACTTTAAAGGCATGAGTTAACATTTTCCATATAACATATGTCAAGAAAAAAAAACATAAATATAGCCATTAGTCTTGCACAAAGTGACAAACAATGTTCACACCCTTGACGACAACAATGTCAACATTATGTGCTTGAGAATGTCTCGAACAATTTAATTATTTTTCCTTTGACAAAATATAGTACCCTTTTTGTTTTACTTTTAATAAAATAATTTAATTGTTTTTCTTTCGGACAATATAATAAAACCATGAATTGTTTACTTATAAGTTATAACATAATGCAGAAAAATATCTATCCATTTTTGAGATTGAGTAATCCATTGCTTTGTTTTGAAAAAAGAAGAGATAATATGACGCCAAATAACAAAATATGGAGGGCGAGTGGATCTTAAATGGATGGATGAGTAGGCATGACAATGAGGTGGGTGTAGACGAGTTTTGCATTCCTCATCCAGGATGAGTATGAAAATATTTGCCATTTTATATCTTTATCTGCCGTTTATTTATCTTATCAAACATGTTATTTTTCATAAACATAGTCATAAACTAATATTTTAGCTAACTATTGACATAGTTTAATTATGTGCAATATTCACATAACATACTTTGACCATATTTTTTTATAAATATATAATATATAAAGATAAACAACATGATTTAAGATGTTGAATTTGTTTTAATGAACATTTTAATAATATATCACATTATCATAATTTTAATTAACACATAATTAACAATATTAAAAATTATTTTGAGATGAAAGGAATATAACTTAATTTCTATAAATATATAATGTTATAGCTTATACCAGCAATAACATTATTGAAAGAAAAAAAAAGATAAGGCAAGTTTTTGAAGAAATAAAGAGGCATGAATTATTTTTTGTTTGCCGCCCAACAGCGGATTCACGAAACTCAAATTCAAAAATTCAATTTAGTCTCTTTTTGATTCCCGCTGAAAACTCAAAACTTGTTTTTCGGTGCCACGTTGGCGATCCGCGTGAAACCTCTCTAAGCCAATAAGAATGAAGAACGAAACTTCTATATAAACCAAACCCAACTCAAACAAATTACACAACTCAAACTCTTTCATCTTCTCTGCAAATGGCTTCAGATGCAACAGCAACAACAAAGAAAGGTGGAAGGGGCAAACCCAAAACCACCAAGTCCGTTTCCAGATCAAGCAAAGCCGGTCTCCAATTCCCCGTTGGCCGCATTGCTCGCTTCCTCAAAGCAGGTCGTTATTCTCAACGTGTTGGATCTGGTTCCCCTGTTTACCTCTCCGCCGTTCTTGAATACCTCTGCGCTGAGGTAAGTCTTATCCCCGAATGTTATTTTGAATTTGAAAATATGTTTATTAATCATTAATGTTAATTTTTGGGTGTTTAGGTTTTGGAATTGGCTGGTAATGCTGCAAGGGATAACAAGAAGACAAGGATTGTACCAAGGCACCTTCAACTTGCTGTGAGGAACGATGAAGAATTGAGCAAATTGTTGGGACATGTGACTATTGCTAATGGTGGTGTTTTGCCTAACATTCACCAGACTTTGTTGCCCAAGAAGGTTGCTGGAAAGAAAGGAGAAATTGGTTCTGTTAGTCAGGAGTTTTAGGGCTTTCATGTAGTATTTAGTATATTCAGTTTTATTGTTATTTTGTTATGCTATCTTGTTCTTATTTTGAAATTAGTTAGGATTAATGTTGGATCATGTATAGATCTTCATTCTGATTAATATTAATATAATATTAGATTTTGCCAGATTTTATGAAGTAATCGTTTAAATTGAATTGTATTCCTTGACAGTGGTTGCACAAAACAGCATGTTTTCTCTTGTTTACCACTCTCTACGATACAAATCACCCTACCATCTCCAACACATTAAACCATTCTCATTCTCATTCACAACCAACAAACCAAAATGGAACTCACCAACAAACGTAATTATCACAAACCCAACCCTCTTGATAATGGAATCATGTTCCACAATGCGTCAACTCAAACAAATTCAAGCACGCATGACTCTCACTGCCATCATCACCCACGCCTTTCCCGTCAGCAGAGTCATCGCGTTTTGTGCACTCGCTCATTCCGGTGACATTCACTACGCACACAGAATTTTCAATCAAATTAAAGAACCCAACACGTTCATGTGGAACACTATGATCCGAGGATATCTAAATGCTCGAAAACCCATTGTTGCATTCTCTTTCTTTGTTTATATGATTCAAAGACAAGTTGAAATGGATTCCAGAAGCTTTGTTTTTGCGATGAAGGCTTGTGAGCAGTCTGACAGGGTTTTTGACGGAGAATCTGTGTATTGCGTTGTTTGGAAAATGGGATTTGATTGTGAGTTGCTTGTGAGAAATGGGTTGATTCATTTTTATGCTGAACGTGGGTTGTTGAAAAATGCGCGTCAAGTGTTTGATGAAAGTTCTGAGAAGGATGTTGTTACTTGGACTACTATGATTGATGGGTATGCGGCACATGAATGTTCAGAGGAGGCTATGGAGGTTTTTAAATTGATGTTGTTAGGTGATGTTGAGCCGAATGAGGTGACTTTGATTGCGGTGGTTTCGGCTTGTTCTGAGATGGGTGATCTTGAAATGGGGAAGAGAGTTCATGAAAAAGTGGAGGAGAAGAATATGAGGTGTAGTTTGAGTTTGCATAATGCATTGTTGGATATGTATGCGAAGTGTGGTAGTTTGGTTGATGCTAGAGAGCTTTTTGATAGAATGGTAACCAAGGATGTATACTCGTGGACTTGTATGGTTAATGGGTATGCTAAATGTGGTGACTTGGAATCTGCTAGGAGGTTTTTTGATCAAACTCCTCGGAAAAATGTGGTCTGTTGGAGTGCAATGATTGCAGGATATTCTCAGAATAACAAACCTAAGGAATCTTTGAAATTGTTTCATGAAATGATGGAGGGAGGTGTGGTTCCGATTGAGCATACCTTAGTGAGTGTACTCTCTGCTTGTGGCCAGCTAACTTGCTTGAACTTGGGTCATTGGATTCACCAATATTTTGTTGTTGGGAAAAGAATTCCCCTTAGTGTTACTCTTGCAAATGCGATTGTAGATATGTATGCCAAATGTGGAAGCATAGATGCAGCAGCAGAAGTTTTCAGTAGAATGCCAGAGAGAAATCTAATTTCTTGGAATTCTATAATTGCAGGGTATGCGGCTAACGGTAGAGCAAAGCAAGCCATCAATGTATTTGATCAGATGAGAAATATGGGATTTGAGCCAAACAATATCACATTTGTGAGTTTGTTGACAGCTTGCAGCCATGGTGGTTTAATTTCCGAAGGTCGAGAATATTTTGACAACATGGAGAGGAAGTATGGGGTAAAACCCGAAAGGGGACATTATGCATGCATGGTTGATCTATTAGGTCGAACTGGACTCCTCGAAGAAGCTTACAAGTTAATAGCAAACATGCCAATGCAACCTTGTGAGGCTGCTTGGGGTGCCCTTCTAAATGCTTGTAGAATGCATGGCAATGTTGAGCTTGCCAGATTGTCGGCACATAATCTTCTAAGATTGGATCCAGAAGACAGTGGAATATATGTGCTGCTGGCAAATACTTGTGCTAATGACAGAAAATGGAGTGATGTAAGGAGGGTGAGAAGTTTGATGAGAGACAAGGGTGTGAAGAAAATTCCTGGTCATAGCTTAATTGAGATAGATGGCGGGTTTGTAGAATTTTTGGTGGCCGATGAATCACACCCTCAATGTGAGGAGATCTATAAAGTACTGGATGAAATACTTTTGTTGTCAAAATTGGAAGACTATAGTTGTGACTTGTAAACTTTATCCTGCTAGAACCTGAGGCTATTATTTATTGGTGACTTTTCTAGTGGAATGCAATAATCTTTCTTTGAAGAAGCTTACTTGGGTTTCTGGTGGTTGTAAATTAATCATCTTTGTCAGGAGCAAGAGGTTACTTGGGTTTATATGTGGGGTGCAAGGTCTATTTGCTTCGAGTGTTAACAGTTACATGGTAATTTTTTTAATATTTCTGTATTCTTTAGGTGAGTGATTAAATCTAACTTTTTGTATTGATAATTGTTCCATTTATTATACTTTTATAGGGTGTGAACGCTTGTCCCTTGACATTATAAAGGCTTGTCAATCCTTGAGTTCAAAGTTGCTACTTAAGGTACTGATTATAAATCACCTAGTTTTTGTGAGAGGAACAATCATGTTCAGTGAGTGTGACCATTCATGGAGGAGCCATGTACATTTATACTAGCGCTGCTCAGCCATTTTTGGACGAAATGGCAACAACGAAATCTACTAGATAATATATTTGGGGAATATAGGTTGCAACAGTAAGTGGCAACACAATTAGGGGTGCTCATTTAACCGGTTAAGCTGTTTATCTGTACCCATATCCAAATCCAGTTATAAAAAAACTGAAAAATTTATGTAAGTTATTAAGCGGCCTTATAACTTGGACTGTTGGCTGCCCATATCCAAGACAAACTGATTTCTTCTGTCCAACAATATGTTTTGGTGAATTTCCTTATTGATACATTACCAACAGTCCTGAATGAAGTATAGTTCTGATTTTGCCTTTTTTTCCACTTGCACAAGACAGACGGTTTAGCTCTGCTGTCCCATATGCCTAGTTTTTGGGTGAATTTAGCAGATGTATTGAAAGCTTATGGTGAATTGAAAGCAATGTGCATTTTAATTTGCTTGCGTTGCATATATTTAGACCTTGTAGATTGTTTTGAATTGCTTGTGAATTAAAAGCCAACAGTTTGGTGTTTTAGAAGAATAGATATTTGTAATAGCTATACTCGGTGAAGTTTAATTTTTAATCAATATAAAAGGTAGCTATGAGGAGGATAGATTTTAGATAATGGAACCAAATGCTTTTTTAGTTCATTAGTTTCCTCCTTGTACTTATAAAATAAACCACGGTGTATACAACTATTCCCTTGTAAAGATAAATGAGGGAATTTTCTAATTGTTTGTGTGCTCTTCGTTTGGAGTATGTGATGTTTATATTGAAGTTCTTGGAAGGTTTACATAGGCAACCAGTAGACGAGGTTATCTCCTCTTTATGTTGGATGGTTAACTTGTTCCTTTTGTATTATTATTGGATATTGATATACTGTTTATGATTGAATTTGTGTGTTTAAGATAAAAATATGTGTGTCGAAGATTGATATATAGTTTGTTGATTTTACTCTCTTGCATCTGTTGGTTAACTTGAACTTATTTCATATCATGCTGGTTTTTGCTAATTAACCTTCTAGTTATGCATCAGAGTTTTCCACCTTTGCTCTTTATATATTTTTCAGAATCTAGATCGACTCTAACAAACCTATGTGCGATTCAGCATCTTACATAATTTCTTCATGGTCTCGGTCTCAATTTTGGCTGGGTGAAAATTGATGGCAATTATTATCCACTGCACACCTCAAGAATAAGAGGTTACACAGCAATTTTTTAATCTACGCTATGCAATGAAATCAACGAGTTACAATTATGAACTTCATTACCTTTCAATTTTTAGTGATCTATCATCATGCTTTCACTGACACCAGGCTTGTATAATTAGCTTGGCATGATTTATATAATGCATTCTCTCCCATATTAGTTTGAAGGATGATTAAAGGTATTTGACCAGCATGTTTTTCTTCTGAAACTAATTACTTTAAACCTGGTTATACACTGCTTTATGATATTTTGGAATACTTTTATGTATCTTTTCTGCATCAATTTTTTTTTACCATTTTTTCTCAGCCAGTTTCGATGCAGGTTCATGTGTCATTCCTCCTGATTCGGTACTCTTATTCTAAGTGGAATTTGTTAGCAAAGCATGATTTACAAGTCCATGGTAGTCAAATTATCTTCCTTTTGCTTGGAAATTGAGAAAGAAATGAGAAATAGAGTAAATTTAATGTATTGTTTGATATAAGAGAAAGAAAAGAGGAATAGATGAGAAAATAATTTTCTATTTGAAGGGAAATAGAAGAGAAAAAGATATTATTTTTAAAAAGATAAATATCTTTGAGTTAATGACAAAAATAAACAATTTATATTTTAAAATATCAATGGCATAAGAGGTATCTTGCAACTTCTTTTCTCTTTTTTCTCACTTTAGCCGAGAAAACATAAAGCTATGAGACCTACCATTTATTATTCTCCCTTCTCAATTTCTCATCTTTTCAAAGAAGAGAAGTCTACAACTTCTTTTATCTCTCAATCTCTCTCGAATCAAACAAAGATATCCTAATCCCTCATTCTTATCTCCTTCTGCACAATTTCAACTTCTCTTATTCTAATCACTCTTTATCTCAACATTGACTTTTAGGGCTTGTTTGTTTTAGGTGAAAGTGAAAGGAAAGATTGAGTAAGGATAGAAAGTAGAAGGATTGAGAATCTCTCCATAGTTTGGAACCATCTTAAAAAGAGGAGGAAAGGATGCTGATAGCTGGGCCCCACCAAAAAAATGTTTCCGCTCAATTGTGGATGGAAAGTAATAGGGAAGACACTATTTTAAGCAAAATTACAAAAAAAACCTTCACTCTTGTTCAATATAATCAAAAGAATTCAAGCTAATTTTTTTAATTTCTTTTCTCGGATGTTGGTGCCCTTCCTTCTCAGTTATACACATGTATTCTTAACATGTATAAAAAAAAGCTGTAAATCCTTTTGAATGTGATATTACAATATATTAAATAAAAATTATAATATCTTGACCCAAAAAAAAAAAAATATAACCTTCTTATAGGAATATTTTAGTCATTTTATTAAATATAAAACTTTCTTTCCTTACACTTTCACTCATACCAAACAATTAAAATCAGTGGCGGAGCTAGAAAAAAAAGTTAGGGTGGACCACTAAAATTAACCGTTGAAAAATTGTTTAAAGCCTCGCGAAATAGACCTATAATTGAATTATTTAAATTTTTTGGGTGGGTCACTACATCACTTTGCGGGAATTTGGATCAACCGAAACCTAAAATTGTATAAAATCTCGCAAACATACACCTATAATCGTTGATTTTTTAATTTTTCCGGGTGGGCCGTGGCCCACCCCAGCCCATGAAGGGCTCTGCCACTGACTAAAATATCATCTCACTTTCTACTCTCTTTCTATTCACTTTCTTTCCTTTAACAATTATTCCTTAAACTTTCTTTTACTATCCAAACATACCCTTATTCTTGGTGTGCTATTAGTTGAAGCCTTTGCTTGTTCCCCTCAATGCTCTCATTAAAATATACTATGTGTTTGATCTATTAAAGAACATCACAAAACAAACTTTTAAAGTATTAAATAAATTTTATATTATATAATGTTTGATGGATAAAATACTATTTTGATATTGTAAACAATTTAGACAATTTTTTTTATCGTCCTTTTGTGAGAAACAATAATCTCATATTGTCTTAATTCCTTGCCCTCCGTTTTGTCCAATTCTAAGAACAATTCAGAATATTTAATGTTACCACTATAGTTAGAAAAAAAATGTTACCACTCTACTACAACGTGTGTGACGACTACTTCCATCCTATCTTCACGTGATATTGCGGACAATCTATCATCTTATGATGCTCAATTTGCTTTTGAATTCAACTCTCCATCCAATTGTCAATGTAATCTACTATACTTTAGTCTAGAGAGAGACCTATTGTCGGTACTTGCCAACCTTTTCAACATCCAAAAACAATTATTAACAATTAGTATAAAAATACATAAATTATAATCAATGAGGTAACTATAAGAGAGAAATAAGTAATTAAAAAATGAAATAATATTTATACAGTGTAAATATATGGTGTTGGACAACTAAAAAGTTGTTAAAATAAGATTTCCCTTAAAATTCAACAATACATCAAATACTTCTCACGATATTTTAAGTTTGATGCAAATAACAAATTAATCACTTAAATCTTTTTTTGTTATAAATTGTTACTTTAAGTTTTTCTTTGTTAGAAATTAGTTCTTTACGTCATAGAATATTTTCACTATTGTATATTTTTCAACCAACTTCGTTAAAAAGGTGTTTCTGAACCATTTAACTTTGAGGTGATAGATTCAAAAGTGTTTATGACATCAAACATGATTACAAAACACATTTTCTTCTTTTTGTTTTGAATTCAAGTCTAATTATACCGATAAATATTTCATCAATATTATTATAAATCATGTAAAGCATTGATTTTATTTCAAATCAAAGAATGAATAATACAGAAATGAACTCTAGTTTTGAGATTAGTGAGTTTGGACGTATCAACTTAAAATTAAATGTTTTGTCAAAAAAACTTAAAATTAAACGTCCATATAAACACTTTTTAGTCGAATCTGATGAAAATAGGATAATGATGCCGATATTTTATACTTAAATGACAATTTGTAACAAAAAACCGACTAACTTGTTATAATCATATGAGTAATGATATTTGTACAACTATTTTGGGACAACTTTTGAACACCATTCTTTTTCTATTTTCTTATGTTAAAAACAATAAAAAAAAAAAAAGAAAAAGGAGAGAGAGCGCAAAAACACAATGAAAATATCAGTATGAGAGATAAATTTGATCAAAAATTGTCGTAAAACGATTGTAGACATATTATTTCTCATAACCATATAAGTTAATGACCATAGGTGATATATGACCTATGCAATATCTACACATGTGATGTGCTTTTAGAGTAATTTTTTGTGTACATCCATTGAATGTGTATACATTTTAAAACAAAGAGATAAAAAAGAAAAAAAAAAGTAATGTGTTAGAAATGATAATTTGATTATGTGATATAAGAAGAGAGATCAGAGATATTGTATAGAAAATAAGGTGTGGATTGAGTAAAAAAAATTATGAGTATCTATTTATCATGTGCATACAGTGGTTTTCGCCTGAAAACTTTAGAAACTGATAAATTAAATTTATTAAATAATAATTAGTATTCTCCTTATCTTAAAATAATTGATGTTTTTAATTTTCTACTCAACATTACTTACTTTTTTCAATTATATACATTATACTAATACCGTTTGCATCATTCTCAAGCCATCATCTTCTACCTTATATCTAGAATACTGATAAATACATCAATACTTGATAAATGTATTTTTTCAAACGGAGAGAGTATTGTCTTTACAAAATTTTATCTAAATTTTGAAACAATATGCTAATTAAATGTAATGATAGATCGATAAGAAAAGATAACTTTTTTTTTTAAGGAAAAGGAAGATTACTTTTGAAGGAAACTTTTTTTTTGAAAGATCCTCATGATGATCGTTAACGAACTGAAGAGCCACAGGAGACTGATAGAAACATATTAGCGAGTAAGATAAAAAAGAACCATATACGGAAAATGACAGACGAAACATATCAATATTGTGTTACTTAAAGGAAAACATAGACTGAATAATTGCATTTGGCTTTGGTGAGTGGTTGGTGAGGGATAGAGATGAGCACGAATAAGGTTGATTCATTATAACTAAACTTTCGACCTGTGCGACGCACGGGTCCTATCGACTGTTATAATGATCAATAAGTTATATTTGACATGTGTCATGTATGTCTATCGAAAAACACAAATATGATTATTAGATGATTGTTTCCATCATGTGCAAATTTGCACATATTAAAAAGTTTAAAATAATAAATTTGTATTTTTTTAAAGAAAATAATAAGTTTGTATTGCATTAAATATATAATTTTTTATTTAAATTTTTTTTTTCAATTTTTCTTTTTACTTTTAATTGTTTTAACATGTGCAATGCTGCACATTTTAGACAAATCCTTATTAGATATACAATATAACAATAAAATGTGTCTTAATATGTCCTTCAACGACGTATAAATCGTACCAAATTTGTAACGTATTTGAAAACATCACTATTATTTCTCAAGTAATGATTGACTAATGTAATTTTGATGAGATTATTGCAAACTCTCTTCGAATATAGATCCGATCCAAAGGGGTTAAATTTACAACTAACTTCAAGTAATTGTACGTATGATTAGTGTTTCAAGTAACCATACATACGATTAGTGTAGTAATCAATAAAACTTGTGGTATTAAAAAATAGCACATTAAAAAGGATTTCGAAAATAGTATTTAAAAATAGCAAAAAAGATTAGCAAAACCGGGACTTAGCAAAACCGGGACTTAGTAGGATAACCAACATTGGTATTAAATTCAGTGTGATATGTTCTTTATATAAATTTCATAGTGTCGATATACTTATCGTTGATGCTCAATGGTGCTGTCAATATCAATTAAAAGCAATCATACATAAAACTCAAACAAATTTTGTGCCTGGCTTACAATCTTAATAGGAATGATTTATTTATAACATTTTTTTCTCTTACAAATGCTGCATAACATGAACAAAGGATAGCAAATATGAAAAACATTGTCTTTAGAAAATCAGGTATGTTATCAAACATATCTCTTTTGGATGGTACTATACGTGATAAGTAGGTCATTTAAGCCTCAAGAGATTAATATAAGGTGGATCTGTTGGTTCATATTTCCATAAAGCCATATTTGTAAACGGAAAAATCGTAAGAAATACACCAAAAAGCAATTGCAAAATCTCAACTCATATGAAAACGAAAATGCAGATAAAGATAACATCTTTTGAGAAAAAAAACCTCTACGGCAGTGAATGGGGCATTTTGTGACATTTATGGCAGATTTGATGTCCATCATGGCTATCTCTTATATAAAAGGTGATATCTTTGTTGTTATGGCAAAACAAATCTCAGTGTGTGTATATATGTTACTTGAAATAAGTTAATTGTCCATTAAGCTCTTTCGTGTTCCTCATAGGCATTCATAACTAATAACGTTACTTAATGTGCATGTCTATTTTCAATGCTAATTAATTATTTTGTTATATAACTTTCAAAAACGGTTTGAATATTATTAGTACACATTTATATCGAGTTTGTATATTCCAATGGACAATTAAAACACACATTCATTTGCATTAAAAGGATTTGAGAATAGGAGGGAGTGAAATCGTAATTCAAAATTGCTTTAATGTTGTTTTAACAGTCACAATTGCTTTTAAATGAGAAAGTCATAGGATATTATGAATGATGATAGTAGTGGATTTTTGAATTTCAAATGAATGGATGATGATTAAGATAAGAGTTTATGAGCATTTAATTTCTTTTAAATGAGAAAGTCAAATAGATGAATGATTTGACTTTGTTTGTTGGCTTTGAACTACCATTCAAATTTGAAATGAATTGCCTTAAACCATTTAATGAATGACAAACAATTGGAAATGAAATGAATTTATTGCGTGTTAAAGGGATGAAGAAGTCAAATGTGTGAATTAAATGTAATAGAATAAATTCAGATCGACTGATTAGGAAATGCTCTCAAATTTGAAATGAATTGCCTTAAATTATTTAATGAATGACAAACAATTTGAAATGAAATGGATTTATTGCGTGTTAAAAGGGTGAGGAGGTCAAACCTGCGAATTAAATGCGTTAGAATAGGAGGGAAATTGCTAGGTTAGATTTAGAGTTAGGGTTAGCTTGACTAGACAAGCTTTAGTAAGTAAGATATACGAGCAGATCTTTATTGGCACAACTCTCAATAAAAAAAAAGTTGGAAACATTCACATTTTGAAAAGTCTAAAAGATATTATAAATTAATTAAACATTCTGTTGAAGCATAAGAACTAAGAAGTGAATAGAGGGACTAAAAAGAGTAAAGAATATATGCATCACTAGATAGCTAGCAAAAGAGAAAAAAACAATACATTACAAAGTATTTAAACCAAGACAAACCAATGGATTCAACTATAACAAATAATGGTCGTTGAAAGAAAACGAGTTACGTGATTTTAGCCATCACCATAAATGAAGATTGATAGGGTCTATTAACTGATCAATCGATAACTCTTGATTACGAAAAATCATTGCATTGCGCTCCTTCTAAAAAATCTAAATAGTTGCGCCAACCATACATCTTGAAGTCCAACACAAACTTCTTTTCTAGATTAGCCTACGTGGCCTTAATTTAGTGGATTTCGGGCAGGTTCATAAGGTGGTATGTTCACGCACTAGACATGGGAGGTGACCCGATCCACGAGGATAGTGGAAATTGGTCTAGTCTGGAACAATTGGTAAGGGTTGACCACTTGTAAATTGTAATGTTGTGGGTTTAACTTTTGTTGTGAACATGATGACCTCTTTGACGGATAATCTATAAGTATTTCTATTAATGATCGGTGAACCTTGAGGCCTACCGTGACTTTAATGAGCTCCAAAGTCAACTTTTCTAACATTTATTTTATAAAAAAAAACCATATATCAATAATGTGACGTCATATCATTTAATGAATTAAAACTCGTGTCTTATCATGTTTATTAAATAACGTGACAATAAATTATTGGCTTAAATGCACTTTACACCACTTATGTTTCAAAAAGTTGCGGTTTTGGCCCCTTTAAAAAACAATGGATATTTTGACCCCCTAACTTTTAACCTTCTTTTGATTAGCTGATTTTGATGGAGATTATGACAATTTCTCAGTCTCTGATGGTGTAAACTGACATGGGAATAGAAGGATGTTGATAAGTGGAGTCCAAACTGACATGATGTAACTTTTATTTTAACGTCAATGAAAGATTTTTTTTTGCACTGACACTACATACAAATTAAGTCCATTTATATTCGTAAGTTTTAATCGTAAAATATCAAGAAATAAAGAGTAATATCCTTAAAAAAAAAGAAATAGAGTGATAATTAAATAAAAATAATACAAGTGTAACTCAACTAAAAAATATTCAAAGACTTTTCAAAATAAATAATCAGAACTGTTTAATTAAACCAAACTACATAATAAGTTTGTTTAATACAACTTGTCAAAAAATATACAACTTGTAAAAATCTGTAAAAAAAAAAAATCAACTATAACACATGAAAAGTACCAAGTGTGTAAAAATGGATCAGCCCTTTTTGCTTATTAAAAAAGAGAATGGACCAGCCCTCATATCCTAATGTATTCCCTTTTTGCTTATTAAAAAAATGGACCAGCGCTTATATCCTAATGTATTACAAACTTTCAGACTGAAAGTGATTTTGACCTAGCTCTTCTCAACAAAAAAGTTATTGTCAATACATGCGCCAGCCTGCTGGTCTAAATAATGTTTAAATTACTTAAATATTATAATTTTAAATTGAATTGAAAATAAAGTGAAAATAATGCTGTCCTAGTAAACTTGTCTGAATTGATAGAGACATCACATTAAATATACAACAACTGAAGTTGGTATTCTGAACTATCCACTTATTGACATAAGAGTTAAATTTCTAAAGTCATACATTTAATTTTATCTCTCTCATGCATATAGAAAAGGTATCACATTAAATTTTGTTGTAAATCTCTTAAGATATTGGATCTAGTAGTGGTTTCAATTCTCTCTCATACAACTAACCAGTCTAATAACCAACTAATTAATTTACAGTGTGACTAAAAATTTACATCTAGTAGGGGTTTCAATTTGAACAATGATATTTGAACAACCATTTGCTAACAACTTTTATGACAATTTCCTTTTTCTCTCTTCTCATTGGTCAAAAACAATAGAAAAAGAAAAGAAAGAGATAGAGTAGGAATATAATGTGAGTATGAGAGAGAAAGTTGTCAAAAAAGATTGTAGAAATATCATTTCTCTTTCAATTTGGTGGTGAAATGAGAATTATTTGGGCTTTTCTTTGTTTTTTCCTATGATTATCGTTGCTTACTCTCACTTTTTTTTTTTTTTTGAAAAGCCAAAATTAAATTAAAAGGATCTATGCTATGCACAAGAAGTGCTAAGAATAGATCAAAAGATAGTATACAAGAGATTGAAATGTGTGGTGGCATACACATTCCATAGGACTCACTGAGGAGCAGGATCAAAGACGGTGTCATGAGCAAAACCATTACTCATTTTATAAATAACCTAAATTAGAAGAGATAACTAAACGCATTAAGATCAAGACCAAAAAAAAAAAACAACGTAGCATGACTTCACATTACACTACACCTTCTTAGAATTTTGAAAATACTTATTTCCTCCATTCATCAACGGTGGCATTTAGGGTGCACAAATTGATAAATTTGTGGTACCCATACACAAGAGCATCACTAGCCATAGATGTATGATAGCACAATTCAACGAATACGATTTTTCCTGGAAAGCTCAATAGTATAGAGAGGTTTGTATGGAATAAAAAAGATTCCATTTCCGAAACATACAAACAGATAACTTTTTTTTTTTGAGGGAATACAAACAGATAACTAAAAACTTACTTTACACTACTTATGCCGCAATTACAAATAATTAAATTTAATCACTACCAAAAAAAATAATTAAATTTTAATAGAATATTACATTCTATGGTTATTTATATATTTTAGCTTTTATAAAATTTAAATATTTTTTCTTAAAAATATAATTAAATATTTTGTCCACAATTCCTAAGTCAATTGATAAAAATTAGTAAATTGCGATTGGACGTTGTGAATTACATTTGAATCTCAACTCCTCCATTTATACACGAGTTTTAAAATAGTTATTGTCATTTCTGAAATCCACATAAAAATATTAAACATTTTATTTTTAGTCTTTATAATTTTTTGAGAAATGATATTTGTATAATCATTTTTTGATAACTTTTGTGACAATTTTCTCTGTAATACTCACATTTTGTTTTTATTTTCTCTCTCTCTTTGTTGTTTTAGTTTTCGTGTCAATACCTACTTTTCTTTATAAATTAATGGTTGTCTCAAAAATTATCACAAAAATAGTTGTTCAAATAACACATCTCTACTTTTTTTTTCTAATATATATATATATATACACACACACCCTAGTTTTTTTAATTAGTTTTAGTCCCTAAAATATGTTTCGTTACTGTCGCGTCATTTTTTGGAGATCAAGGCTATTTGATTAGCGTTTGACTCACTAATTTTTTCACGACTGAACTTTTAATTAATTTCTCAAAAGAATGGGAAAAAGTTCAAACACCATTTTAAAAGATTAAAGGTTCAGGGGTTAGTTATATTTAGGGAAGGTATTAGCACCCTAAATATTCGTAGTACTCTTCGAGAACCTTTTGATTTTATTTCATTAATTGTGCTATAACTTGCTTGCTTTTAAAAAAGAGTTTAAAGTGATAAAGGAAAAAAAGAAGACCTATTTATCTACATTTTTTATTGATTTGGAAGGACAAGTGTCCTTTACCTACGTACCCGTGAGGGATCAAAACCTCGTAGTTCGGGGTAGAAATTGACGTTTGATTGGTTGTGTGTTTTTTATTAGTTTTTGAAAAAGTTTTAAAATAAAAAGCCAAGTGGCAAGTAAGAATTGGTTTGTATTTTTTATATTGAAAGAAGAATGACTCAAAGTAGAATTAAAATTGATTTAAAATTTGATTAAGAAAGAAATAAAAAGAACGATCACTTGATTTTGGATCAAGGTTTATTATGAAAATATTTTTGCGATTTTTGTTATTTGAATGTTTTTGTTGTTTTTTTGAATATTAATTAAAACATAAAATAAAACTAACATAACAAGAAAATAAAAGCACGAGGAATTTCCGTAGTGACGTTGGATCACCACGAAAACCCTTTTCTAACCTAATATTTTTACATTTTTTTAATATATAAAATAAAATAAAAGAAAGGGACAACCGAAGGGAAAAAATTACCGAAGGGACAAAATTTCAAAGGGACAAAATTACCGAAAGGGCAAAATTCCGAAGGGACAGAAAAAAGAGGGAGAAAAAAAGAATAGCTCGTCAACACAAGCTAAATGAGGGAGAAGAGAGAAAAGTTCTTTGACAACTCAAGAGAACTTTTGGTGTGTCAAATTGTGAGGGATGATGACTCTATTTATAGGTGATGAGGTTGATGAAAATGGAAAAATGGTTTAATGGTTTTTGATGGACAATTATGATGAATTTTGAAAAAGGAATGTTAAAGTTGACACTTGACTTGAAATTTTTTTGGACCTTGGACATATTTTTTATGACCTACTAGACATTGACACTATTATTTTTTTGGACATTTTGGACAATTAGTAAAAACTAAAATAAAAGTGATTAAAGTAAAAGAAGAAAAATAGCTAATTAAAAATAAAAATTAAAACTAAAATTAAAAATAAAAGAGAATTAATAAAAGATGGAATTTTAAAAGATAAAAGTAAATAAAAAAATAAAGATAAAGAGAGAAGAGGGTCCGAATCGGAACAAAAATGAGATATTTTAAAATACCTCTCTGCCGAATTTTTCACTGAAAAGTCAGAGACTATTCAGGATCAAATAGTATATGAATGTAAGACGTTAGGTCAAAAATTGAGGTATGACAGTTACTATAAATATTTACAAGTCTAAAAGATAAAACGAGTACACTTGACACCAAACATAAAAAAATAGGATTCTTTATTATAGATGTTCTTACTCATTCATCCTTTATAATTAAATATAAAAATATTGTATTAAAATTTAGTTATTTAAAATTGTAGAGAAAAGATAATGTAAATTAGTTTTTTAATTATTGATAAATTTATGGTTTATTTATAGTGTAAATTGATTTTTTTTATCACATACAAAACCAATAGATTGTCCTTACAATATCATACTCATTGGATTTTAATATTGCATATCCAGTGGCAATCAATACACTTGTGCAAACTTGTGTACCTTAAAAGCCACCTTCATCAACGCTAGAATAGAAAACTACCATTACAAGCCATGGATGGCGGACATAGACAAATGTGGGGATGAGGAAGGAGAGGGAGGGAGCGTGGAAGATGAGGTACAAAAAAGAAACAGTAATTAATATGGTATTTAATAGAGTGAATATCAAAAGTAATGACTAAGAGTTACGAACAGAAAATATGGCAAAGGAAAATGCTGGACTTAGCGAAACAGTGTTCGTGAATGAATTCGCGAGTGAGTTGGCAAAATTACATGCTTTGGATTTTGCAAATATTTGAGCACCACTTTATAAAATGGAAAATGCTAACCGGTACCCCCGGAGCACTGGTTAAGGATACTAAAAAGGGAAATTATATAGTAATTATTGCATTGAAAATTGTGTAATTAATCCATAAATAAGTCAACAAAGTTTCCTTTTATGATAATAAATTCCTTTTTTTGTATGCTTAACCAATGCCCCGGGGGCACCGGTTAGTATGACCCTTATAAAAAAAGGAAAATATTCTCATACATCTTTGTACACCTCATGCATTAGGAAGAGAGAAGAGGAGATGAAAGAGAAAGTGTGCTTGTGTGGGATCCACATAACCACATGTCATATTTTTGTGTGGGTGTCAGAGGGTGTATTGCTACATAAGGATGTCTATGTATCATTACTTAAAAAAAATATCAAAGCAAGACCACCCATGATTTCCGCAAAGGAGCGAGTTTAATTGGCTGAATGATGTTTCACGACCGCTTCTTGAAAATTTACCTCGAAACATATATTATCATTGTATAGCAAAATATAAAAGGATTAGTGTATGTACAACTAAATAACACGCTTTGGGATAAAACTTTTTTTTAGGTCGACATTTTCTTTACTTCTATCTTGAAATTTTGAAATTAAAAAAAATCATATTCAATTCATCGAACTTTTTACCATATAACTTTTTAATGTTATAAATGTATGCCTAAAAAAATTATTCAAAAATAAAAAAATCAATAATGATTAAACAATTTTTAAAGATATCTGAAAATAAAATTGCAAACAAATATTTAAGAGTAATGCTATATAAAGCGAATAAATTTTTCACAAGATTCGACGAAGACCTATTGCAAATAACATGACTTAAAGACAACAAAATTTTGTTCACATTTTATTTCCGTTTTTAGGTAGAGTGCATGTGCAACTAAATAACACATAAACATACCCTCCTTAAAAA
>Ga0228711_1005903_pt1 | contig 18468 bp, 10 predicted proteins | sample MedpolnodulmetaG_2_FD_177996 | JGI IMG/M metagenome (GOLD analysis project Ga0228711, IMG submission 177996) | Root nodule microbial communities from Medicago polymorpha collected in Santa Monica, California, United States - brown nodules | ecosystem: Host-associated > Plants > Roots > Nodule...
CTTGGAGAAACATTGACTCGTTCAAACTAAATAGTAACGCCTCTCTTCATGGCTCCCGTCGCTCGCTCGAGCGATTACGATTTCCTCGAACCCGTAACCATCGTGACATACGTGTTCTAGACAACGACCCTGCAACCTCCACTCTCTATATAAAGGGGACTCTCAACAATCCTCAAGGTTATAGAATCGCCTTACTCTCTTAACCCCATTTTCTGACTCAATATTGACTTGAGCGTGAAAGTGTCTGTAGGTGCACCCCCCCGTTCCAGTCATCCAGCAAAGACTTTCAACCACTACATCCAACTGCACCAATAGTCACCTTCTGATCAGGTACGATTAATGGTGCCGTCTGTGGGGAAAAACAAGCTCTCCCTGTTTTTTGGCTAACAAAAAACCAAAGCTTTCAAACAATGAACATTCTCCTCAGTCCCCCTCTCCTAGCAAATGATCGAGACATTGGGCATACATGAGGTCCACCTTGCCTCAGATCATGATACTTGGAGCCGATACATTTGGATGCTAGGATAGTCTTCACATATTCAAAATGGCGCAAGAATCACTTTTGGCAAGTAATGAATCATAAGTGATCCAACCACTCCCGATCTACTAGTGGTGCACCATAGTCGAAACAAACTAATTTGCATGCAGATCTTTGTCCTGGTAGCTATCATCATATTCTCGGCAACCGATACCAAGAAAATGCTACATGGATCGTAGGTTGTTTGATATGTTTTACGTATTTGGTGTTTGAGAGGTTTTGAAATCCAGACAAAACAAATCCGAATTTTAAAATCTTGAAAGCGTAAATTCGAGAAAGAATTTTTTTACATAGAGGGTGTGGGAGAAATGTTGGGGGAAGAAAAAAACACTTTTATGTGTGACAAAAATATTTTAGAAAAGGGTGATCCAAGCCCAATCAAGCTCAATCCATTGCCCTAAAAATAACCAAACCAGAGGTCTAAAATAAGCTACGTTAATAATTCCCTAAAAAAAAAACCTACGTTAATAATACAAAACCTTCTACTTCATTCAACTTTATCCATATCCATATCTATCTAAATATTTCTGCGCTTCATGGGAAAGAAACTTCTCATGCACAAATTCATGTTCACAACAATGAACAAAAACTGTAACATACTTCTAACATTACTTTAGTGTATTATGGTATCTTCGTATTTCAGTTATGGAATCTGCTAGGACTATGTTTTGTTCTTCTCCACTTTGTCCTCCAAGAACCCACCACTGGAGCACTCTTCCTTCATCTTCTTATACTTCTGGTACTACTTTTAATTTCAATTATGTATTCTTTTTCTGTATCTTAAAGCATGGTTAATGATTCTAAATTGCGGTTACGGTTACACTGCAAACTAAATTTAGAACTTTATAACTGCAATTGCAGTTGCAGCCCTCAATTTAATCAAAACTATGTAATTATGATTGGTTTTGATCTTGATTTTTTACTAGGTATACTTTTAAATTGAAATGGCACTACTATGGATGGTAATTCAGTAATGTGTCAATATGTACATTGCCCATTTTCAGTATTATCCTTTAGAAGTTCCACTTATGCCATTATAAACCTTATCTTAATTCTTATCCATAATTTTGAATTGGGAGCCTTTGTAACTTTGTATGCATCTTTAAATATGGATAATGACTTGTATATATGTCTGGACTATAATTTATTAATAATTCATTTAATGAAGCACGGATACGGATACGGACACGGACACCGGACACGGCACGGACACTGACACGCCGACACATCTAATACATTTAATGAAGCACGGGTACGTACACGGACACGCCACGAACACTGACACATCTAATAATTTGAAAAAATCACATAATTCAGTGTAATTACGAGTGTTGGTGTCGGACACGACACGTGTCCGACACCGGAACATGCCTAATCTGAGGAATGTCCGTGCTTCATATTTTACTAATTTATGGTTTTTTATAACTTTCTAGGTATCACACAAACACAAATTTAACTCTGAAAATGTGTTACAATTATGGTTATCAGTATCTTATGATACATGTGATTGTATCTCATTTTGATGCTTACACTTCGTGTTGTCAGCCACTTTTCTTGCCATTTGATTTATGACTTGAATCTTGAATTATATTAAGGTTCATGTAATATGATTTATCCGCTCAAATTTTTCTGGCACATTTATATTTTTTACTTAAAATGTTATGTTTTTATTGCTAATGTATCTCACAATTCATGATAAGATTTGTTTCACGATTTGTAGAATAGGTCTTCTGTTATCTGAATCTCGTTTTAATAACCGTGGTTACAATGCTTATGTTCATAAACCTGCAGTTTTAATGCTTCGGGAACAAGTTGCGCCTACAGTCACTGCCTGGTGTACTAGTTTTTCATCTCAGAACTTTCCTACTTCGGTTCTTTTACAAGAGCAGTGTGATGAGTACAGGCCTCTATTGCATATTTCTAAGAAAGACAAGACATGTCAGGTTTGAATTTTAATGATTTACCGTCAATCATCAGACTTAGGTTTCTTGCTTCATATTTTTTAGTTTGTTATCGAACCAATTAGAAATAGAATTGATTGATGGTCCATGGTTGTCAATTGTCATGGCCTATGAAAACAAACACTTCTGTAAGTGGAGTGCTGGACACATTTCTGGTACTAACATTTACTCCTCATCTGGTGTTCTATTTAAGAATTATTGTTTACCGGCTATGACTAAAATCAGCACTTCTTCGACACTTAAATGACACTCAAATGTTACACTTGAAGGTCACAACTAATGGAGAAGTTTGATTTTATCTTTAAATGCTAAATTTTATAAAATTCAACTTAAAATAGAAAAAGAATTAAACCTGGAAAATGTTAAGTACACTTCATTCAACCTTGGCTGTATTGGAGTTATCCATCTTTTTTTGCTCCAATTTATTTTTTCTTCTCCTCTCTACTATGTACTTTTATTTAGTTAGAGAGTTGAGTTTGTTTTCTCTGTTAGTCAGTTACACAGAATCCGTGTTTCTGTTTAGTTAGTTTAAGATGTCTCCAGAAATTTCTCCTGTGTGTGTATTGCTTATTCCATTCAATGAAAGCACAACTTTGTTTTTCTCTTCAACATTTTCGTATTAGGTAGTACCAACATACAAGGATGATCAAGCTAACTTTTCTTATACATGGAATGCAGTAAATGGCTCCTTAGGTTCTAATTTTTAGATTTTCCCTACTTCATCACATAATTGAATAATATCAAATGGACAAACTATTAATCTGTCCTTTTTTTTTCTTTTACTTCAGGCGACATTAAATACAAGGCAGATGGATATGGTCTCGGTTCAAGAAAAGAATGACACCGGCAACACTGATCAGGTAGCACGTGACTTCAGGCAGCACCTGCATATCTTGCCTCGTCTAGAGAACTTGTAAGATAAATAAAGTTGTTCTTCCATGCCAGTTCAGTCAGTTACTAATTGCTATTTGGAAAAATTTCCTATCCTAAGCCGTCTCCTTATAGATGTGTAAACGGCGTATTGCAGATTAACTTCCTCACAAACAGGAGAAATGGATGGTACTTCAACTTTACAGCATGCAGATAGTTTGCAGTGTAATGCAGTTTCTCTCTCAAAACAAGCAGCCTCGGTAGCTGAAGATTTGATATCAATTAAAGCTGACGAGGATGCTGACAATTCAATTCCTTTTGGGTTAGTTCTACCTTCTTAGCTAACTCTGACATCTTTACTTTACTTTTCTTGTTTTTAGGTTAATTTCGTTGGAGTTTAACATCTAAATTAAAAACTTCCCTTCAGTCTAGCCTCTTCCAGTTCGGCTGAACCTTTACTTGGAGGCAGTAAAACCGTAAGGTCAACACGACTTCGAGAGAGACGAGCAAAAGAGAGAAAGGTTCCGAAGTCAAAAGTTAAAGACAACGAAATTTACCTTTCCGGAAAAGATGCTGAACAAGAAAAGTTACAAGTACAAAAGAAGATAAATAAAGGAATGAATCAAAATGATCCCTTGAACAAGTTCCTGCAGAGTCCTGAATCGAAGCAACTTTTGTCTTCTGAACAAGAGTCTCAGTTGGTTGTTCAGATACAGGTGTGGTGTTAGTTACATTCAATTTCTTACTCCCTTAAATGTATGAGATGCTCTATTAATATGGATAATGTAACAGGAATTAATGAGATTGGAAGAATTGAAGACAAGTCTTCAATCTCAATTTGGAAGGGAACCGACTATGGCTGAATGGGCTGAGGGTGCAGGGCTTAACTGTCGGAAAATGAAGGCGCAACTTCGTTGTGGTAACAGAAGCAGAGAAAAATTGATTCAAGCAAATTTACGCTTGGTACACTACATTGCTAAAAGTTACCACGGGCGTGGTCTCAGCATCGAGGACTTATTACAGGTAGTTTAGACGCTTCATCTGTTGGGTTGGCTCATAGTTTACTGAAAATTGGGCAGGTCGCTCGAGCGAGGTTAGAGCCCCCTGCGCTATGGTTCAAGGGTAACCTTGTAAACTGAACCGTAGTATTTAAACACAAGTTGTACTCAATAAACCCTAATCTTAATTAATAAAAAGGTACTCTAAAGTCGCTCTGCAGTCAAAGATGTAGTCACAATTGGCCGAACTCCACGATCAAATATTGTGTGTTCTCTATTTGTGTTTTTCGTATCTTTTTACTTTTGAACCGGGTTGGTTTTCTAACACCATCACATCAGTATAGAAAAGGTTGTTCACATTTTTTTTAATGGTCAGTTTTGTTCTTCATTGGTCCTCAAAATATAATAACCCGTATATAAATGTTTGGCTAGAGTTTGAGCATAAATTGTGGAAAAAGTGCTTTGTTTAAAGGGTTTAATCATCGTCTGACTTCTTCTTCTCAGTGTTTTCAGTTATAATTACCAGCTATATCTTGGTTTTTCTGGTGGATTTTCATTGAGTAATTAGTTAATTAGTTTGGTCTGATCAGCTTACTGTTAAGTTAGTCGGCGATTCGGTTATAACTAACTTTGTAACTACTTTTTGAGTTGGATCGTATATAAGATGATGTATCCTAGTAAAAGGATAGTAGAGTGACATTTCATAGAGTCATTGATCAAGAGAGAAAATAGAGTACAAGTGAGGGGGCTGTTTACATTTTCATTGTTTCTTAGCATGATCATAGTGATCCGATCGACCTCAGTGAGGATATAGGAGAACAATCTCCGAACCTCGACAATTTGTGCGTGTTCAAGCTTTTTACTTTATGCAATCTTTCATTTCTCAATGTGTTTTAGATTTGCTTAAACTTTCTACATCAATCCGTATCGAATAGAGTTCATAGCATTGTTCAAATCCATTCACTGTTTCATAACATACCTTTTACATTTTCCGTATTCTGGTGTTGATGCAGGAGGGAAGCACAGGCCTCATAAAGAGTATTAAAAAGTTTAAAACTCAAGCCGGGTGCCGATTTGCTAGTTATGCATATTGGTGGATAAAACAAGCAATAAGGAAGGCCATATATAATCATTCCAGGACAATCCGTCTACCGGTAAATTTAGTTGATTAAATTTAAGCTTCACTCTTATGAAATGTCGGTCCTCATGAAAAAAATTATTAGTTGACGGAGAACAAAAATTAAGGTAGTTCGTGGATTGGATTAGATCGGTTTTGAGAGGAAAAGTCATCTGATTCAGTCCCTTCGATTAGATCGGTGCTTGTTTTATATTATCTTTTAGGTGAATATATATTTTTCTTATGACAACCTTTCAGCAAATAAAGAGTTATGTGTTGCATAGTTAACATTCAAAGTATAAAACTTCAAATGAAGTTTAATGACTAGTCATCCATTATGAAAACAAATATAGTACTAAAAATACAAACAAAAAACATAATGAAAAACCATTCAAGTGAAGTGTCGAGTGGTCAATACTCAAAAACAAGTAACAAGTCCAACAACAACATTAGTTATATACAAGTGGTATTGTTTTCAGTTTGGATTGGATTGGTCAGTTTTCACTACAGGAAATGGAAACCAATCCAATCTATTTTTAAAAAAAAGCGGATTTCGGTATTTTTGAATAGGTTGTTGCAATATGCATTGGATTAGATATGAACGCCCCTAACAAAAATGATCTTACTTTGCTTTTTTGCATAGCGAGCATCAATTCTATTTTAATAACAGAAACCTTGTATTATCTCCAGGAGAAGGTATATAACAAACTTAGCAAGGTATTGGAGGCAAAGAAATTGTACAAGGAAGAGGGAAATCTTAACCCAACCAAAGAAGAATTAGCAAGAAGGGTAGGAATTTCACCAGACAAGGTTGACAGGTTACTGTTTGTTGCAAGAATTCCAATTTCTATGCAGAACACTGTGGGGTCTGATACAGAAACAACTTTCCAGGTATTGTCTCGTAGCTAATATGATTTCCACCTTGAAAACTTGCAGCTTCTTACATCTACGCCGCGTAACAATAAAAATCAAGTTCTTTATATGCATTTAGAAAATTAGAATGTTATTCAGCTTCTTATTTTTGTTTGGTGAATGTTTGCATAAATTGTTTTGCTTGTGCTGAAAACTAGTAAAACTGAATGGGTGAAAGTCTGATTCTTTACTCCAATATGAATCTTAAATGTTGTGTTTTATGGAAGGGAACTAGCAGCCTAAAGTATGTCAGGCCTTGGAGAAGCTGATAAATCAGTGTCAAATCACAATCTTGTGTCTGTTTGGGTCATCGGTGAGAAAAATTGATTTTTAAAAACAGTGGTTCTGCCATGGTAAAAATTGAGTTGAACAAAAACTTCAATTTCTAACTTCAAATTAGAATCAATTCTATTCATGAGCAGTCAATCATGTCAAAATCCCCTAGAATCAATTTTTCCTGCTCTAAAAGTGGAACCAAATATACACGTAGTAGAAGATTAGCAAAAGAAACATGGTAGTCTATCTTAAAGTTGTAATCTAATATTTCCGGAGTAGTGATTAGACTGAACTTACCGTTTCTATGGCATATGACTTTTATTCAGTTTTGGAAACAAACAAACAATTGACAATTATAGTTCCTTTCTTTTGATTGAAATGTTTGTTCTTCCTTTGTTTAGAGGGGTGGATCTTTTCAAGCAGTACTTAAGTTATCGTTTAATTTTTTTTCTTTTTTTTGGACTTGTATTAGCAGTTGCTGCAATTTGATTCTAACATAGGAATTAGAATTGACCATCGTTATCTTATAATTGCAGGAGATTACTGCAGACAGTGCAATTGAGAGCCCAAACATGAGTGTTGCAAAACAGCTTATGAGACGACACGTGCTCAACGTCTTAAATATCTTACGCCCTAAAGAAAGAAGGATAATTCGGCTAAGATTTGGTTTTGAAGATGGAGAAGAGAGATCTTTATCAGAAATCGGGGAAATATTTGGTTTATCTAGAGAAAGGGTCCGTCAGTTAGAGAGCCGGGCACTCTACAAGCTCAAGAAGTGTCTTGTTGGTCAAGGTCTTGATGCCTATGCAGACTTGCTTATATAGAAGAGAATACACCAAGGTTATGCATTTCAGTTTATATGGTTGAGTGTCACAAACTTTTTTCTGGCTACTTTTTGAACTGTAGTACCTAGATCGAGTTTTGAAAGGTGAATTTAACACGAAACTGCTGCAGTTGAGGACAAATCAGAGGGCCTAATGGCTGACAGCTGCGAAAGAGATCGAAGTATTAAACAGGCGAGAGTTATACAAATGAGAACATCTATAGTAAAAATTATTTTAATGACATTCATTCCGAAAAATAAACATCAAATAAATGGTATTTATATATATGCAATGTGGATTTTGTATTATTTTATTGATTTTCACATTCCCTCATGGTGCTTATGATAAATGCGAACATTGTAATGTTTATATGTATATCTGCATTTGATTTAGTTTCATAAAAAAAATAATATAGATTTCATTCATTTGAAATTTTTTTGCAAACAACTGTTGATGTTCAGACTTCATAACCAAGTCTAACTTGTGCATTACAAAGCTTGATACTAACTAAATCTGCTATATAGAATTCTATTAAGATCTTATTCAAACCATACTATCACCATATCTCATCTTTGTTGGGAGGGCATGTAAATCATCTAGGTTGAATGTCAACAGAAAGTTGAATTTCAGAAGCCTCGTTGATATAATATGCATGAAGAGGACGGTCATGCATCATTTCAACATTGAGACGACGAAGGGTGAAAGTATTAAGGGGAATGCCCCAATATCGCGAAACTTTGTCGCACAGGTCACTCACCTTATCCGTCTCCTTCACCCTCACATAGCCATTGCTGCCATGACCAAGAAACTTCACTAAAACATGTAGTTTCAGGTCTGATGGCAGCGGATCGACAATGAGAGTAACTGTTTCTGTTTCATCTCCACGCAAGGCATAGAATCCAATCCTTTTCTCATTATCCAACTCTACACCTTTGTACCAGAGATTTTGCCTGTGTACTCCCACTTCCAACTGGTCTTCGATTTTGCTTTTAAGATCAAAAACAAGTTCTGATACCGATATTTCTACCATAGGTTCTATGTCTCCACCAATTATCTTAAAATATACCATTCTCTAGAGCTTAAGTTTATTTTCTTCTTTCTATAATAGCTAAGTTTTGTTACTCTCTTCTTTACTCTAGATGAGTAGAATCATTAGAGAGAACTGTGAATTGCATGTGTTGATCACTTTGGTCACATTTTCAAGGGCTGTTGCATGCGATCTTGATAGGTTTAGCTTGTGAAAATTGAGAAGCTGAACTAACAAGGAGTCACACATCTCGTGCTGTTATACAAATGTTGTGAACTTTGTTGTGATATATTAATTAACATTTGATTTCTGTGATTATTTATTTTTGGTAAAGCACATGTGCACTCTATTACTAGATATCTATATGCTGTAATGGTTTTGCTAACTTGCACATAAAACGAAAAAAGAGCTATTATTTTACACACACATTCCGACACCATAACCCACTTGGGTTGTCCTAGTGGCATTGACTTAGGACCTGGGAGTGTGCCTCTCCTCGAGGTCTCAGGTTAGATTCTCTCTGGTGTTAATTTAAGTGGACTAATTTAACATACTAAAAACAAAACAAATTCCGACACCATATAAAATACAACCTAAATAAGTATTGACGTACTGAGATTTGTAGTTTTTCTTAACTCTGCAGAGTCATTCTCCTCTGATCTGATTTTTTTTCCATACAAAAAAGAAGGAAGGAACACAAAGAATACAATAGATGACCGTGACCAAAACATACCAACACTTAAATCAAGGAAAATCTTAGTAAGCCACAACCTAAAGAAGGAATAACAGCTAAATTATTCTTGTATCCACTAGAATCTAAGAACAAAATAATTTTTTAGGGACTGAATAGGCTCTATAAGAACGTAGTTTCCCCTGGCCAAGTCCATCACACACCAAACTTATTTGCATATATAAGGCACATACATAGGCTGGGCCAGCAGCTGAATGACAGTGCACAAGAACCATGTCATATCCAACATCATATACTTGTCTTGTATTCAACAGTAGAATATCATCCCATGTCCATACAGTTTCCCCTACACCCAAATTCCATTCACGTTGTCAAGAAAATTTTGATAGTTGGATTAAGATCAGACGATTTGTATAAATTTTTAAATACACTTTGAAATATAATTAGAAATTAGAGTTGTGCAATTAAGATCGCAATCACAAAGAATCTAAATCCCTTTCTCCTTTGAGAAAAAAAAAAAAGATCGACATTTAAACTAATAATGGATAGGTCTGAATAGAGTACTATAACCCGTCTACATCCTCACACTATAAAAATATTTACCCTGATCTAAAATTTCATGAATAATAACTTCAGTACTATGTACGATATCTATCACACTCATTTAAATCGAACTATGTAAAATAAATAAATAAATTTTGATTAATGAATAAAACTCAACCATATATTGCTCAATTGAGTACCATATCTAAAACCTATTACAATGAAACAAATTATTTGGATAATGAATAAAACTATTACAATTTATTTTAGGAAAATTCATAAAAAGTCCTTATTAATGTTAGGTTTATATTTATTTTACATTTAAACATATTAAATGATAAATCATATATAGATAAGTATGCAAGTAAGAAAATAAATAAATAATACATGACAGATTGGGTTTGTACCAAGTTACCTATGCCCACACCATACACCTTAAATTTCAGGGGTAATTTTCCATACTCATTATGTATTCCCATCCCCTACTTTATTGTGGAGAAAAATAATTAACAAGCAGTAATATGAATATTTGGTCCAAAATGGTTATCCAACGAGGTCAAAATTTAAGTAACTTATCAACTTGGTGTTAAAAACGTTGATAAGTGGTAACATGGTTGTCCCATAAATCTTTTTAGAAAAGAAAGGTTCTCCCATAAAAAATTATTTAAGTTCAACTTTTTGAGTTGTTCTCTCTTGATAGGTAGTCCAACTCCGTGTAGAAATAAAAAAGTCTCATTAATGACTCGAGAATTAATTTCATATCAAATGGTCTAAATTATGGTGATATCTTGGAGTGCCTACAAGGAGTCAAATATCTTAATTATACTTGTTTGAAAAGGAAAAAAAAGTGAAGTAATTTGAATTATTCTTGCGACTAGGACCGACAATGAATCAAGTCAATTGAAACATAGTCCTAAACTCGATTTAATAATTAATTCATTGAACTTAATTCATGAATCAAATGAGTTAAACTTGAATTGAAAGTTAACTTCTCTAACTAAATGAGCTAGTTTGACTCGTTTAGTTCATGAGTCGACTTGAATTATGATTGTGAACTTTTTTTGGTTTTTGTCTCTCCTACTTTTACTAGTTTGAATATACTTTTGTATTTTTGATTTGGGATGTTTGAGTCGGCTATGTTTTAAGTTTTTTATATTTAAGGATAATAATTATTTTGGTCCCTAAATGTGTAAAGAATAGCCACAATAGTCCCTCAATGTATCAAAATTTTAAAATAGTATTTGATTGTTCATTTCGTTAGTCAAAATAGTCATTGGCATTAAAATGTTTCGTTAATATTGTCATATTAGTCATTCGATATATTTACTTATTGCCGTATCAGTCTTATAAGTACTTACTTACTATCAATTCAGACACAGAGTTATTGTGAGTATTGATGAATTATTTTGACTAACAAAGTGTACAATGAGAGACTATTTTGAAATTTTAATACATTGAAGGACTATTGTGACTACTTTTTACATATTCAAGGTCCAAACTGACTATTACCCTTTATATTTATCTACATATTTACGTAGGTTTCAACTTTATACTTGTATCTATCCTTTCCGCACTTAAGTCTGTGATAACTTTAATTTTAATTTTTTTTTAAAAGCAAAAAGTACAAAGATCTAAACAATTTGACAATATAATTTGACTTTTAAATTATGTGATTCAAGTAAATAAGTTGAACCGAAATATTCCTATCAAGTAAACGAGTTGAACCAAAATATTCGTATTAAACTTGTGTCGAATTTTAAACTGAATCAATTTTTATCGAATCAAATTCAGATTAGTTCGACTCGGTTCATTTTCATTTCTACTTGTGGCTAAAATATAGTGCCTAAGATGGTAAAAATATATAACAACCAAAATCTAGGCCCATACCATTTTCCACATATGCTTCTGACACCTGATGGGTTACAAATGTAACAGTCCACACATGATCCATAAAATTACTGGCTTTTTACCCAAATAGATTTAACTTTTTCTGCTTATAAATATGCATCAACATTGTGGAAACAGACACTTCCATACATATATTCTTCTGTATCATCATTCATGGCAATGGCAGCAGAGAAAATCAACAATACAAACCAAATCACTGAAACCAATCATCAGCAGCAGGAAGAACAAGCTTGTTTTCCCTGCAAGACTTTTGTCCAGAAATGTGATCATTTTGTAAAGAATCAGAGGGCAAAGTTCTACATTTTTCGCCGTTGCATTATGATGCTTCTGTGTTGGAATGAGAGCAGCTCGGACTGAACTTAGGGAAGGGAAAGGGAAGGGAGCAACTTTATTCACATAGCAATTGGTCAATTACAAAAATGATTATTATTATTATTATTTATTATGTGACATTGTTCTATTATAGTGTATTGTATATACAATATAATTATGTATAGCCTTATGTGAAAGAGATTAGATCTGTTTCAACTAATTGCAAAATTATTGAACAGACCCTCTTTCTTCAGATGTCAAAAGTCTTTGAAAATTATATATAATATATAGATGGTTATGGTTCTGTTTTTTTAGTTCCTAACTCAGCATTTTTCTGCTTCAATTCTTGAGCAATTGAACTTAGATCAATTTTTGTTTTCATTTTCAACTTTACAAGATTTACATGTTTATTTTCGCAATTGAATAATATTAAACGTGCGTCCAATTCAAAGCTATAGTTTTTAACTTTTTTTTTCTCCTGGTGGCTGGGGTTTGAACCACGAACCTTGTATATCACAGTCAAAAAATTTGTAATCATGTGGTAGAAGAAGTGATTGGCCACACACCAAACAATAGACTAAAATTGTAAGCGTCCAAATGAATCCATGATGATTTGATAAGTATTTTTTTCGCCATATAATAGTATTAGACTTGCGTCCAATTCAAAGCTATAGTTTATAACTTCTTTAATTTTGTGGTCAAAACTCAAAAGACTCCTATCGCGTTGTGGAGGTGATTGACTACACACTCAAGCATAGGCTAAAATTGAAAAAAGGTTAGTGCCTACCAATATACAGGGAAATGTTGGATAGAGCTTAATTATAAATATATTTTTAGAAGATGTATTCATATTTAGTGTCACATGCCTCCAATAGGTTGATCTAAAGGAGTGGAATCCCATGAAAAAAATTTGACTTCAATTTTGTATGTATTATCACCTTTTTAGTGCACGGATTAACATGCAACGGTCATTCCTTACCTTATCGGAAGAATATCGTTGCCTCCGTAAAGAAAGTGTTATTAATTAAAAAAATAATTAACTTTGTATTTAATAAAAAAGTTAATTAAATGTTATTAATTTTTTAATCTAAAAAATAGTGTATAATCAAAAGTGTCTTTCAGACAAACTTATTCAATGAAAATAAAAGATTCATTATTAAAATTAAACTTATATTAATTGAAAGATTTATAAAAGACATAATTAAATACAGTGAAAATACTTTTTTTTAAGGTTGAAGAGAAAGTAGTTAAAATCATCAAATTTAAGTAATTTATTCATATTTAATAATGATGGAGTATATGATAGATTACTTTTTTTTTTATCGTCTATCATTATGAATGATCCTTGTGTTGAAGAGATATTAGACAAGAACTATCTCGAATTTGCTATATACTCCCGTAGGTATTAATTATAAGAGTTATTTAAGTGTAAAAGGTTGATATATTTGGTTTAAATTTTAAATTAGGTACATCAACTTTTGTTAATTCAAATATTTTTTGCAAATAAAACAAGAGAGTATTTATTTTTGAATACAATAATATATTAGAAGCCTGTCCAATTCAAAGCTCTAGTTTCTAACTTCTTTAATTTTACGATCAAAAGACTTTCTATCGCGTTGTGGAGGTGATTGACTGCACACAGAAACATAGGCTAAAATTGAAAACATGTTGGCGCCAGTTGATATATATAGTGGTAAGTTGCATAGAGTTTTAATTAAAAGTAAGCAGTCTACGTATAAACTCGTATTTACTCATATTTAGTGTTCGCACACTTTAAATAGGATCATCTTTAATAGAGGAGTTTTATAAAAAAAAAAGTAGACTTCAATTTTGCATGTATTATCACCTTTTTAATAACAAGTTAGCATGACACGTGCATTCCTTACCGCAACAAATGAATACCATTATCTTCATAAAATAGTGCTATTCATTTTTTTCATCTAAAAAAAATAGTCAAAAGAGTCTTTTATAGGAATTTGTTCAATAAAAATGAAAGATTGTATATTAAAAATTAAATTTATATTAATTGAAAGAATTATGAAAGATATAATTAAAGAATTTAATTAGTATGCATTTTTGGTGTTAATGATATGTTGCCACGCCAATTATGAACATAAAAACATATGAGCTGTCATATTTATTAATTGAAGTGATAACATATCATTAAATACATGTATAAAATAATTGTACACTGTTAGCAGGGGTGTACATGGGTTGGATCAACCCAAAAAAACTGGTCAAACCCACCCAAAAACCCAAAAAAGTGGGTTGAGTTGGGTAATTAGGTGAGTATGGTTTTAAAAAATGGACCAAAACCCATAAAAATAACGGGGTCCGGGTAAAACCAGACCCAAACCCAATAAACTCATTTACCCAATATTACCAACATTTTTATTTATTTTTTTCATAGGAAAGAAAGGAGAATACCAAAGGTTTTGGTCATAAATCAAGTTTAATTTTCAAAATTGACACAAGACATTCTCTATATCGAAAATAAAAACATGTTACAGTTACAAATTAGGATGTTGCACATTTTGACTATTTTGATGTTAATGCAATTTTATGTCATGCAACTTTAGTTAATTGCAAGTATTTTCTGATCAAATTTATTATTTGATATTGTCAGTTATTATTTTATGATGATAAAATATAGTGAAAATAGGCTACACAATCTTTTTAGTAAAATAAAAAAGTTGAGTAATTTTTATGAAAAAAAATATGAGGACTCATCATTTAGTCATTTAATATTAACAAAAAAAAAAATAATTTGGGCAACACACTACCTAACCCAACCTAAATCGAAAATTAGTGGGTTTATCCAAACCGGCCCAATAGTGTAATAGATGGTTATTTTACCTCACCCAATTCGGAGTGCCATATACGGTTCGCGTCTTGGGTTTGGCCAAACCCAACTCAAACCGACCCACGAACACCCCTAACTGTTAGTGTATAGTAATTAAACTCATAATTAAATACTGTGAAAGTAGCTGTTTTTTTTTAAGGAATATCATGAAAGTAGTTAAAATCATCATAATTGAGTAATTTTATTTATTTATCGATACCAACTGATAATCAACAAATAAGTTGGTTATCACGTTGCATTTAGCCTTTATAATGAACAAGTAATTGAGTGATTGCAATGCCTTAAACATATAATCATATAATCAGTGCCTATTTTAGGATTTTATAGTTTTATGTATTTTTAGTACTTTGGAACTAGTAATGCTTGTTTATGATGTTTGATGGTGTAAGCTAAAGAATGACTCTAAAGATGTTGGAAGTTGTAGCGTGGATTGAAGACGTATCGCTGAAGATGTGGAAAGCTACAACATCATGTGACTCTAGCTGGGTTGTACATAGTACGAGTACGTGGGTGCCAAGGGTTCAAAAATTCACCTTAGAATTGAAGAGGCAAGGTTATGGCTTAAGGTTAACAACTTTAGAGATCTCATTCCATCTCATCTCTTCCATATATGAGCATGATAGCTGGATTCTATAGTTTTTAGAGTAGATTACTTGGTGATGTTTTGGCTCACCTTATTCCTTCAAGGAATGTAATCTTGTGACAACTTTATTTAATCTATCAATTTAATTTTCTATGTTTTCATTTATGTCCATCTTCATTTCCATTTCCACGGTTCAACTCACCATTAGCTAAACCCCTTCGAGTGGTTTAGACATGATGAAGTTATGATCTATTTATTTACTTGCGATATATAAAGCTATATTGCCGTGCTTTACTCTAACAAACTATTTTAACTCAAAATATTTAGAAATAAACTCTAATCACTTTTATTTATAATGCTACATCTCCCTGATTTTGATAGAGTATGATAGTGGAAAATGTTTGTTAGATATGATTTTGTCCTTAAGCACCACACCAGTGAAAGGATCAAGAGAGACAGCCTGAATTGATTATCTTGAACGTAGAAGAGCCTTGAAGCTATAGCTTTGTGAATCTCAATTAGCTTAAGAGGTTAATAAACGACCATAGCGCTGAGTCACAAAAGCTATACCACGCTATAGCTAAGCGCTACATTCTTGGTAGGACTCTTGTCATATGACACATAGGACCTGATAGCTTAATACCTCAGTGCGGAAAGGCTGGACACCTGAACCTAGCAACTGTTGCATGTTATGTCTCGTGATCAAGCTCAGAAATGAGTGCCATCTCGACCTTAACATGATGGATGAGGTAACACTCCCTATGACCAATTGGTTCACCAGGAAGTCGGTTATTGAAAGATATTGCTATATGAATCACAGAGTTGCGAAAAGGTATAAACGGCTGCAACCCTGTGAGACATAGAAGCTATATAAGGATATAGCCATGTCTATCTCAGAGACTAAATATGCTTTGAATCGGCTATAGCTCTGAGTGACACATGAAGCTATACCTAAGCTATAGCTTTGTAAATCGCAATAATGTTTTATCATGACTGAACCTAGATCTAAACCACACTTTCCATCTTGAGATTTTCTAAAGACTTTAACTGTTTTTCCAAACTCAACCTTTTATTTTTACTGTTGTGACAAATGTGTTATTTTATTTTCTTACAAACAAGTTTTTTGATGAAAAGCTACACGAAGCTATAGCCCCAAAGTCCTTGTGGAACCCATTGCTGTTTCGGCTGTGATTGCACTTAGTCTTTCCATCTTAAAATACTCATAGTGTTTTGGGAGACACCACCAACATATACCAATTTCGGCTGAATTTTTCCTTTCATTTTTATCCTTCATTTAAACATTTTTATTTATTACTTTATTCTTTTTAATAATATAATTCAAATTATTAATTAAGAAAATAGTTTTTTGAAAGGTAATTAAGAAAATAGTTAAATCACATTAAAATAGGAATAACCCCACTACAATGTGAGCAATATTTAACATTGTAAGAAAGAGCTTATTTTTATCTCATTTGTCAAAAATATTTGATCATAGTATATATCAAATTTGACATCTCTTTATTTTTTCTTTCAAGTTTACCCTTCACTTAATTTTCTTTACATTATGTAGTTCCTTGTCAATTAAATAACTTTATTTTATAAATAATCAGATAAAATTCATAACTTCAATTATTTTCATCGATATAAGCAAAAGGATAAACATTTTAATGCTTGTCTTGACACTAATATTTAATAATAATGGAGTATACGACTTGTTACTTTTTTTGAGACCTTCTATATTGTGGTCCTGTGTTGAAGAAGATTAAGACAAGAACAACCCTCAAATTAAATTTACTGGTGCATAATCATGGGGTGACTCGATGAGGCATATTTACATGTTGGTGCTGCGGAAAAACTAAATTAAATAAAAAAAATACCAATGAATTGGATAAAAGAAAATATAAACTTACATAGGTGAAAAAATCATATAAATTAGAATTATTATAACAGTACATTTAAAAAACATTATAATATTAGCAAGATAAAAGGAATAATATAAATCAAAATTATTATAACACATAAAAAAATCGCAGTATTTTAAATGAAAATTATAATATTTTAGAATTATACTTGTTAAAAAAAATACTTTAGAATTATACTATATTGATTACGTGAATGCAAGTAAATTTATTAATATTGATGATGTCATTATAGTTAAAGATTTTAAGAGTGGTTGTTTACTTGTTGCACCAAAAGTTCCATCAGATGAGGGGTAGGGATCCATATAAAAGCTTGTTGTATTTAAAAGAAATGATAGTTTGCAAGGTTTTGAAGTGAATCTTAATCCTCAAGCTAGAGTATGTAATAAACTAGGAGGTAGAACTCATCACCTTAAGCCTAATTTAAGGCATATAAAAAAGGATATTAGGACGAAGGAAAGAGTAACCCAATTATCACTAGTGCGGTTAAAATTTCTCTCCATCAAAACCATTACCAAATATCTCTAACGAATTTGTTTCTGTATAGGTTCCAAAATACCCCCATGCAACAATTTGACAAAGAATAAACCAAGAAAACAAATAGATAATCAATAGGGTAATACATTTCCTCATATGCATATTGTTGACTCTTAGACCAATGTAGTACTCCCCCTCTTCCTTTTTAAGTATCTTTTTAAAAAATTAACATAAAAATAGCGATGTGTATTTTTGCACAATATCTTTCTATTATACTCTTATTTTAATCCACTAATAAATTTCTATTTTTTGCACACACTTATAAATTGAATATGTTATCTTTCTCTTGTAACAAACGATTGTCAGTTATTATCTTTTTCTCCAACACATTCCGTTTTTTTTTTTGCGTACACTCTCTCATAATAAACAATTGTCAATTTTTTAAATATTGTGCACATCTTTTTAATTATTTTAAGTCAATATAAAAATTATTCCAACTTCACATTAATCAAAAGTTAAGAAAAATTAACTTTCTTCCACCTCCTTTAATCAAAGTTGAGACTTCGACTATGGCTTCAACCAATGCTAGAGTCACACTCGAAATTGTGAACAATTGCTACTCATCTTATTTATAGAATTATAACTCTTT
>Ga0228711_1005905_pt1 | contig 18465 bp, 8 predicted proteins | sample MedpolnodulmetaG_2_FD_177996 | JGI IMG/M metagenome (GOLD analysis project Ga0228711, IMG submission 177996) | Root nodule microbial communities from Medicago polymorpha collected in Santa Monica, California, United States - brown nodules | ecosystem: Host-associated > Plants > Roots > Nodule...
TTTTTTTTTTTTTTTTTTTCTACTAGAAAATTTATAAAACTTATTATTAAAGGCTATAAATTTAAGGATGTTTATGTTTTGATTGATTAGACAAATATGTCCGGTTTGTTTACTTAGATGTTTAACGGTGATTATGATTCTTCGAAATCCTCTATGTTTTTTGTTTGATTAACACAAGTTTCCTATTAATTATAACTTATGAATAGTTTGATTAAGAACATGTATCCTCTCTTCTCTCTCTTCATACTCGGCCGCACCACCAAAGCTCATCCCTTCATCCTTTCCTCATTCCAAATAGGACATATGTAGTTGATAGAAATTGTGGTGCGTAGGCTTATCAACACATCACTGTAACAACCCGTTTTTTTTGCTAGGAATATTTTATTTATTTATTTATATGTGATTAATTGTTTGTTTGTGTGTTTGTTTTTTGATTAGTGGATTTTTGGGCGAGAAGGGTATTTTTGTCATTTTTAGGACCGAGGATATTTTGGTAATTTGTGGAGTGAGGGTAATTTAGTTTCTTAGAATGTAGAATATTTTAGTGTTTTAGTGTGATTTGTTATTTTTACTAAGTTAGTATTAATTAGCGATAATTATTTTGAAGTGGTAATTAATCGATGTTTTAGTGAGTTAGGTGTGTAGTAACTTTTTAGAATTAAATGGCAAGAGTTTTGAGGCCCGTTATAAATTGTAGTGACCTAGCTCATTATTGAGGTATATATAGATAAAACATTAGAGGAAATTAGGGTTATAAACATTTCACACTTCACATAATAGAGAGGATTGAGAGAGAATAGGATAATAGAAGAGAAAGAGGAAGACCCATTTGGAGAGAAGTGAGGAGGAAGCTAGGAAATCACAAAAGGTGTGAAGATTGTTGGAGATTGGCTTAGTTTTTGAAGAAAAAGGTAAGGGGGTTAGATTCTTTTGCTTAATAAGCTATAATCTAGTTTTTCACTTTTGGGTCATCATTGTTTTGAATGTATTATGATTTCCAAAGTAACTTCTTTTTATGAAAGACCAACGATGGAAACACATTGTTGCAGAAGGAAGAGGAGGAGAGGATGTGAGATGATGGTGTGAGAAATGCTGAAGGTTTGAAGCCTATTTATAGGGGAAATGGTTACATAGGTAATAACTACACTAAATGCAACAAAAAAACGTCTAAAATAAAGGTTGAACAACTGACCACCGTCCAAAAAACGTTTGAAAACGTGTTTTATGTGGTGCTAACCACCGGCCAAAAAACACTGATGTGCTTCGGATTATATAATCTTAATTCCTACCCATTGTTTTCGGATTATATAATCCGAATTTTTTCGATACTAGGGAAAAATGAGAGAAACTACGTACCTTATGAAGGGTGAGGGGCATTTCGAATTATATAATCCGAAGTACAATTTTTTTCCTTTCTGTGGTCCACATTGCACCAACAGTTTATGTGGTCCAGGACACCCAGAAACCTCAATAAATAGGTGTCCATATTTTAATAACCAGTAAACAACACCAAGAGAAAAACCATGGAAAACTCTGTCTTTAATTCAAACACCAAGCTAGCTGCAGTTTACTACAATGGGGGGACACTTCGTTTGTCAGATCTGTTGAACAAATTCAGAAAAGTTTGCTCCGGCCTAGCAACTACGAAGAGATCAGGGCACTCGTGGACGCACCATATGCTGACATTAATTTAGCTGGTCCGTGATGATGTGTTATGTTTGATTTAATTACGTGTTTTATGTGGTTTTTATTACGTGTTTTATGTTCTCGAATTATGTTTTATCTATGGTTAGTTATATGTTTTTGAATTAAGTTCTTTTATTATGTTTTAAATAATATATATATTATTTAAATTTTGATTATGTTTTACTTTACGCCAAAGATGTTCATTTAAACGCTAAAATAACCCGAATTCAACTAAATTTTATAGGGTGTACGTAGAATTCAGATTATATAATCCAAATTCAACTAGGAAGTAAGTACAATTCGGATTATATAATTCAAATTCATTCTGCATAGGATTCTTTTGTATGGTCCACATTGCACCGCCCGTTTCTGTAGTCCACAACGTCCAGATACCTCTAAGTGTTTTCGGTTTTCATTATCATTTCGAGTAAAACACACAAACACACCAAAGAAACCATGAAATTTTTTGTCATTGTGCTGAGGATCTCTCCCATGTTGTCGCAAATAGATAACTCTCTATTTGACGGCATGATGAAGATCTTTAGCATGCTTTCAAAAATATATAGATAGATCTTGCTGCCTTGATTTATTTGCTGCAAAACACAAACAAAAAAAATTGAATACCAAGAGGTTGATATGAGCTAGATCTTGTTGCCTTGGCGATATAAATATCTCAGTTGAAACAGTTTTTCTTAATATGAGCATGATCAAACTCAGAACAATTCTCTTGAAACACTTTTTCTTTCATCGTTATGTTGCAAATCTGATTACAAAGAGGTTCTTATGAACTCGATCCAGTTGGCTTGCCAATCTAAATATGTCAGTTGGCAGACCTGCAAGATCAAGTTAAAAAACACCTCTTCGAACATCATCCAAGAATATTAAGTTGTTTATGTTGTTTTAAGTTGTTTATTTTTTTTTTAATTTTTTTTCTAAGTTATCTTCCATAAAAACCCTCCATAAACACAGTTTGGTGCACTTTGGCTTATATAATTTGATTTTTTTTGTCAAATTCAGATTATATAATATGAATAGGACGTTGGCGTTTCACCAAAGGTTTGGACGGTTAGTGGTGTCTTTAATGCATTTTTGGACGGTTGGACGGTGAAACATTCTTTATTTTACTGTAGTTATGATCTAGGACTTGTTTTAAGCTATAAATGGCTTGCATCTTCAACAAATCCCTTCATTCTTCACTTCACCTCTTTTCTCACTTTTTCTTCAACATTTTTTTTGTTTTTTAGGAGTGTTTATGATGTCATGGTCATTGTTGACCGTACATATAATCGTTGCAATTGCTTTGTAGCTTATGCGGGGATTTTACGACGGTCAACAGAGACCTTTGATATCAAAGAAAATACAAAAAATCACAGATCGTAGTAATTCGGATTTTATAATCCGAAAAAACTAACAATCTAGTTTGGATTATATAATCCAAATCATGGGTATTTTTGTCATTTTTGTAGGGCGCATGAGAATGACATAAGGTTGGAAAAGCAATAGCCATAAATATATTGAGGACAGACTTTATTTTATATATCTCCAAACCTCGTCCCACAGTCTCACTCTCAAATTTTTTAATTTATGTGTGCCCAATCGTGTAAGAAAAAGGATGAGAAATTACTTTGGGAAGTTGCTCAATTATTTTGATGAAGTGATGGAAGAAAGAATACTAACAAGAGCTTCTGATCAATCTAAGAAATACAACGACGTGTTAGATTCTTTTCTTGATCTTCTCAATCAAGAGAGTTCCGAATTGTGTCGGCATGACGTCGGTCTTATTAGTATAAGCACTAGTTAAAGTATTTAATAGATCCTATAAAAACAACTTACCACATTTATATAAGTTGTTTTCAACTATTTCAATAAACCTTTTAGAATTATAAGTAAAACAGTTTATATAAAAATAGTTACACAAAAATTGTATGTGATCAATTTATCTTTTTTTTTTTTGGTGTAACAAATCAACCCTTTAAGTCATAAACGTGTATATCATTACTCTTTTTCCTCCAATTACATTAATAGATACCTAGGTTGTTTATATTAAAGTTTTTTTTTTTATTACAATTATATTATAAACATTGATCACATATAGAGTTGAGTCTAGGCCTCAAGCTGCCCCGAAATGTTGCACTTTGGTTGGTTTGAAGGTATGGCAGTTTGCTTATTTAGTGTAATATTTACTCTTATGCTATCCGATTTTTGATTCTAGACCTTTAATATCATTCAAACATTACAATAATTAATACATATATTTTACTCTCTTGGGCTAAAAAGTTATTTTTACCCTCTTCGGTATATAGCAATAGCTCTTGGGGAAAATAGAGATCCGTCCTGTTGGGGAAAAAGACATCAAGATCCCTTGAGGTAAATTTAAATTTGGTTCCTTTTATACCCCCATGATGATTCTTTTTACCCACGGTAAAAAGATTTTGGGAGTAAAAGGAAGCAAACCTAATTTTACCTCAAGGGATGATGTCTTTTTCCCCAACTCAACCGACCACTATTTCCCCCAAGAGCTACTACTATATACCTAAAGGGGTATAAAGGGAACAAAAATAAGAAGAGGAAGAGAGGGAGAGAGTGAGGAGGGGGAGAAAGTGATATGGTGTGAGGAGTTAGGGAAGTATGGTGGGGTATTTATAAGTGGGAATGATAGTATAGGTTATAAACAACATTAATGTGGTAAAAAAAACGTGTATAATGGGTTAAAAACGTGTAAATTGAATGTTGAAAACCTGACCAAAGTGAGAAAAGAGTTTGTTCTTCAGCTCTAACCATCGACCAACGTGCGTGAGTTAACTCACGCATAGGCCAGTGGTGCGTGACTTAAGTCACGCAGAGCTTATAAGGTGTGTGAGTTAAGTTACGCAGCGTGACTTAACTCACGCAGGGGTATATTTGAAAATCCTGCTGGGCGCGAGCAAAATGTGCTGGGTGAAGAACATAAATCTTAAAATTTATTCACTCTTTTTAAGTATTTTTGATATCTTAGTTACTTAAGTCCTTACGGTCTTGTAGATAAGATCAGTTGGAGAAAGGCTTGGTGGGCTCGGCCCGTCAAAGTTTTGTGAATGCCATAGACCAGATGAAGATTGGGAATTCAGGAGTTGAGTTGAGCACTGATGGATTGTATTTCTTGGATTTCGTTCAAGGTGGGAAAATCATGCGTTCCCGCGATGATGATGTCCCGACCTATACTGCTATGTAATTTTCTCTCTGAACAATTTCCATTTTGACTGGACTACGTGCCGTAGACAATGTGTGCCCTTTGTGGTTAGCACTAACATATTAATGCAATATTATTAGCTTATGGCGTTTTGTCTTTATCTGCTCGTTTCTTTATCGTTGCTTGCAAATGTTTGTTTTATTTACAAGTGTGATATGTGAATCGAGTGCTCGTTGCGTGAGGCTTTTTCATGTTAGAATTTTGCATAAAATCCTAAGTGTTTTTTGGAGTGGCATTTATCCTTGTATGTTAAGAATAATGATGTATGTGCTCGCCTTTTTATTGACTTAGATGCATGCTTTGTAGGATTTTATGATAAACCCAAGCAATGAAATCAAAAGTCAGTTGCTTTATTGCTTGGAATAAAGAGATGACTGGGGTGGTTTCCGATGAGAATGTTCGCCCAACTTGAATCCTTTAACTTGTCGTTTTTGACGTCAAAGGTGTGCCCTTCCTTCCTCAAGTGTTGATTTGATAGCTTTAAAAATAAAACACTTGTGTGCTGTAGTGTGAGGGGATCAGAGCGTGAGGTTTCTAACGTTTACGTGGGGTGTTTTGTGTTAGAATTTTTTGTCTCGCCCAAGAGTTGTTTACCTGGATGAGTGTTCAGAGTTGTGTTCCGAACGATGGACGAGGAATGAACAAATAATTGTAATTTTTTAAGTCCAAAGCCCCGAGGCGTGGATCACCCAACGCGAGCTAGGGTCCTGCCTAAACAATGTCGAGCAATGATGTCGCAGTTGTGAGCAAGCATACTGAGGAGTTTAACGAATCTGTCTATCTAGATTTCATTAGTCCTTTATACTGGTTTTTGGAGTTAGAGTGGCACAAATTTCTTTCTCCATTGTAGGTGCTCATTTGAAAGAGTTGTCAGTTCGTTTGTTTGAACCTTTCGAGAGCGAGCGCGTCGCTGAGCCAACTTTTAGGTGTAGTACATTTTAAGTTTTTCTATGTTCCAAGTTCTAGGAATGGCTCCTTTTATGAGGTCTTCGAGGTCGTAGGCTCCCGTCCCTGATTTCATCGCGATCCTGTAGGGTCCCTCCCAGTTGGCAATGAGTTTCCTTTCTTCAGAATCTTTTTGATTTCTTCGTTGGACTAGATCGCCGATCTCGAATTCTCGTTTGATGACTTTTTTGTTGTGTTGGGCCGCTATTTTTTGTTTTAGCGGGATTTCCTTGCATTGGTTGACCGCATTAGTGTCGAAGTCTGTATCGGCGCTTGTCTGCCAACTGAGTTTGTTCATCTCAATTTGGATGACCGCTTCTGTGCCATAAGTAAGCCGGAATGGTGACTCGTCAGTTGTAGAGTGAGGAGTCGTTCGATAAGCCCATAGGACCTTATGAAGTTCCTCAGCCCAACTGGTTTTAACCTGGTCGAGCCTTCTTCGTATTTCGTGCATGATTACTCTGTTTGCTGCTTCAGCGACACCGTTAGCTTGAGGGTGTTCGACAAATGCGAAATTTTGTTTGATGCCCAAGTTCCTTACGTAATCTTGAAACATGCGATTGGTAAACTGAGTCCCATCATCGGAGACCACGAGCGTTGGTATTCCGAATCTTGCTAAGATATTCCTTTTGAAGAAACAAAGTACGTTTTTGGCTGTGATTTTTGCGAGGGGTTCAACTTTGATCCACTTTGTAGAGTAGTCTACTGCCACTACTAAGTATTTTAGTTGTCCGGTGGCTTTAGGGAATGGTGCCAGCAAGTCGATTCCCCACCACGCAAAAGGCCAAGGAGAAGTTACTAACGTGAGCTCAGCTGGTGGGGCGATATTCATGTTTGCATGCCTTTGGTACTTGTCACATATGGTCACATAATCCTTCGCATCTTTGAGCATGGTGGGCCAGAAGTATCCTGCTCGTAAGACTTTCTTAGCGAGGGCTTTTGTACCAAGGTGTTGCTCGCATATGCCATCATGTGTTTCGGCAAGGGCTTCCTGGGCCTCGTTTGGTCCAATTGGAAGCCTCTTTTGTAAAGGGTTCCTTGCACCAGAGTGAACGAGCAGGCCCTTCGTTTCAGTTTTGTAATTTTGTTGGGATCCGAAGGGAGTTCTCCATTGGAAATATAGCGGATTAGAGGTTCCCGCCAATCTTAGATCTCAAAGATCGTATTGATTTCATGTAGGCGGGCTTTTTGCCTTTGATTGCTTGGTTCTGTAAGGACTTCTTGAATTACGGTTCTGTTTCCGTTTGTCGTTCTCGTACTAGCTAATTTGGAAAGGATGTATGCTCTGGTGTTTCGTTCGCGGAGAACGTGTACCACCTTGACGGAGTCAAATTCCTTTATCTTAGCTTGCACTAGTAAGACGTATTCTTGCAGATGCTCTTCTCGGACTTGGAATTCGCCAGAAACTTGGGAGGCTACGAGTTGTGAATCTGTACATATTTTGATCCTCTTAGCTCCCATGTCCATGGCCACCCTTAATCCGGCTAGGAAAGCTTCGCACTTTGTAGTGTTGTTTGTCATTGCAAAAGATAGTCCTAGGGATAGTTCGATTACAATCCCGTCGTTGTTTTCGATGATTAAGCCCGCTCCGCTTTCTTTAGAATTGGATGATCCATCAACGAAGATGGTCCAAATTCCTTCCTCATTCTCTTCGTCCGGGAAAGTCATCTCGACTATGAAGTCAGCGAACATTTGTGCCTTTAATGCCTTTCGTGATTCATAGTGTATGTCGAATTCTGATAATTCGAGCGACCATTTCATCACTCTTCCGGCTACGTCAGGGCGGCCCAAAATTTGTCTTATGGGTTGATCGGTTCTGACGACAATGGTGTGTGCCAAGAAGTATTGTCGTAGCCTTCGAGCGGCAGTTACTAGGGCGAGGGCTACCTTTTCTATCTTTTGGTACCTCGTTTCAGGTCCCAGTAATGCTTTGTTTGTGAAATATGTAGGCTTCTGCTCCCCTTGTGTCTCTCTGATGAGGACGGTGCTGGCCGCTTCAGATGAGACAAAGAGGTAAAGATACAATGTTTCACCCTTGTCATGTTGAGACAACAGCGGTGGGACAGAAAGTGAGTCTTTTAGATGCTTGAGCACTTTTTCGCACTCGTTTGTCCACTCGAACGTGGTTTCTTTCCTCAAGAGTTTGAAGAAGGGTAACGCGTGTTGAGCGGATTTGGCGATGAATCGAGAAAGTGAGGTTAGCGTACTGTTCAGAGTTTGGATGCACTTTTTTGTTTTGGGAGTAGGGAGTTCTGTAAATGCTCGGAATTTGTCCGGATTGGTCTCTATTCCTCGCTCTGTAAAATAGAAACCGAGGAATTTACCTGCTTGGACTCCAAATGTGCATTTCTCAGGATTTAACCTCATATTGTATTTTCTGGTTTGTTCGAATACTTTTTTGAGATTGGCGGCATGATTGATTTCCTTTTTGGATTTTACGATCATGTCGTCCATGTATACCTCAAAAATATCGCCCAGAAGTTCTTTGTTGTGTACCTTGTTCATCATGCGTTGATAAGTGGTACCTGCGTTTCTTAGTCCGAAAGGCATTACGTGGTAGTAATAGTTCCCTGATTCGGTCATGAAAGCAGTTTTTTCTTCGTCATTTTTAGCCATGGGTATCTGATTGTACCCAGAGTAGGCGTCCATGAATGACAAGAGTTTATAGCTAGATGAATTATCAACCAGTTTATCTATGTTAGGAAATGGATATGCATCTTTAGGGCAGGCTCTATTAAGATCGGTATAATCAACACACATACGCCATTTTCCATTAGATTTCTTCACAAGTACAACTTTTGAGAGCCAAGTTGTGTACTTGGCCTCGAAAATGAAATTTGCCTCTAGGAGGTCTTTTACAACTTTTTCAGTAGCCTCCTCTTTTTCTAGAGACCGTTTCCTACATCGCTAAGCTACAATGCTAGCACTAGGACTAACAGTAAGCTGATGGCAGGCGACGCTAGGATCTATGTCGGGCATATCGGCTGCGCTCCATGCAAATAGATCGACATTTTCTCTTAGGCAGGCAATGAGCTGGGCGCGAGCGTTCTATGGGATTCCTTTACCAAGCTTGAAACACTTAGTTGGGTCGTCCCCAAAGGGAATCAGCTTGAAGTCCCTGTCAAGAATCGGGCAAAGGATTTCCACATTGAATGGGTCCTTCTTTTCCTTCTTTAGCTCTTTCTGCTCTGACTTTGTGAAGCGCAGATCGAGCTCGATCAAGTTGGAGTCCAGAGTACTCACAGAAGTTTTTCCCTCGTCCATAGAGGACTGTTCAGGGAGGGAAATCGAGTTCTGGATTTTATTTGTTTGCAGGAAGCATCTTTGGGCAGCCTCGATGTCGCCGTGCAGGGTTGTTATAGTGTTGTTGTCCGCATGATACTTCAGTTTCAAGTGGGAAGTTGAGCATGTGGCCCCAAGCTGCGCCAGTCCGGTCCTCCCTATGATGTAGTTGTAGAGGGAGGTGCAGTCGATCACCAAGAATGGGATCTTTATTGTCTTCGTCCCGTTCCCTTTCTCGAAGGTCACGAGGAGTTCCACGTAGCCCCACAGTTTGGTGGAAGAGTCGTTGAAACCATAGATTTCGGTTCCAACGTAGGGAGCGAGGTTGCTCTCCGTCAGCTGGAGAGTCTTGAACATCCCGGTGTACATGATGTCGCAAGAGGCCCCTGTGTCTATTAGGACTCTCCTGACATCGAAGTTGGCCATCCCATCTTGAACAAGCAACGAAACGGCTGAGTTTGGTGCCCCACCGGGTAGTTCATGGTCGTATAAGGCCAATGGTGGTCGCTCCCTAGATTTTCGTCCGGGTTGGACTATATGGTTAACGCTTAACAACTCTTCCAACTTCCTTTTCATGCTTCCTACGGAGAGCGTAGAGGTCCCTCCGATGATGACGTTGGCGGCGGGGAAGTGTTCCCATGAGCACATGTATGGAGTTACATCCATGTGCTCAGAGAATGTGTTGAGCTGCTCGACCGACATGACGACGGCCGGATTCTTCTCTTTACCGTCGGTTATGAGCTCGACGGCTTGTCTTTCTGGCTCTGAGTTCTTGGTGAACTGATTGAGTCGTCCTTGTTGTATGAGCATTTCGATTGTATCTTTCAGGTGGATGCAATCGTCGGTCACGTGACCGTGACATTTGTGGAACCGACAATATTTGGTTTTGTCGACCACTTCCTTTTCTTGTGAAGGAGCCTTTGGGGGTTTGACCCCGGCGTCCTTCAACTCCGCAATGAAGATTTCAGCAAGAATTTTCTCCCTGGACATTGACAAGGGAGTGTATTCCGTGAAGCGACCGCCTGGTCCTTTGCCTTCACGGAAGGGCTTTCTGGAGGATTCAACAACAAGTTCCTCCTTCCTGGCCTTATTGAGGCTATCAACGTAGACCTCTTCCTCATAACGAATGTAGGTCTTTATAATCGTGAGGAGTTAATTATAGGTTTCTGGACGATTGACGCGAACAGCCTTCTTGACATCTATGCCTTCGCGCAGACCTCCAGTGATTAAGTACTGCTTCATGTTTTCATCAGCACCTCGCACCTGCACCGTTTCTTTGTCGATGTAGTCTCGAAGAGGTTCACTTCTTCCTTGGACAATGGCTTACAAGGACGCCACGGTTTCGGGTTGGGTCATTGAAGCCGTAAAGTGGGTAGTAAACTCGTGGCAGAGGTGACCCCATGTGTCTATGGAGTTTATCCTTAAGTTTTTGAACCAGGTCATTGCTCCTCGTACCGATCGGTACATGAGGACAACCTCAATATTTTCGATGTACTCGTCGGGGTCTGACGTCCCATCATATGAGTCCATCTGGGGTGGCTTTTCCAATCCGCGAGGGATCAGATTATCTCGGATCCGCCGAGTGAAGGGACCGTAAGTGTAACAACCTCCTCGTGCATTGCACTCATCGTTAGAGCTTGAGGAGGAGGACGACCAAGTACGTCTGTTTCGCCTTGGTAGAGATCTTCTTGGAGGAGATCGCCTAGGTGGAGAGCGTCTCAGTGACCTTCTTCTTGGTAACCGTCGTTCGTGGCTAGGAGATCTAACACTGATGGAGCGTCTGGGAGACCTAGATCTGAAGCGGTGGGGGCTCCTTCCCCTTCTATTACGGGGTGGGGAAGGAGTGTCACGGATGTGGACTAGCTGCCTTTTTGATTGCTCAAGTTCGGCAATTCGCTTGCTTTGCTCCTCAGCCAACGTTATTTGATGTTTTGACCGTGCGGAGCAGGAGATTGATCTGTGAATCTGTGGTGCTGTCGACCATCTCTTTGGGCCGTGGAGGGCCGAAGATTGGTCATTCCTGCAGCCGGATCTCGTCATGAACACTGGTTGGAGTCGTTCCTCTTTGAGGGCTCTGTACAGGAGATGGAGAAGCAGTTCTTCCGTCCTGGTTTGGACGTTGAACGATGCTTTGTATGCTCGGTACAACATCATTGACAGCCATGGTTTATATGTGAAAGCTTTGTTTTTTGTATGTAAAAAATGGGGAGAGCTTGTATTTCCTGCAGACGGCACCACTGGTCGTACCTGATCAGAAGGTGGCTGTCGGCGCTGGATTGAATGTGGTGTTTGTTTATACTTCCAGTGAGCGTTGGACCGAATGGGGGGTGTACTTGCATACACTCCGACACTCAAGTCAGTAGAGTTCAGAATGGGGGTTTGAGAGTGTGAGAGATTCTACCTTGAAGGCTGCGAGGAGCCTCCTATTTATAGAGGTGGGTGAATGCAAAGCTGTTGTAAGGCACACATGTGGCCGGTGGTTACGAAATCAGTAAAAGTGTAACCGCCTGTGAGATATTCGTGGAAACGTGGGTAAAGAGATGTTACTGTTCGTTTGAACAGGTCTTAGTTGTTCCGTGCACCGCCCTCGCAGAGAAGGGGTGTGTTGCGAGTAATCTGCCAAATGCAGCATTTGAGCTTGATTTGTTATTGGGCCTAAGTGATTTAAGCCCAGGTCTTTGACCGGTCCAGAACACTGTCCAATATATTTCATGTGACAATACTTAGAACTAGACTTAATTTTGTACCAAAGCAAAATAAGAAAGGGGCTTAATTATCCCTTTTTAAACGTTATCTTTATTATGAAAGAAAAAGAAAAATGATATGAAACCAAAAAAACGTTATCATTATTATTATCATCCCTAAAAAAACGTTATCATTATTAGAATAAATTTTTCTAAATTGTTTTTTGAACAAACAAAAATGATATATATTAACAACTATAGTTTACCTTGCACAAGGCGTTCAAAAGGGAAACAACACAAGAGTATTTACAAGAACAAAGTGCTAACTATATTGGAATTAACAACTATGGTTTACCTTGCACAAAGCACCACCGAAGCAACAAAACAAACAAAAGATTACAAGTGGACGCCCATACAAAGGAGCGGTTGCTTCCACCAGTCATGATAGCTATATGTAAATGTTGTCTGTTTTGACTTTAACCATAAAAAAGATGTCAGTTTAACCTTTTCAATGAAGGTGGAAGGTGTCGATGCCATGTTTTTGAACACACGGTTATTCCTTTCGTTCCAACGAACCCAAACAGAGGTAAATCAAATAATCCTGAAAAACATTTGTGTAAATCTAAGCAAACCAGCCATAGTAATAAATTGGGTGAAATGTTGATGAAGATCACCAGGTGAAACCGAAGATATACCTAGCCAGAGCCAACTCTGAGACCAGAGGGATCCGAAGACGTCACATCCCAAAAATAAATGCGTTGTTGTTTGTTGACTCCCACATCCAGACACACAAACCGCATGTTCATGAGAAAGAACCCTCCGCCGCACCAAATTATCCTTGGTTAGAAGTCTGTTGCGAAGAAGGCGCCACACGAACACAAACACCTTAGAAGTGATATGCTGATGCCAAATGTCGACAACTTGGGACCTATCCACCAACTCGCCCGTAATTTAAGTTTGAACTCAAATATCTTAGTTCATTTGTTAAGATTAAAAATAAAAAATTGTTTTTATTTTTCTCCATGACCAAATTGGAATTATAGATATATTATCCATGTTTCATAACGATGTAATTTAATCTCTTATATATAAATATATTTCATCTGAGCAATCCTTTTTTTCTTAAATAAACCATTGTGCAGCAGTATTTTTTATTTTTTTTTGCAGCTGTATGTATATAATCAAATAAAATATTTAAAATGTCAGCCACTTTTTTTTTTCTTTTTTATAAATTATACCAGCCATTTTTTGATCCTAGATTATTATATTTTAATATAATTTGTTATATTATTAAATAACATTTTCTTAGAATATGTAATTAATCTTTTAATGATAATTAATCTTTTAATGAATTATCTTATAATGTACTATATTTTTAAATATTTTAATGCACCCACTAACTGTTAAGAGTCCCACATCGGATATGACATGAACTAACAATGTGAGGATGGGTTAGGCCCCAAATTTCTACATGGTATCAGAGTCTGTCGAATTCATGGGCCACCTACCGATTCACGCGCCAAGCCCAAAGAGTGCTGTTGGGTGTGACGGCTGATTCACGCACCAAAACCCAACTGGGCGTGACGGAGGAGTATTGGGAAAAACCCATGTACCACATCGGATAGATAAGACTCTTGGTAAGAGTTTATATAGAGGAGGCAATCCTCACCTTATGAACTGGTTTTTAAGGATGAGTTAGGCCTCCAATTTCATTATGGTATCATAGCCTCTCCAAGATCCATTGGGCCACCTGTTATCAGATTTCTTCTATCGGGCCACCCACCATTTATCTCCACGAACCAAGCCCAATAGTGTTGGTCATGAGGGTGTGTGTTAAGAGTCCCACATCGGATATGACATGGCCTGACAATGTGTTTATAAGTGGGGGCAATCCTCACCTCATAAGACGGTTTTGTGAGGATGAGTTAGGCCCCAAATTTCTACACTAACTGGGTTTGGCCCATATTGTCATCCACTATGTCATTAATAACTAGCATTAAAATCAACAATTGGCGAGATAAGACCGTCTAAAATGGGGTGAATTTTAGGGTGATGATTCAATCAAGTCCCTCATTGCTGATCCATTATAAACAATAGTTGAGAGCCATTAGATTCATTAAACTCATATATCATATTATACACTGCCTACACTAGATCACTTTTTTTTCCCTTTCTCTTCCTTCCTCTGGCTCTTCCCTTTTCTTCTCCTTTTCCTTCACCTTTTCCGTTAATGGCACCTTACCAATTCTCTCACATTCTTGTTTTCCAACAATAAAAAACGCACACATAAAACTGTTACTTCTTTTTCATTTGTTAATTTCACACATATCAAATAAATTTGGTTCATACTCAATTTTTGTCTCCTTGATATATTGTATACGGAAGGGTTACTGAGTTATGGAATCAACCCAATTCCTTTTATTGCAATTACAAACTATGAAATACGTTTTCTCTTTGAATTAAAACCAAATTTCTGAAAGGGTGTTCATAAAGTTTGAATCGCAATGGTGAAGTAAAACGACTTTCTTGTAAGGAAAAGATGCAGTTTTTTATTTATATATTTTGAATGAATCTTTTGAAAAGAAAAAAAATGGAGGTTGTGGCGGTGGTGAAGGGGCAATAGATTTTGGGGTTTTAACAGTGTTGTAGAACTCATCAGAATCACATAGCCAAATGCGAGAAAGATGAGGTTGAGAACACGGATAATGTGCAGAAATATACTTGTGTTCTCATCTTTGTCTCTAACACATCTAAACCTTTGATTTAAATCTGACGATGTATACAAGTGGTCCACCAATGAACCCACTTATTTAATGGTTCACTCTATAATCCACTCTAAAATGGTGGATGATTCATCTATTTAGCACGTTGTACATAGGTACCTTAATTGTGGAGTGACATTTATTGGTTCTTTCTTATAAAGATATAGGTGTTTATGAAAGAACATTTTTTCTCTTCATTTTTTTTTAGATTTAATTTAGTATATTGTAATAAAATAAATGAGTGTTTTATATATAGTCATTAGTGAGACTTATTAGTAAATTTTGTTGAGATGCTTAATTGGAGGAATTGAGTGTTTATGTATTAAGTTTTAAAAAATTACTTCATCCGGTTTCATATATAAGAAAATTTTTTTTTTTCTAAGTTTATATTGAATAATTAATGTATTTAGTCTACATTGTAAGAAAAATACATTAATTATTCAATGAACCTAACAAAAGAATCTTTTCTTATATATGAGACCGGAGGGAGTAGTGTTTATTTACCGAATTGAATATTAAAAAAAATGATGATTTTTGGAACCCTGGCAATTTGAATAATTATACTATGATATTCATCATGAAATTCTCCTTTTGATCCTTTGATTATGATGATAACATGTTGAAACTGGCCTGGACTGTTGTTATATGATCGTGGTGGCAATTCAATAGGTTTGAATACTTTCAGGGCAAAATAAAATAAAATGGTCAAGACAATGATGCCCAGTGTGGTGGCTTCAAAGCCTAGGTCTTTGCTGAAAAAAAAATGATAAAATGATAAAAATAGGCAAATTCATATCTTAATATTCGAGTTTTGGGAACACTTGTTCATCAATTTTTAATTAAGGCTGAATTCTTTTTTCTCCCTTAATATCCCTATTTCCCTCTTTGGTCATCAGACACACATGTTTGAAAATAAAGAACATATTTGACAAAAAACATTTGCACTAAAACTATTTTAAAACAAAAGACATAACAGAATGAAGGGTCAAGTGACTAGCTGCTTTAACTAAAGGACAAAAGTTACCCATCGATATACATAAGAGACCTTCAATAAAGATTTATAATTTAAAAGAGTTACTTGTAACTCTACAATTTCTAAAATTTATTTACTTGATTTGAACAGAACATGATATTTTTTTTCATTATATAAAGTGATCATACAATTTCTTATTAGTTACATGCAAATAAGGAGAAAAAAATATGACTAATTATGCCGCGATTTTCTTTCTTGCACTATTTCTTGTTGTAATCGACGTGAGTGGTAAGAACTTTTTAAAACCCTTTGTAAATTTTCTTCTTTATCTTGTATACAACCTTTCATCCACCTGTTATAACATTCGCCAAATTTGTTTTACATCACAGCAATACTTGAATGTATTTTTGACATTGATTGTCCAACAAAAAAGTGTGCCCCTCCTCTTGTTGCAAAGTGTGATATGTATGAGTGTTATTGTCGATGTCCCCGTAACAATTAAGTCAATCAATACGAATATTCTCTTGGCAATTCCTTCTTGATCGCCTTCCAACAAGGAAAAATCTTTCGAAAAGTTGTAAGGGGGTGTTGGGATCGACGGATCTCTTGTTCACTAAATGTGGTTTTGCCAATGCTCTATATGTCGAAGTGTTCAAATGGCTTGGATTGGTGATAGAGATTATGGAGAAAATCACCAATTTGCTTGAGATATTTTATACTTTGGCTTGGAAAGGAAAATGGGAGAGGGGGGTTTTATTGGGTTGGCATACAAGTTTTTGGTTAATTTGGATTGCGAAGAATGTTAGAGTTGTTTATGCTAAGTTAACAAAGCCTACAAAGGTGGTTGAAGAAATAAAAAGGTTGTCTTATAATTGATTTTTGTGTCGGAATCCGGGTCCTCCGTGTATGGTTTATGAAGCACGAACACTCCTCACCGACACGATACCGACACTTGTAATTACATTGAATTATGTCATTTTTTCAAATTATTAGCTGTGTTGGCATGTTAGTGTCCGTGTCCGTATCCGTGCTTCATAATTTATGAATGACATTGGTCCCTTTAGATTGTACGCTTCATGGAAATTGATTGTCGTTTTTTTATCCTTAATCTAAGATTATTTTTCTTGGAGGGATGAATACTACTTGGATTTATAATGCCGTTTGTATTTATTATTTCCTTCTTTCGATGAAGATTTTCTTCTTTTTTTGTTGTTAAAAAAAGAAGTCAACCAGGAATTCTATGATATTTTTTACATTAAGACTAAAATATATTCAAAGTCTATAACCTATTGGATTTCCATAACATTGTTAATATTATGATTTCTCCGCAGTTCAGTTTGTATTTATGTGACCTTCACATTTCATTGACAGGCTCAAAAGGTTGGATTAGTTTTATATGTCATGGAGAACCACAGCGCATGACTTATAATATGCTAGTTCAGTAAATCAAGGCAATTGGGGTTGGGTAGTGTTGGTGTTAACCTGTATTTTCAACAGATTACGATAAATGCAGTCAATTAAGTTTGACTCAAGATTTGAAGGAATCTAAATGAGTTCGACTCACAAGCTGGATCGAGTTCATCGACTTAAAGAGATGTTGCTGTTCGATGGAGAAGCTTCGACAAGCAAGCAGGATATCGAAGAGAAGTTGGTGCCGGATATAACAAGCCAATCAACAGTTACTGTCGAAGAGATGTCATTTGAAATTCAAAAGATGTTTAGAGTAGTTATTAGCGGTTATGTTCGACGATTTCTGTATAGGCAGTTACTTAGTATAAATAAGAGTTTTTCATAGGAAAAACGGGTCACAATTCAAATACACACAAAACTTACACACTCAAACTATCTGCACTTAAGGAGAAACGAGTAAACAAGTTGCAAATGTGTGAGTCTGTGTACCAAATTACATTCATTTATGCAATTTAAGTTTATCCTTTAGATTCCTTGCAATTTACTTTTTCTTTCTAGCAATTTACTTCAACGGATTCGACGCGTGTTTGATTTCAACGGTTACATTCATATTTTACATCAAGAACATTCATACTTTCTGGTAAACATAAACACAATATGCCATGAGATTTACTGGTTGATCTCGCAAGCGAACCGTTTTGGGAAACCAGCGTTTGTTTACCAAAAACCAAGGTAAACGAATCGGCACGTCCAGTGAGACTGTTTATGTTTTTTGTTTCAAAAACAAACAGAAAAAGCGTTTTTTCTTAATAGTTTGGTCGTTCTAATTAAAATCTTGTGATTCTTGTTGTGCATGTTCTTAAGAAATAAGAAACAACTCCCAGAAATGGTATGTAATACACGTAACAATGATTCACAATCTAGTCCATCAAATCCATCGATGTCAGATGCAACATTGGAAGTTACTTCACAACAACAAAACCCACAAGTTACGCCAACCGTTGGCGTAAGTCATACAGAAGCGCTGTGTTGGAACAAGGGTGTTTCACAAGTCACCTATTGAGTTTTGACAATAACATGGTATTAAAAATAATCAATTGGATATGCTAAACAATTTGTTCAAGTGTGCAGGATCCATAATCAAAGTATTATTCTTAGAGATTCTGAATGAACAAGTTCAAGAGCAAAGGAATTTATTTTGAAGCTTAAAGCATCTGGAAGAACTGCGTCTGAAGAACTGCGTCTGAAGAAACGAGTCTGAAGAAGAGCTCCTGAAGACACGTCATCAGAAGCAAGAACATCAGAAGTACTGATCATCAGAAGCATATCTCGCCAGAAGCTACTTCACCAGAGTTGACAAAGGACAATGTACGTAGTGTACGGCCACGAACTCTGCAACCACCTTCTCTGCAATGTTTGTCTCTACAACAAGACAAAGATAACAGTAACATTGCTGCAGAAGTTGTTCCTTTTGTTCTAGAATGGATTTGAATT
>Ga0228711_1005907_pt1 | contig 18463 bp, 7 predicted proteins | sample MedpolnodulmetaG_2_FD_177996 | JGI IMG/M metagenome (GOLD analysis project Ga0228711, IMG submission 177996) | Root nodule microbial communities from Medicago polymorpha collected in Santa Monica, California, United States - brown nodules | ecosystem: Host-associated > Plants > Roots > Nodule...
ATGAATATGATCTAGTTGGACATATAGGAAGATTGTTAGTTGGATTGAGATATGTTGTGCAGAGCGATTGAGTTTTTCGTTGTCTACGGTCTGCCATGAGTTTTTTTCTCCATCAGAGGGAGGGTGTTATCTCTGCATGTACTCTGATGTTCAAGTCAATAAGAATTAAGAGAGAATCCAGTTAAAATATGGTAAGAAGTGTGTCACGTGATCCAATGCTATATGTTGCTATATATAAGGGATACATAACGTTTTTGCCTGTCAAACCTTCACCTGAATAGCTGTCCTGAGAAACAGGTGTGACTGTTTGGGTGGTCCTCTATCAATCTGGATCCTTACCCAGTAGAATTTAGACCGTGTCCATCGTACGAAGGTCATGAATCGAACCCACGTCACTTTTTAGTTGTTAAGATATTTCGCGCCAAATAAAGCATTGTTGCTGCTAATCACGACGTACATAATAATGTTTATTAAACGTATTTGTTTTTTCTTATTTCATGATGACCAATTATACCGTTTCCTTGACTGAGTGTAGTGTTGTGCAGTGCACTCAACATAGGTCATATATAATTATAAATATATATACATGATCTGTGTTTGCGTAAACGTTTAATTTAAAATCCGGGAAACGATTCTAATTCAACTTTTTCTTTTGACTCAATTCTCTAATTCAGCCTGAATTTATAAACTTGAACGGATTAAAATGGTGTTTAAAATAAAGCAATATATGTTTAAATGCTTTATTTTTAGGAAACAAACTTATGTCATATCATTACTAGTAAGGAATATCATTACTAGTAAGTTATTCAATAACATCAGAATCTTTTGAGCACCAACCGTATATGTAGTTGCCCTAGCTAGCTAATGAGTTATTACATTAGCTTCATGTCAAATGAACTTTACCAAAAAGTTTGGAGACATCTGCAGTATATACTTCCGTTCAATTTTTTTTATTTTTTTATAAAAACAACAATCATCAAATCATGCATGTTGATAAATAGTACTCCAATAGTTATTTTTTTTTTTTTAAGAATCTTAAAGAAGATACAATGTTTTTGAAATTGACTCCGTATTATTTTTTTGTCTACTATATATAAATTTATTTTATTTTATTTCACACGTCTATCTCTTTTTAAATATAAATATTGATTTATAAAATTTGGAATATCTATACCTTTGACAAGGAAAAGAGTTAGCCGAGAAATATGTGTGGATGTGGGTGTTTATACTTTTCAATGGACGACTATAAATATGCTTGTGAAAAGAAATAATTGAAAGCCATACTTGATACAACCGACTCAACCATGAACATATATAATCCTATATTTCTGAAATCCATGGTTTGTTGTTGGTGTCTAGTTAATCTTTTGGGTGAAATATTGGCCCAAAGTAAAAATGAGAGTAATATTGTAGTGAAAGTGGGAGCTGTAATTGATGTTAGCAGCAATGGAACGGTTGGGAAGATAGGATTGAGCTGCATAAACATGTCACTGTCAGATTTCTATCTCTCTCATTCTCATTACAAAACCAGAATCCAACTCATCGTAAGGGATTCTCATAAGGACGTCGTCACTGCAGCTGCACACGGTAATTCTTACTAATTTCACCTCTCCAGCTACCATGTTAATTTTTGTATGCTGTGTGTGTCTGTGAATGTTAATTTCTACATGCAGTACGTTTTCAACCATATTATCATATGCATGTGTCTGGATTTATTAATTGAGATCTACTTCTTCATAGTTTGACCTTTAAAGTTAAATAGTGTCTTTAGACTTTGTTTGCGAGTTTGGAGGGGAGGGGAACGGAAGACTTTGAGGGGTGGAAAATACGAGCAAAAATGAAAAAAAACTTTCAAATATTTTAAAAGAGTAGTTTTTTAGAAAATGATAAATTAATGCATATGATTATTATATTTTTAATTTAAAAAAATAATATAATAACATAAATTAAATTTGAAGAATCCATATAAACCTCCAAAACCCTCCTCCAATGCAATTTTTTAGTTTTCCAAATAAGGAGGGTTTAGTATTATGAAGAAAAGTTAACCTCCAAAACCCTTCTATCCTATTTTCCTTTATTTCTTCCATTTGCTCATTCCTTTTTTTCCATAGTCTTCCTCTCCAAATTCGCAAACAAGGCCTTAGGATTGGATAAGAAAATAAAAAATAAATTTTTTTTATTGAAAAATAGTGAAAAGTTGTAAATTTAAGTTCAGTTGGAGGATAAATGATGTAAATAACTGTATAGTACTAAAAAAATTAAAATAAAAAAAAAACCAACAAAATAGGGTGACTCAGATGAACAAGACTTGTTCTCCCCCCAACGAACTACCTTCTTTCTCAGCAGAGACAGAAGTGACTCCAAAACATTTTTTTTTTAAAGGGCAAACAATTAATTTGATATCATATCTGGGATTGTAATTCGTCGGTCTCTACTCCTCGAATATATTTTTTGAAGGAACTCCTTGAATATATTGAAATTGTAAACGACTAAAATATCTTTTTTTTTTTGAGAGAAAAAATATCTTTTTGTTGATTATTTTGATTCTGAAATCTGGTTTTAGTGTAATCAATCTAGATTGCGAATGTTTTTTTTTTTATTCATTTACTCTATAAATTGCTAACAAGAGGCACAAATGAGGTGTTTGCAAAAGTATATATTTAGAGATTATTTTAAGAGCATGCCTCATTAAGAAATCAAAATGATTGTCTGTCTTTTTTTTCTAGTTGGCGTAAGGCTTTTTTTTCCGTCTTCTACTATAGTACTGCTATTTTCTTCTGACTCATAAGATTCAATTCAAAGTGCGTAGTTTATGCTAGTATAATGTACTTTGACTTTGACCTTTTCTTTTTGAATAATATATGCACTTGGACTTATTATTAGGGCACTAGATCTTTTTTATGATAAAACTCAAAATCACTCTTTTATTCCCCTTCGGTTGAACAGTTCCACACACAATACAAGTCTATCATTTTATTTCTCTTGTTGGATTGGATTGGAGGCATTATTTATTAATAGAGCATTATTGATGTAAACATATAGTAAAATCTAACCCTAAGAGCTATTCTAATATCCTCTAATACTATAATATAGATGATACTAAAGGTATATTCTCTAATATTTTAACACTCTTTTAAGTTAAAGCTTGTTAAGCTTTTTGCAAATTAATCATAAAAATAAGAGATCAAACTAAATAAATTAATATTATAACCAATCGAGAGCAATGAAAGAATGAACAACAATCGAACCGAACAATCACATATGAACCAGTAAAGAGAGGTCAACCAAACAATAAGTAACAACTACTACTAGAAAAATTGGGAACAGAGACAGACAAAATCTATCTCTAAAATGAGTAAAATCCGTCTCTATACATGTTTGAGATGGAATCAGAAATGGAACAAGATTTCTCGTTGTTTTCGTGGTCTCTAAACCTTTTAGAGAGCAACCAATACATCAAACAATCACACATAGAAACCAAAATAAAGAGAGCAATTAAAGAGAGAAACCAATCCAACATCACAAAATTAAAACCCAAAGTCCAAACGGAAAGAGGAAAGACAAACAATCAATAACCAACAAAGTTTGTAAGACAAATGAACATCAAATTGATAAGCACAACAACAAAATCATCAACAAAAGAGGAAAAAGGGTATGATCACATTCCCAACCTTTTGAGAACTCGACATCAAAATAGTGTTGAGGCAATTCAAGGAGGATTGAAATAAATTCTAGATACCATACTAACTAACGATAGATAAGAGATGACAAAATATGGGAAGGAGAGAGAAACTAGGATTCAATTAGAATACATAATCATTATGCAATAAGAGTTATCGAGAATATACAGTAAATCATAAAAGAATTAGACTACTAACTTAAAATGGTAAAAAATAAAAACCTTAAACATAAGGCTAATAGATAATTATGTGACAACAATGACCCTTTTTTCTTAACGAAATTAATAATTATTGAATTTGTGATCAACAGCTTTGGATCTCATAAAAAATGAGGAAGTGCAAGCAATCATAGGACCAGTAACAACAATGGAAGCAAATTTTGTGATTCAACTAGGAGATAAAGCTCATGTGCCCATTGTAACTTTTTCAGCTACAAGCCCTTCACTTGTATCACTTCAAAGTCCATACTTCTTCCAAATATCACAAACTGATTCAACTCAAGTAAAAGCAATCACCTCAATTATCCAAACTTTTGGTTGGAAACAAGTAGTCCCCATTTATGTAGACAATAGTTTTGGTGAAGGACTCATTCCTTATTTAACTAGTGTTCTACAACAAGCCTATATACAAGTTCCCTATCTAAGTGCAATTTCTCTTTCAGCCACAGATGATGTCATCACACAAGAGCTTTATAAAATAATGACTACTATACCCACTAGAGTGTTTATTGTGCACATGTCACCAATTCTTGGCTCTAAACTTTTTACCTTAGCAAAACAAATTGGGATGATGAGTCAAGGCTATGTTTGGATAGTAACCGATAGTATGGCTAATTTATTCAATTCCTTGAATTATAATGTGAGGGAATCAATGGAAGGAGTATTGGGTGTTAGGACTAACATTCCAAGAACAAAAAAACTAGATGATTTTAGAGTTAGATGGAAAAGAAAATTTGTAAGTGATAATCCTACACTTGTTGACACAAATTTGAACATTTTTGGAATATGGGCATATGATGCTACAATTGCATTAGCAATGGCTATTGAGAAAGTTGGAATTGGAGCCACTAAATTTGGTTACAATGAGAGCAACACATCAAGCAATTATTACATGCCTAATTTTGAAAATTTTGGTATTGCACAAAATGGTGAGAAATTGGGTCAAGCTTTGTTAAACACTAGATTTAATGGTCTTAGTGGTGATTTCAATGTTGTTGGTGGGAAGTTACAAGCATCAATATATGAAATAATTAATGTGATTGGTGATGGTGAAAAGAGAGTAGGATTTTGGACACCACATGAAGGATTTGCTAGAAATTTGGACACAAAAGGCCTAATAAGAAGCAATAATAGCATATATTCTACTTCTAAAAATGATCTTGGATTAATCATGTGGCCAGGGGATATGTACTCTATTCCAAAGGGATGGGAAATTCCTACTATTGGGAAGAAGTTGAGGATAGGAGTACCAGTGAAAAATGGAGATAACTACACTGAATTTTTGCATATAACGCGTGATCGTAGTTCTAATTCAACACTAGCCACTGGCTTCTGCATTGATGTCTTCAAAGCTGTGGTGGAAGTGTTGCCTTATGCATTACCATATGAATTTGTTCCATTTGCAAAGCCTGATGGTGAGATGGCAGGAACCTACAATGATTTGATCACTCAACTTTATTATGGGGTAATCTCTTTTTCTCATATCAAGATCCTTCTTTATTGCATAAATAAACAATCAAATTAGTTCATGGAATTGTAAGAAATGGTCAAAATAGTCCCTACTTTTTGAGAATTTAAAAACACATCCATTGAAGTAATAAAACGTCACTCCTTCACGTTGATCATACATCATTTTCAATACGCCTATGAAATTTAGATCTCCCAATGACTAATTTGTCTGTAGTTAGTTTTTGAAATGACCTAAATTTCGTAGGCTTAATTAGTCCATGATGAGTTTACATTGACGCAGGATAACATACAATATGACATGGTCATTCAACGCACCACGTCATAATTTCTAACATCAAATGTTGACGGAGGGACCATTTTGAATTACATTTTACAATTTCATGAATGTATTTGTCAATTCACAAAAATCAGAAACTATTTTGACCTATGATTACAATTTTGATGACCATTTTGTTATTTACTGCATTTCTTAGTTCCAGCTTTTCTTTAATGAAAAGAATAAAAAATGATTTTGGATTGACAGAACTTTGATGCGGTGGTGGGGGATGTAACAATCATCGCAAACAGGTCCGACTATGTTGATTTCACAATGCCATACACAGAATCTGGTGTGACAATGGTTGTTCTAATGAAAGACAACAGAAAGAAAAATGCATGGGCTTTTTTGAAACCACTCACATGGGATCTTTGGGTAACAACAGCTTGTTCATTTGTATTCATTGGATTTGTTGTATGGGTCCTTGAACATCGAATAAACAACGATTTCAGGGGACCTACCTCTCATCAGATTGGCACAAGCTTATGGTTTTCCTTCTCAACTATGGTCTTTGCTCAAAGTAAGTCTTACTCATCAAACACACACAAAGTATAATTCATTAGCTTTTATGTAATTAGATCATGTTTAGTTAAACTGCTTTATTAAGCATTTAACATATAAGTGCCTGCCTTCATAAATTTCACACATTTATACGGTAAGAACATCAATGATTATTTGATAAGATCGAACAATTCAGATTTCAAAATCAGTATTTTAGAGTTAAAAAATATCAAAATTTACTTACTTTCTACATTATACAATTTCGTTCCAAAAATCGCGGATTACTTGAATTTTTTGCTAGACAATCTAAATCCATAAGTGTTCATGTATAAGTTATTCTATCACAAATCAGGAAAGATTTAGATATTGATGAGTTGGATCTAAATATGGTTTATGATAGAATGTTATATATGACGTGATTTAATCCATGTAGTTAATCCCACTTAGTGGGATACGGCTTGGTTGTTGTTGTATAACAAAAGATAAACTTTTTTCATATAAGTTAGAAGTTGTTTTCAAAAGCTATCATGGAGTGCTTGTAGAAATCTAGAGAAAATAGCTTATGGACATGTCAGATGTTGTTTGCATGCTCTCTTAAATAATATCACAAGTATTTACCCAGTAGATAAGTTCAAATAAGTCAATTCAAACATGCTCTTAACGTTAACCATCACATTTTAATCACAGGAGAGAGAGTAGTGAGTAACTTGGCAAGATTTGTGGTGGTTGTATGGGTTTTTGTGGTTCTAATTCTGGTTCAAAGTTACACTGCAAGCTTGACTTCACTCTTGACAGTTGAACAACTAAGGCCAGCTATTACAGACGTTAAGCAACTTCTAAAGAATAAGATGAATGTCGGCTATCTCAAAGGTTCTTTTGTTTATGGAATCTTGAAGGAAATGAATTTCCAAGATTCTCAGCTCATTACTTATCAATCACCTGAAGAATGTAACGAGCTTTTCATAAAAGGAAGTGCAAATGGTGGTATTGATGCTGCTTTTGATGAAATTCCCTATGTTAAGCACTTTCTTGGAATCTATAGTTGTTCTTCTTCAAAGTATGTCATGGTTGAACCAAGATTTAAAACTGGTGGTTTTGGCTATGTAAGTTGTGTTAACTCTCCCTCTCTCTATCTAATGTTATATCATCTTTAATTTTCCCTTGTGAGCAACATTGCAAAATCCAGACCGAACAGGCTGATTCAACGAGTTAAATTGGGAACTTAATTGAACCAGTCTGCTCACAAGTTGTTTTGATCCCAATTACATTGCAGCTTAGTTGAATTGAACCAGTCCAACTATGATTGGTTCAACCGCTTTGTGTTTTTATATTTTTAATTATTTCTTTTTACATTTTAAATACTATTTTACTTGTTCATTATTTGTCATCTGGTTCACTTGTGATTAAAACAATTGAACTATAATCTTGAAATCACATCAGTTCGATTCATGGTCCGGTTTGTAAAACATTGCTTGTGAGTACTGACCTGAATTTTGTGGGGGTGAATTTGTAGGCATTCCCAAAAGGTTCACCTCTTGTAGCAGACATTTCAAGAGCAATCCTAAATGTGACTCAAGGAGGCAAAATGAGAACAATTGAGAATGCATGGTTCAAAGAAAGTCGTTGTCTAGATTCTAATACAGAAATTTCCTCTAATAATAGTCTTGGCCTTGAAAGCTTCTGGGGTCTTTTTCTCATAGCAGGGATTGCTTCCCTATTAGCACTCCTAATCTTTGTGGTAACATTTCTACATCAGCACAAACACATTTGGTTAAACAATAATCCAAGTAATTCAATATGGAGACGTATTAAAGTCGTGATTAGGATGTTTGATCAAAAAGACTTGAGCAGCCACACATTCAAGAAAACAGAAAATATAAATGAAAGCAGTAATAGTCCTTATCATGATGATGATTTAGGTGCTGCCGTAGAGGCCTCTCCAGGTACACCTTATCCACCTAGTCCATTTAGTCAAACTGAATCAAATGTTTCCTTTTATGGAGATTTTAGTCAAAACATAGAAATGGAAGTCATGCAAATTACTAATCCAGAAGTTTCCCCTGTGAACAACTGTGAAATTAACTCCCAAGCAACATGACATCATCTACAATTGTAACATCAAGCTCCTAATTATTGTATTGATTCAAGATTAATTTTATGACAGTTCTGATAGCTCATCAAGGGTCTGCTAGGATTGACTTATTTGAATTACTAGGATTGACATGTCCATAAATTGTTTTCAGCTTATTTCTATAGGCTTATGAAAATAGCTCATAGCTTATATAAAAACAGTTTGACTTTATTTTATCTTCTGTTATAGATAAACGCTTAACTAAATTGTTTATTCAGGTTTAAGCTATCATTAAATACATGCCTCACTATATCTCTACACATTTACATTTACAAAGAGTGTAAATGTGATGCATAAAAATGAGTTTGAGACAGAATTAATGATCCAGGTATTTTAAGAAACCCCCTCAAACTTAGTTAATGATCAACATATACAATCAATAAAAAAACTACTTGTGAAAGACTTTGGTTACTTGTGCATTTTCAAATTACCAAGTGTAGATCAATCAATAAAAGAAAAAAAAAATGAAAATGAAAAATAATACTAGTCAAGGACGAAAACACGATACATTATTTCCTAAATTTTACTAAATACAAGAAGAAATTACAAGGGAAGTATCACCTTAAGTATTGTTCAATACATTCTTCCAATTTTCATAAACTCACAGGTTTTGAAACATATGAGTTCATACCATTAGCAGAATGCTCTTCAGCACTCTGACAAAGCATTTGCTGTCATCGGCATTCATACTATTCTTTTACTTCCCAAAGGCATTATATTAAGGATGCAATTTATTTTTTTGTAGGATGTGTATAGTTGTTTATATAATTCAATAAAAAACTTAAAGAGGCAGGGGCAGAGCCACCCCACAGCTAGCTTGGCACTAGCCTAGGCTCGGCTTCTACTTTCTTTGTAGCAAGTTCAGTCATTACTAGAACTTTTTGCTTTTCCTGCGAATTTACCTGCGGATTTTTGTGTAGATTCCGCAGGAAACACATTTCCTGCGGATTTTGCCAAGGATTTAGGTTCGGTATATATCCACCGGAAATGTGCAATTATCCGCAGGGAGAAAGTAACGTATAAATTTTTTGTCCAGGTTCTATAAAATTTCTGACTCCGCCAGTAAGAGGTACTCCCTCCGGTCTCAAATATAAGAAAAGATTCTTTTTTTAGGTTTATTGAATAATTAATGTATCTGCTTTACAATGTAGGCCAGATACATTAACTACTCAATAAACCTAAAAAAAGAATCTTTTTTATATTTGAGACCAGAGGAGTAAGTTATTTTCTGTTTAACATGTTAATAGTTCTAGTCTTCTAGAGCTCACCGCGACAATAGGAATTCACTTTGTAGATGAAACAGGACATGCATAATCTGGATCATGTCAACTTTGCTCGATTCCGTCATTTTTTGCAGCATCCCAATTGCATGTTTCCTGGAAAGACCGAATCAGTTTGATAGCGTGAAGATCATCCATAACTGGCGTGCACACAACCTGTAAAGTGCAACCATCAATTGAGTTGTTGAAATCATGATCATAATATAATATATTAATAAGCAGCATTGCTTGAAATTTTTAACACAGTTTAATATATGCAAATTATTCATAGAGATAAAATGAAAAAAGATACATTTCTGAGATCCATAAATTACCATCAGAACGAAATCATAAGTGCAAGCAGCGGTTGACCACAGACACTGCTTCTGCTCCATCATTAGTGACAACAACAGGTATGTTATGACCCAACTGTTTCATCATGGATTGTGTTATCATGCTATTAATCTTGTCATCTTCAACAAGAAGTATCTTAGGGCTTTGATATGGAATTGGTTACTTTTGATTTACTATTGCCATTAACACATTGAGTAGTTGTTTACCACCATATGCTGAGAAGAATCTGCACTGTTCTTACTTTTTCTGTCATAAAGAACAGTTTTTTTCTTTTTCTCAAGAGGTAGTTTATCAAACCCTTTCAAAATTATTGGTACAGTTATATTATCTTCTAGTTGGGAACAGCTGGAACAGTGCCTATAGCACAGTTCATTAGTTTTTTCCTAGATAAAAATATTTGTTTCATACTAATTAAACACTTGCATTTTCACTAAATCATCTTTTATGCAAGAAAATTTATTCTTTATTCATCACCACGTAACCAAATACACAAAAAGTTTACTAGTTGTCTGCATGTCGCTAGTCCTAGCCTTGTGCCACCGTACTGTATGAGATATGGTCTAAGTAGGGTGGGCATGATTCAGTTCGGGATGAAAACTGAACCGAACTGAACTGAACTGTTTGCTAAATTTAAAATAACTGAACTGAACTGTTTGCATTTCGAACTGAACTGTTTCAAACCGAACTGAACTGTTTCGAATCGAACTGAACTGTTTCAATTCAGTTTTAGAACTGTTAGTAATGGTTCAATTTTTTTTTGGTTCAGTTCAGTTCAGCAGTTCAGTTCAGTTTTTGGTTTTTTTGCCCACCCCTAGATCTAAGGATGTAAAAATGTGGTGCATTGTGGATAACCTATGATAATGAGCCATATAATTAGCAAAAGCTTTAGAATCCAGTTTAAAATAGAACTTTGTTAAATTCCGAATCAAAAATTAAAAAAACACGACTTAGTTTTTTTTGGTGGTGTCTGAGATTCAAACTCCGGATCTTGCATATATTACGCATTGTCCTTACCAACTAAGCTAAGCTCATGAGGACAAACACGACTTAGTTTAAATAAATTTAAATATATTTAAAATTCATAATTAATTAGTTAAATGTATGAAGACTGATCGACACAGTTTATTCACCTACATTGGACTAAAATATTTTTTTCTTTTTTTGTGAGGGAGGGACTATAGTGGGTTTTTCATATTTTATGAAGGACTAAAATGAGATTTTCTTATTTTTAAGTGTTTCATGCAATCACAACTTTTTTTTCAAGCAAACATCAACTTCAAAATCAAAATCAAAATACATAACATTACCAAGCACAATAACATAAGCAAGTCCAAGATACAATAGTAGGATCAAAATATGAATAAACTGTGTGATTTTGATCCTTCAATGAAATAATAAGAAAGTGAAAATGAAGAAAATAAAATGATTCCAAATATGCTCCATTTACCATATGCTTCATTTACCCCATTTAGGGTCTTGGATGAATGACATGTGGTAAAAAAAGATTGAATGATTCAGATTAAAAATAAACAAAACAGCAGTTTTTTTAATTAAAAAAAATAGAGATGAAACATGGCTTCATCTTCCTCGATCGCATCACTCACCGCCATGCATCTCCTCTTCCGCCGTCACCGTTGCTTCTCTTCTCTTCCACACCAGAAGATTCATTTATCATGTTCAATTACTTAGAAGGGGCACAGTGGTGCGCATGTTTCACTATAATAATAGAACTGAACTGCAGCCATTTCAAATTGAAATTATTATCTTATTTTGTTTTTGCTTTTTATGTAGTTGATTATTATTCAGAAAAGGAAAAAAAAATGAAAAGGTGATATTTCGATGGAAATTGACAAAAAAATTAAGTGAAGAAGAAGAGAATATGACCTAGAAAGGATAACAGCGGCGAAGAAGAGAACATGAGGGAAGAGGATGCCTGATTAATTTCTATTTAATTATTTTAAATCTCAACCCTTAATTTTTCTTTTACCACATGTCATTCATCCAAGACCCTAAATGGGATAAATGAAGCATACCCGGACTCCAAATTTATGGATTTAAAAAAAAAATTGAGTGCCAAGTTATCCTTAATTTTTTTAGTGATTTAAATATCTCATAAGTTGGTTTTAAATAGTACTTGCGATCAACCAAAATCGTCACATAAGCTGTATCACGATTCAACTAGAAAAAATTGATAGAAAGAATATATTTCTTGATTTATTTTTGGGTTAGGATAAAATATTTACACTAAATTCAAACTAATTTTTCCATTTTAAATTTTCACATCCTATAAGTGCACAATAATAATTTAAAATATAGTGCTAGAAACAATAAGAGAGAAAGAAAAAAAACTTATCTTTACAATTGGTATAAGTTTGCATTAAAATTAAATCAAATAATCCAGCATGATATTGAAGTCTCACTTACAAAAAATGACACTTACAAGAACATGCTCGGTGATTTGATGGGAAGCTGCAAGCACAACCCGATTTGCAACTCTTGCTTCACAGTATAAACAATGAAACTTGAGGTTTGATGCCTTACATAGCAAAGAAATTCCAATTTTATATTGAACTTTCTGGCTGTGTGTATTGTATTGACTTTAAACAATGTGGGACTTCTTCTGTCTCTACCTATCTCTGCTCATAACTTTTATTCTTGACGTAAACCATTACCAGAGATCGTTAAATGGTCATAACCTTCAGCCTCTACCACTTTTTACAACTCCAACCTCTTTGTCCTTCTCTTTAAGAACGGATCACACTATTATTGCCTCTCAATCTTTCATTGTAAAGGAAAGATCCTTATCATTCTCAATGGTATGCTTACCTTATTTATTTTATTTCACTCAAAGGTTTGCTTTGTTTTCCTGATTGTTTACAATTCCAAATCTATCTGTTATTCCTTGGAACTTTACTGACAACATTACATTCACATTAAATCTATCTATATTAACTTATAACAATGAAATTCAAGTGCCTCACTCAAGTAGATTAAACTTGTTATTATCAAGATATTCTTTTATTCAATCAATTCATTTTGTTAAGATATCTACTCTCATCAATACCATGTTTCCTAACAAAAAGCCTCAAATGAAGTTAAAAGAATGCTTCAGAGCTTCCATAAACAAACTAAACCTATCATACATCCATTAATGATCATCTTCTAGGATACAATGTTCCTTACATTTGTAAGATCCCGTATTTTGTGTTATTTATTTTAGTGTGTTCTACTAAAAGATTTTAGAATATTTTATAATATAATTAAGTCAATAATAGAAATAGATAAGGTTTTTTCTAAATTGCCTTTGAAAACTCATAGGCAATTTACTCAAACCAATCAAAAGTTTCCATGTGTATTCCATTAGAATAATCACATTTATTATTTTATTTTGCAAAAATTTAGCATGTATTTTATTATTTGCATATTTACCCAATTTTAAATTAATGATGTTTTACAATTTAAACCATCACATTAATTACCAGGGTGCTCCCCTTACATGAATTATATTGCCAAACCACTTGACCAATAGATCTTTTATGAAATAATTTAGAATGCAAACATATGTTATTAGTCAGCAATTTTTATTTTTTTTGCGGTTCTTATAACCTAGCTTTAGTAATAAAAAAAAAATATTTTATATGTGTATATTTAAGAAATAGTAAATCTTTCTTAAAAAAAATTATGAATTCATTCATTTAATTTTTTATATTTTAAATATCATTCTTTTATATAAATTCATACTTTTATCTAGATTCGATGAACTACAACAATATTTCATTTGTGATCAACCGAATTGTGATTTATTTTAGGTACTATCTTTCGTTTGGATCAAATAAATTGTTTAAAGGTATTAAATGAAAATTTTCAGAATAAATGTAATGTTTTCATTAAATATTTTTACATTTTTTATGTAAAAAATATGTTAAATATTTGCATTGCACTCCTTAAGGATTTTATTTCCTTATTGATACAAAAATATTGATACAAATTTTTATGTATCAAGAGAGAAAGTTAATATGACAATTTTGAAAGCCAATAACTATTTTTAAAACGTGCTTCACTTTTGTGTACGGTGAATCATTTTTGGTTTAATATTAAATTTCATTTTGACTTGTTAAAAAAAAACTATTTTTAAAAATCTATATTAATGCAATGTTTCCATTAAATATATTTTTTATTTTATTTGCAAAATATCATTAATTAATTGCACCACCCTCGTCGCGAAATTTAAGTGTTTATATTTACGGAAGCAAATTTTTATGTACCGATATGAGAAAGTCGATATTATAAATTTTTCAAAACTCGTGATTATTTTTTCGTTGAGTCACGAGCATACTTAAAAAATAAATAAACTTGAATTGAATTCAACGATTTTTTTGTTTTTGCTAAGCAGGGAGTAATGATAGACATCAGGAGGAAACACCTACATCCCAACTAGGTTGGAACCCTGGGAAACCTCCATCCTATGCCGCCAACCCCAAGGTTGCGAGCATTATGCCATATGTTCCGAAGCAAATACGGGACTAAAGAAGAAATCAAAAATATCATCAAAGCACTAGTGGAGTCACTCTCCAACTAGATACTCCTCCACCCTCGAAGGGCCACATATTCCAAAGCAATAATGACTGCAAGAATTTAAAGTGTGCAACACCGACGCAATACCAATATTACAAGAAAAGGCACCAAGAAATGTATCTAATAAGTCTCGAAAGAGCCCGCCACAGGCTGCATGCCCGCCAAGAATAGAACCATCAATATTCACTTTCAACCAAGGAGAGGAGGGGGCTTTCCACAACACCGTAGTGACTTCCTTGACTTTACGGCAATGTGTAGAAACCGCAAAAGAGTCAAGAAAAGGGGGATCAGACGACAAACATTTTTCAACCAAGGCATTGCTAGAAATAGCAATCAAAGAATGAAGATGCACTCTTGCTGATATGAAATCAACGAAATCATATCTTCTACCAAGACATTCACTGGTGAAGCAGAAGCCCCTCTAAAGAAAGTTATTCAAGAATAAATGAAACTCTTTTTACTTCCAGAACAAGTAGCAAAAAATTTATTAATAATTTCATATCTTTATTATCTTCATACTTGGTCTATTTTAATATTTTTGTTTAAATATTTAAAATTAATTTTTTTATATCCGTAGTATATATAACTAGCGAAAATACAGGCACTCACATGCTCGTCTTTCCTCTCTTTTTACTACGCTAACATGTGTAAATTATGAACAATGTTTTATATGAAATTTTGATTTTGATTAAAATTATAAGTACAAATATTTGTGAAATTAAAATTGTAACAAACCCAAAAAATCATGTTTATCTTTTTTCCACGACAACAGTAATTTAACAAATATATACAAATCTTTATCTTTTTTAATACCACCAAGAATGTAACATTAATCTAGAAAAATTTGTTTAAGGGTATAATTGGAATTATAAAAATTTCAATCCAAAATATCTATTCCCTTCATATATAGTATATATAGTATTATTTCTATTGTAGTGGAATATTTCCTATTCTAATGGGATTTCATTTTTTTTATTCAAATTTAATATAATATTATTAAAGGATAAAATAGTAAATAAAATACATTAAATGAAAGGTAAAATAAATATTATCAATAGTATAGTATATAGTATATGTATAAGGTAGGATTTTTATGCCACATGTCGCTTTCACGTTTATTCTTAATATTTTTTCTATTTTCTGAAACTAATGTCTTATTCGGCATAAATATCTCAACAAACTTCAATTGTTTCTTTGATCTTATCAATAAAATATTTTATTCTTTCAAAAAAAATATTTTATTTAAGTTTTTAATTTATTTTCAAAATTTATGTAGCATAAATTTCTCAACAAACTACTCATTATATTTAAAAATATTCTAATCATCAATAGTATCACTTATTTTAGGGACCAATAGTATAACTTAATATTCGATCTCTTATTTGAATAAAATCAATTGTTTTTTTGATAGGCAAACAGAGAGGTTAGGTATCAGGGAGAAGCTGAAACATCAACAACTCCGATCCATTACCGCCTCTCCAATACGTAGTAATATTATTAAAAAAAAGGGAAAAACTGTACAAAAGAGGGGGGACTAGGCCAATACCCTCAGAACAAAGCAGAAATAAACTGAAAAAAAGACAGAAAAAGCTACAGAAATCTAAAGTTGGGCAACCCATTTCTATCTCTAGTGAAATCAAAAGACAAAGAAACTGGCATAACGTGGAGCCATGTAGTGTCAGGCAACTCATGCCCCAAAGAAGCCAAAGCATCTGCACAACAATTTCCCTCTCGGTAAATATGAGAACAAATAAGTAACAGGAATGTTATTCCAAAACCAACTAGGTATTGAATCATACGACTTCATTGTTACTGATCCCCCTAATGTTCCAAAAAATAATCTTCATTTAGAGGTTGGAAACGGACCCTGTGAACGAGTTTTGGTTTGAAAATCTACCTTCTGCTTATTCAATTTTTTCTTTTGAGACTTGGATAGCACGAGGGAAAAAGGCACTTCTATTGCAGCGGCCTTATCTAACCATGTTTGCATAAAATCCATTTCTTTTCGTAAAGTAGGGTCAATAATTGCATTAGGGTCTGCCGCTATAGAGGAGACATCTAGAGTCCGAACCGGCGTGAAAATTGGCTCATCATTAATAAATTCAGTACGAACAATTTCATCTGTAACATTATTAAGTTGCACACTGAAGAAATTTTGCGACAAAGTAGTGTTGTGTACCATGGCTGCCTGAATAGGTATATCACTTGTCTGCTCCATTGTGTCTGCCACATTGTGTGCATCTGAATTATCTACCTCTAGGGTAATCTCTTGTTGGACGTCTTGATGCTTGTTTGTCGTCAGTGTATCTTGCTGAACTGTCACATGAGCAGGGACAGCCGTGGCTGTATATGTAGGCACCAGTGTTGTCGGTTCAGTAGGTGGAGGCACCTCTGCTGTCGGCTCTTGAGGTGGAGACACCGCTGCTGTCATTGCTGGTGTCACATCTTGTTGAGGGCCAGCGAATGCAAGAGATGATCCTATGCCGGAAGGATTTTCAGTGGTAGGAGTCCATATTTGTTTCTTTGTTGGTGCTTGTTTTTTCCCCTGTGTAACTGCTTGTTTGTGAGCATTATTATCCTGACGGGGGTAAAGCCATCTACAAACTGTGACGTCATGGCCAATGTTTTGGCAGTGCGCACAAAAGTCAGGTAGCCACTCATAGGCCACCTCTACATTAAAAGAGTATCCTTCCCTTTCAACCGTAATTTCAAGAAACATCTTGCGAGAAAAATCCATATCAACTAAGATGCGAGCATAGTGTCCATAAAGTCTCTTGGTCGTTGCATTGTCAATGATAAGCGGTGTGCCCACTTATCAATTGTATATCTATTAAATATCACTTTTTTTAGGGACCAATAGTATAACTTAATATTCGATCTCTTATTCGAATAAAATCAATAGTATATCTATTAAATAAACTAAATTATTTTTGGAAAAAATAAGTCTATTATGATAAACAAACCCAAAATGGATTTTTTTTATTTTTTTATTTTTAAAATCTCTTAAAAATATCTAGATTTTTTGGTTGATCTTAGGGCCCGTTTGTTTTAGATTTAAAAAAAAATAGATTTTTCGTTCACTAAAAAAGAAAATAGACTTTTCTTTGTCCTTGTGAACTTAGCTTAGTTGGTAAGGACAATGCATAGTATATGCAAGGTCTGGGTTTCAAACCTCGGTCACCACCAAAAAAGAAAATAGATTTTTCTTTGTATTTTTAAAAATGGATTTTTTTTTTTTTAAATTTACTCAAAAATAGTAGTTATTTCAAATTCATTTGGTATAAGTTAAAAAAGATATTTTAACATTCACTAATTCAAATATTTATTTTTCGAGATTTTACATAGTAATTATCGCATATTTTTTCAAAATGGCATCTTTCAAAAATGATTTTTATGAAAAGCTATTTGAAATAGCATTTTTTTAAGAGATTTTTTCATAATTTTAGTATCCAAAAAAAATTATAACGAAATGGTGAGATATTTAGAATGACATTTTAAGATAAGCTATTCAAACGAATTTTGCATTTAAAGCTTTCCTTAAAAATTCTTTGTTAAAAAAGTTATAACAAAAACATATTACACTATAAAAATCTATTATAAAAAAGTTATAACAAACGATACTACAATTCATGGTTTAGAGATATTTATTCTAATTATCAACAAACGGGATCAAAAAACCAAGATCGACAAAAAAAACATCTAAAACGAGTTTCAAATGAAAAGATATTAAGAGTAACTTTGGTGTGTGGAATGCACTATGTGAGTTCTCTATTTATAGAGAAAATTCACAACTAATAAGTGTGAAACTTTGGGAACAAATAATATATTACTTTGGGATTAAGTAATTCACGTATTAGATCTAGTACAAAAATATCTCAATTGAGTACCAAAATATATTATATTATGCACCAAAATATATTTCAGATCAAAGTACTAAAATATATTAGATTGCATACCAA
>Ga0228711_1005908_pt1 | contig 18462 bp, 3 predicted proteins | sample MedpolnodulmetaG_2_FD_177996 | JGI IMG/M metagenome (GOLD analysis project Ga0228711, IMG submission 177996) | Root nodule microbial communities from Medicago polymorpha collected in Santa Monica, California, United States - brown nodules | ecosystem: Host-associated > Plants > Roots > Nodule...
CTTCTTGTGTTTTTCTCACCTTCAGATGAGTGAGGGTATTTTAGTAATCTTAGAATTTAAGGGTATTATAGTGATTTTGGTGTGGTAAGTTGGTTTGGTAAAGTTAGTAGTAACTTGAGGTAAATAATTAAGATGGTGGTGTATGAATATTTAATGGGAAGTTTTATTGAAGTAATTGACTAGTAACATTTTAAGGAGTGGAGAAAAGGTACTAGGCCCATTAAGATTAGGGGAAACCTAACCTTTTAGTGATACTATATAAGGATAACTCTAGTAAGAAATTAGGGTTACACATTCATTTCATAAGTTTTACCAAAAGGTGGCTAGAGAGAGAGAATTGAGAGATATAGAGAAGAGAAAGAAGAAGATCGTAAAAGATTAACAAGAGGAGAGCAAAGCTAGGAAGATAGATAAAAAAAGGGATTGAGGTAAGGGGGATAAGTTTGATTCTCATAATAAGCTATAATCATTTTTCTAGCTTTTGGCTCATGTTTGTTTTGTAGATTTGCTTAATTTATGCAATTGATGATTATTGTTTTGTAGATTTGCTTAGTTTATGCAATTGATGATTATAAGTGTTAATTTTCGTGCTTGAAATTAAGTGATAATTATGGGCATGATGAAAATTATGAAATTAACTTGTTTATGTGTTCAAACTCAAGTTTGGTGATTTGAAATAAGTTGTTTTGAGAATTTTGCTTAATTGTGTGAAAACCATAAAATTGTTGATGATTATTGCTCAAACATGTTTTAAATCACTTGTTGAATCATTGGGTATGTTTAAATATTGATGGGTTATGAATTGTTGGTATTGGTTGTAAAGTTTGATTTGTATTGTAAAGTTTGGTTTGATTGATGATATGAATCAATATTTAATGTATTTTAATTGTTCCTTATACTTGTGTTATCTGTTGATGAAGTTTGTACAACGATTTTGGGTTAATTGGGATCAAAATTAGGATTTTGTGATGTTTTTGGTGTGAGTTCCCGAGAGGGAACCCATTGTCTGGGTTCCATGTTCCTGCCTAGCACGCCCAACGAGCTTGTCTGTGCCTAGGCGAGAAGCGCAGAACATCACACACTGTTATGTGTGTTTCAGACCTTTGGGGTTGTTTCTGGACATCCCGAAGTGTTCCTTTTGTGGTGTTTTAATGCTGTTTTGATTAATATAGTTGTTAGAACATCGTTTACTTGGATTTGAAATGATTTTATCAATTTGAGACGAACTTTGAATGAGAAATGAACTTGAAATAATCGAATGATGATTTTCTTAAGTGAAATGATGATGTTATGACTTGTCTACTATAATGACGAAGTTAGATGAAACATGTAGGTTTGATAAAGAAGTATAAGAGTATGTAACTTGGTTTGTGGTAAAAATATGAAAATGGACGAACTTTGAAAACTATAGACGAACTTTGGAAATGATGAAATATGACTTGTTAGCATGTTAATGACTTTATGCTCATGATAATTTGTTGGATTATGATTGAATTGATGATTAATATGCATGAGATATGATGGATTGTGTGAAAATGAAAAATAGACAAACTTTGACAAATGATGGTTTGTGCTAAGTTACCTTGTAATTGATTGTTGGCTACCATTTAGATGATGTTTGGTGATTGTTTTGATGATGAAATGTATTCATGAAAAAGTGGGCTAACTTGGAGTAATTGATTATTCGTCTAAAATGCTATAATTGTTAAATGATGAGATTTTGCTTCCTTGTTTTGGTGAATATTTGATGATGATTATAATGATGATTATTGGTGATGATGACTTGTTGATGTATGGATGTAAATACTTGATGATGCAAATGATGGATTTTGATGAAGATATTATATGATGGTGAGAATTATATAATATATAAAGTTGTGAATTATGCATTGTCGAGTCTTTACTTGAAAGTTCATGTATTCATAGTGATGTTGAGTCTTTTGGTGAAGAACGTAATTGGTGGGAATTATGTTAGTGGATCACTCAGTAATATTATCTCCGGAATCGAAAAGGGTACCACATGCATGTAGAGATGTGTCTAGAATATTACATGCATATGAGTCTATGTGAAATGTCTCATACTTGATTATGTGAATTATGTGATTACGTGAATATGTGGGGAGATGTGTACATCATTTATGTTTGTTATTTGGTGATGCTTGTACACTTGTGATGATGGTGATAACATCTTGGTAATTTTATTTGATGATGATTTATTTTGGTGACAGTGATAAAGTGTGAATGATATATACTTGACTTTATGGGTTCTTCAATGATAATAATTTTCTTGGTCATATTCTTGATATGATGATTGTGTTTGTTTGAAATAATTATGTGAGAACATTGTTTGAACATATGTATTTGAAGATGTGAAAGGTGATGATATATTATTTGATGAGGTGAAATCGGGCAATGAATTATGTGCCAATATATGTAATTGAAATGGTAATATTTGTTGATGAGTTTTGTTATATTAAGAAGTGAATGATGTTATTTTGATGATATGTCAACTTGAAGTTGTTAATTGTCGTTGAAATGAATATATGATTATGAGAATGTTGTGATGATTTATTGATGATATGATTAAGAGAATGTTTACTTGCTTTGGATAATGAATTATGCTTAATATGCTATGATTGGATTGAAGATGATATTCGTATCATGTTAGTATTCTAGGAATGATGAACATGTATGTATGTGATAATTGAATCCTAGAATGTTATATTTGTGCTTATGTCTTTTTATGTGAATATTATCTAACCGCTCAGTGGTCGTTTGGTTGACCGCCTCACCATTTGTAAAATAGTGTAGACGTGCAGACTTGAGGACGTTCGTGGAGACGTGAGTACTCGAGACTTGCATGGCGTATTCCTCGTTTTTCTTTTGCATGGGGTCTAGTATAGGCACTGATTAGGATTGTCGGGATTCTATGTTTATTTATCTTTGGGATTATGTTGAGACTTTTTTATTCATGTATTTATGATATTTGAGACTTGTTGTTGAGATTCTGGATGTATTTGAGATATTTGAGTTTTTTTTTTCAGCTGCGAGTTTTATGAAAACCGAATGATCCATGTTTTGAGAAAAATGATGACGTAACATCTTGAACTCTTGATTAATTGATTTATTTGCATTAATTATTGCTAGTGGGGTTCAAGGGTGTTATAAGTTGGACATTGTCCTGATCAGCAACAAGCAAATGAATATATAAGGCAAGAAATTAATTAGTCATGTAATTATTAGGATTAGAAAAATATGTTTGAGAAGTATTGCAGTGCATGAGCCTCTATAGTTGTTGAACGGTTGAGAACCTGCTCTCCATCTTTTAAAATGATAATAAGATTTTCTTTTTCTCAGATCTTAGTAACTATATGAAAGAAAACAATATTTCTATCACCCTCAATAAATCTTGAATTTTTCGGCCTTTTCCATCTAGAGACTACTCTCAAGAGTCAAAGCAGCAATGTAACTTGTTAAACAAGCAAGCACCTCATATGTTCTCTAACAGTTGTACCCTAGCTGATCTTTACAAATAGCCTTATGTAACCTCTCAGATATAAAGGAACTTCTATCTCTAAGATTATTCCAGGTATACCTCATACCTCTAGTATTTGTAACATCCCGATTTTTAGGTTATTATTATTTAAATTGTTTATTATTTATTTGTTTATTTGATGTGTTTGAATTGTTGGGTTAGTTGATTTTTATTAGAGATTGATGAGTAAAGGGTATTTTGGTAATTTGAGGGTGAATGGTATTTTAGTAATTTAGGAGTGGAGGATAACTTTTATGAGGTTAGTAGAAACTTTGAGTAATTAAGAGAATAAAAGTGAATAGTAAAAAGGGGGTTTAAGTGAAGTAAATATGTAATGTTATTTTTATGACGAAGAATAGTGACTAAGCCCAATAAGAGTTAGGTGAACCAAACCCAACACATGTGGATATAAAAGCGTAGTAGTCTTCACAATTTAGGGTAAAAAATACATTTGATAAGTATTGGAGAAAGAGGCAAATAGAGACAAGAGAGAAGAGAAAGGGGATCTAATGAGAAAGAAGGGGAAAGTTTGAAGAACTAAAGGGAAGAAGGTGATTAAAGTTTGTAGGAGACTAGCTTATTAGATTAAGAGGTAAGAGGGAAGGTTATTTTCACCATTTAGAACTTATGAACAATTGAGTGGTTGTGGATTATGTGTTTTCTCATACTTTCATGAATTTGTTGGTGAATTAAGATTAAGGCTTAATAGCAGTTTTGGCCCCTAAGTATTAGGAAGTTGCGATTTTGGCCTCCTAACAAAATAAAATACAATCCAGCCCCCCAAGTATTGCCCATTTTGCAGTTTTGGTCCTCCAGGACAATTTTGACCAATTCAACGCTGACGTGGACGCCAAGTGTGTAATTTTTTAATTTTTATTTTTTTAAATTACACAAGTCAGCATTGACTTGGTCAAAATTGGTTTGAGGGGTCAAAACTGCAAAAGGGGCAATACTTAGGGGCTGGATTGTATTTTATTTTGTTAGGGGGCAAAAATTGCAACTTCCTGATACTTAGGGTTCCAAAAAAGCTATTAAGTTGTGAAAACATGTTGTATGAGAATCCATGTTTGATTATGATAAGTTAGTGTTTTGAGTTTTAAGCTTAATTGAATGACATTCATGAAGTTGATGATGAATGATGTAAAATTCGTGTTCTATCTTCTTGTTATGACATTGAGTATGTGAATGGCGGTGAAATCATGTTGTTATGTCAAAATCTATGTTTGATTCTGTTACTTTGTTGTTTTTGAGATTTAAGATAAATTGAGTGAAAACTGGATTTTATTTTATTTTGTTAGGGGGCAAAAATCGCAACTTCCTGATACTTAGGGTTCCAAAACTGCTATTAACTTGTGAAAACAAGTTGTATGGGAATCCATGTTTGATAATGATAAGTTAGTGTTTTGAGTTTTAAGCTTAATTGAATGAAATTCATGAAGTTGATGATGAATGAAGTTAAATTTGTGTTCTATCTTCTTGTTATGACATTGGGTATGTGAATGGCGGTGAAATCACGTTGTTATGTCAAAATCTATGTTTGATTATGTTAAGTTGTTGTTTTTGAGATTTAAGATAATTGAGTGAAAACTGGATTGTATTTTATTTTATTAGGCGGCAAAAATTGCAACTTCCTGATACTTAGGGTTCCAAAACTGCTATTAACTTGTGAAAACATGTTGTTGTATGGGAATCCATGTTTGATAATGATAAGTTAGTGTTTTGAGTTTTAAGCTTAATTGAATGAAATTCATGAAGATGATGATGAATGATGTTAAATTCGTGTTCTATCTTCTTGCTATGACATTGGGTATGTGAATGGCGGTGAAATCACGTTGTTATGTCAAAATCTATGTTTGATTATGTTAAGTTGTTGTTTTTTAGATTCAAGATAAATTGAGTGAAAACTGGATTGTATTTTATTTTATTAGGCGGCAAAAATTGCAACTTCCTGATACTTAGGGTTCCAAAACTGCTATTAACTTGTGAAAACATGTTGTTGTATGGGAATCCATGTTTGATAATGATAAGTTAGTGTTTTGAGTTTTAAGCTTAATTGAATGAAATTCATGAAGATGATGATGAATGATGTTAAATTCGTGTTCTATCTTCTTGCTATGACATTGGGTATGTGAATGGTGGTGAAATCACGTTGTTATGTCAAAATCTATGTTTGATTATGTTAAGTTGTTGTTTTTTAGATTCAAGATAAATTGAGTGAAAACCATGTTAATTAAAGTATAAGTTGTTATTGCATAGTTCTGGAAAGAGCTTAAATGAAGTGTTCGAACATTGAGAAATGATTTTAAGCACTTTGGGTGCATGAGAGATCAAAATAAGCACTTTTGGGATGATCTTGAGGGAAATCTGAGGGCCAAATACTCATTTTCGTACTTTTCGCAGCACTGACATTGCAACTGGGGTGCTAGGCGCCTAGTTACAGAGAGGCAGCGCGTGGACATGCCAAGGCTGACACCAGGCGCCCAACACAGGGCAAGGTTTTTCTTGATTTATGTTTTGGGTGATTGGGGGATGGTCTTTGATGGTCGGATTAGGCAAGTCTACCAAATCGTTTACCCAGTAATTAAATGATAAGTAGAGTGTCGTATCCACAGAGATTGTCGTTTTGTCCAAACAATTCACGATACTTATTTTAGTTTGACGATATAAAATAAAAGAGTTAAGGGTTAGAGATTGCAATTTTTATCTGTTCGCAACTGAGCAAGTTACCTGTTTGGTTGCAGAAAAGTAAGCAGTGGTTATGACTCTTTGAATCCCCCTATTTATTTTGTTGGATTTAAATAACATTCATGTCACGTTTAGTTATCTTAAGTAGACTATACAAGTGATGAGGCCGTTGGGACGTTCTAACCTAGTCGGTTGTCAAGCTGCACTTGTTGATTGCATAGTGATCCTTACGTGCGGGGTATATACTATCTTAGTTGATCTAGGTCTATCCCTCCTACGGCTAACTTTACCTGCCGATTGCACGGTGATCCTTACGTACGGGATCTTGCTAATTCACAGGTAATTGAAACATAAACATAAGTCGACGTTCCTAGATTTGCAAATGCAATGAAGGCTAATGTTCCTAAAGGTCTTCCAATCTATGAATCTCAGAACACTCATTGTAACACCCCGTTTTCCCAACAATGTAAATAATACAATTAATCAGAGTATTCAACGTGAAACGGAATGTCACACTTCAATTAAATTATAATTAGAGTAAAATTACTATTTATCAAAACAACCCTATTAAAATTCATTTAACTTCGCAGCGGAAAATTATTTCAAAACAACAACTTGTTCAACAATCTTTGACACTACGACCTCAACATAACAAACTTAAAGGAAGTTCTTAATCCAAAAGGTTCGACAGCATAATTCATAAACAATACGTAACAATGGAAAGCAAAACAAGAATCCCCATCCCGTTACGTATCAGAGCGACCCTAAGACGACATACGAGAGAGTCAACTCACATCTGCAGCTAGTCTTGGTTATCTGCACGTTACCAACATAGGGGCAACATTCAAACAGAAGGGGTGAGATTTCACATTCAATAATAATAAGCATATAATTCATCTACGGGATTTAACAACTTAAACAACAATCATGGTTCACATATACTTATTATCAATCATGGTTCACATATACTTCATTTATTTCTACTTAGCATTTAGATTCAACAACAACGACTCAACAACAACTTGACTATGCAATATGCATGTGGTACCAATCAGGGCATCAAACCCTTAACTTATAGAGCATAAGCTCTCAACGTGGTATGAATGATCAAGCATTCAACAGGGCATCAAGCCCCCAACTTTATATGAGTATGCATGGACTCAACAACTTAATCAACAACAACGTACGACATCGACAACTTGACAACATCAACATTAAAAACTCATAGATACTCATCATTTAATCGCAACATCATATATTTAGCAAGCTATTTGCATCATAGGCATGCATATAATATTTCATCAACACATACCCTTACCTTCATGTAATATTTCATCAATAAATTATTCATATAATAATCATCAACATATAAATATATATCAATTCCTAAATCATGTTATTCTTGACAACAAACCACCTGGGTAACTAATAATATCACCTAAAGTTTTCAGGGATGCACTAAAGGCTAACTCAAAACAGAAATGTATGAATACAACACAAGAACATGAAAAGGCACAGCACTACCATGTTACTCGTCGTGGCGGGCGACCTTACTCGCCGTGGCGAGCAAACATTGCTCTCTGTTACACACTTACTCGCCGTGGCGAGTGGATGGCGAGCAAACACTGCTCTCTGTCACGTATAGCTCGCCGTGGCGAGCAGTCTACTCGCGGTGGCGAACATAACAGATTCTCTGTCGGGAAGTGCGATTTTTAACCCCAAAAACCCAATTTTCATCAACCTTCATCCCAAAATTGATAGGAAACTCAACCTACGATCATTCTACAGCCTGAACATCAATTATCTATGACTCTCAGAAACACGTGGTCTCCTTCTTGAAACTCGAGGTCCTTCCTACGCTTATCATGATAACTCTTTTGTCGACTCTGCGACGCTTTCATCTTTTCTTGGATCAACTTAACCTTCTCAGTAGTTTGTTGAACGATATCTGGTCCCAAAATTACACTTTCAGCTGACTCAAACCAACACAACGGAGTTCTACACCTTCGACCATACAAAGCTTCGAACAGTGTCATTCCAATACTAGAATGATAACTATTATTGTATGTGAACTCTATCAACGGTACATGACTATCCCAAGTTCCACCTTGCTCAAGTACACAAATCCTCAACAAATCTTCCCATAGCAATAGCTTCATTTGAGATTCTAGTGCCAACTGCCATGGATGAAAAGCATATTTCCATAGCAATATTAGAACCAGGATCCACATCTTCTTGTACTTCATCACTCTGGAATTTCTTCAAAATAATAACACTCTTATCAATAGCTTCATTTGAGATTCTAGTGCCAACTGCCACAGAAACACTAACTAGCCTCTTATCAGAGTTTGACTCCCCATCCATGTTACTTGGTATAACCATAAAGGTCAAAACAAGAGTATTGGTCCATTAAAGCAAGACTAATGGATCCATAACTTTATCTAAAGAAACAAAAGTGACACTAAGGAATGATAACTTTATAGTGAAGTCACCTTGTGCTTTAGAGGGTAACACTAACCTAGGGAATAACAACCTCCTAGAGTTAGGAAACTTCATATACTTATTAGTGTTATGAGAAACAAATTATGAGGGTCTTGCCTCTACAAAATCATGTGCCTCTAACCTTGTGTCTAACATTATGCAAACATCCTTTAAAGAATCAACGATAGTAGAGTCCTTAATAGTTATTTGCTTATTAGATGAGACTACAATGTTATCCTAATCATTAGATAAAGCCTCCCTATTAGCTCCATCAAAATCATTATTGATCAAATCAAAAGAGTTATGTAAATCAAGAACAAGGCCTTCATTACTATCACGACCCCAAACATTAATCGTGACCGGCGCACAAACTTATACATTTTAGTCTGACAAGCCTAACGATCAAACTCGACAAATGACAATTAAATAATTTACACATAATCATTTTTCATCAAAATAATATTTACATGAATTTTAACATTGTATCCTTTGTATTTTTTACGTTTCCAAGATCTGAATCATGTCCATAAACATGTTTCCATCAACCAGAATCTCAAAATGACATTATTGACATATTTGTACAACTCAAAATAAGACATTTCGAGACTTCAAATACTTTCAGATACGTACACTGACGAGTAGTCTGGACATAATTTTCAACATTTCAATGTTAAGGTAAACCTGAAAACATCATACAAACATAGTGAGTACAACAATCCAGTAACATAAAATATAAAACATACTTTGATGTTTCCAGTCATGCCTGATATACAAGGCATGGAGAAATCCTCTCCTCACTATTGATAAATCTCTTGTACCTACTAAACTTATAAAAAGTAAACGATGATCTATATACATATGTGTATTTATTCTTAAATAAAATGTAGTTGTTAATTAGTTTAGTTGGACACTCAAGATTTGCCTTTCCACTGGATTTCCATCGTTTCTCATGTTTGCCCTACAGTGCCATCTTTAACATAATCTTAGAGTACTCTTACTAATTAGCATATTTACCTAGTGATATTCATATCACAGTTATTATTATTAACATTTTTACTTATCATAAATTATATATAAGTATTAGTTAACACTGGTAAATACCTTCGTAACTCTTGATATAAGATTATACTTACAGTTTTCTCATCGTAATATCATATCATATCAAAGATACTTAATTACCTTACCTGCTAATCTCAATTAACTTTAAGCCTTCCCATGGATTCCCTAATAATTGGATACTAAAAGTTCATATACACAGGTACCACCTATTGGTGATAGTTTCACATGGGATGAAAAATAGGCGGTATGAAACATGGGATGTGCTTGCATGTATCACATAGTTAATTATTGATAATTTTTCTTGGAATGCTAGAATGAATTCAGATTTCATGTTTTAATCTTGTAATGTTGTAATCGTCAAAGTAACTATGAAATCTGAATTCATTCTAGCATTCCAAGAAAAATTATCAATAATTAACTATGTGATACATGCAAGCACATCCCATTTCTAACAAGGTTAATCAATATAGTTTGAATCACAATTTAATCAGCTTTCATTGCAACCTAGAATCTCGATAATATGTCTACCTTAAATCAATTTCTTTTAGGGAAAAATTAATAAGTGCTAATGATTATAGCTTTACTTACGATAATAGATAAAAAAACAGTTTACCGGGTTCTTATCCATATGGCATACCGACATCATCAATAGGAAACGACTAAATAAATATTCTACAAAAGTTTTACTCATGGTTCTAAGAATCCTATTCCTCAACATAAGCATTCATATGAAAAGTATTTCTCTGGAAGATATATTAGCAACAATTATAGTAAAATATTTATGCTTCATGCAAGATTTGAACTTCGTAATCTTATAGAATTGAAAGTTCATGTATGTTTAAATTCAGCCACCATATTGTTCACCTTAGACTCATTTTTTAACATATAGTTCTAGCAAATCAACATGTATTGTACCAAATCATAATTACAAGAGATATACTACTCAAGTTCATTATAACAAGAAAACTCTTAATTACTAAATCATAATTACAAGAGATATACTATCCAAATATAGAAAATGTTTGCAATAAATTTTCAAAAGTATGTCTAAGTAAGTCTTCAAATGAACAAGCTCTTCATTGAACCGTTGACGAGTAGTCCGGTCATACTTTTCAACTTTTCAATGTTAAGGTAAAACTGAAAACATCATACAAACAGGTTGAGTACAACGACCCAATAACATAGAATATAAAACATACTTTGATGTCTCGAGTCATGCCTGGTGTATAAGGCATGGAGAAATCCTCTCCTCACTCATGATAAATCTCTTGTAACTACTAAACTTATAAAAAATAAACGATGATCTATATACATATGTGTATTTATTCTTAAATAAAATGTAGTTGTTAATTACTTTAGCTGGACACTTATGATTTGCTATTCCACTGGATTTCCATCGTTTCTCAGGTTTAACCTACAGTGTCATCTTTAACATAATCTTAGAGTACTTTGCTTTACTAATTAGCATAATTAACTAGCGATATTCATATCACAGTTATTATTATTATTAATATTTTTACTTATCCTAAATGGTCTATAAGTATTAGTTAGTACTGGTAAATAACTTCGTACCTCTTGATATAAGATTATACTTACAGTTTTCTCATCTTAATATCATATCATATCAAAGATGCATAATTACCTTACCTGCTAATCTCAATTAACTTTAAGCCTTCCCATGGATTCCCTAATAATTGGATACTAAAAGTTCATATAATAAAACTCTAACAACCATAGTAATTTACTATATATATATATATATATATATATATATATATATATATATATATATATATATATATAAACATAATAGTATGTCATAGACGCATATGGACATTACAATTACACTATTCATATGCTTATTCTTACCAATTAGTGTGTGTAGCTTAACTATTTACTATACACATTGTTATGTCATAAGACTCATAATTCAAACACAACACACAAACACTTGCTCACAAAACGTTTCATAGCTGTAGAAGTAAATATGCAATCAATGCTCAAATGGTGGCTTCAAGCTAGAAGGAAATTTAATATATTATTTAACACAAAAGTACCCCCAAAAGAGTTATGGTAATTTCTTGGTCGTAGTGGGTGCCAAGCCATGAAATAATAACAACTCGGCCGAAAAACCCGAGACTGCTATGACTAGGGGGCGCTTTGACCATAGAAGTACAAAAACAATGACAACATCAATTTTTCATTTCATGCTAAATCCATTCTAGTTGGTACAAGTGATTTTAGCTTAACTCCATCAGTTCATTCTTATATCAAACCATATTTATCTTCCATTACGGCAAGAACAACATCAAAATTGCAATTCAATTAAGTTGGCTTTAATACATTTATAATCATGACTTTAGCTACATATAACACATCTTACAACAATATTATTAACTAATCAAGTGATTCGTAAATTATGATAATACTACCATAATCATAGAATTAATGTATTTGCATTACATGTTCAAATCTTTTTCTCCAACTTCCTAGTTTATATTCCATTTGTTTCTTATATTAATCATAAATCAAACATATGCAATCATTAATTAGTAAAAGATACTGGATACTTCCTACAGGTTTTGAGTTTGGGATAAGACAATGTTACCTCATTAGTTTCTGGAGAGTAGATGATGATGAAAAAATCGAATTTTGGTCTCCAATTTAAACCCTAATCCCTTTAATGTTCAAAAATTCCATTTTTCTTCTTCTCTAACCAATTTGTTTGTTTCTTCTGCCATCTTTGATCTTTTCCTCTTCTCTAAACCCCATATCAAACACCAAAAGGATAATAAATAGTTTGGTTTTTTCTACCATCTAGGTTGATGGTTGAGAAAAGAGTTTGGAGGTGCTTCATTTTCTTCTCACGACTCCTCTCTATCTCTCGGCACTCTCTTTTTTGTCTCTAAAACTTCTGATTTTTTCTGGCACAACCATCAACTGTCAATTTGACACTTGCAGAAGGATCAATCAAAAATCCAGATGGAGTGGTAAACGGCGTAGTAGTGCAAGAAGAAAAACCTTCAGCAAACTTTGTGATATTAGAGACTCAAAACAATGCTCACTTGTTGCAAGAGTCTTAGTGTCACTTGAGGAGGACGAGCACATATTCCAAAAAAGCAAAGATTGGAGCATGGGAACATTTAATTCTTCTTACAAAGTTCATGGAGTTCCTTCCTAACAAGAGAAAGAATAAGGATGATGTGTTCATTCTTTCATTTAAGCCACCCTAACAGGATCAAGGCGTCAAGCTAATAGACGTTAAATGAAGTGTTGCATGGGAGGCAACCCATGCGAACCGTCAGAATCAAGACGTAAAAGAAACGTTGAATGGGAGGCAACCCATCATTTTATTTTCTGCTAAGCTGAGATTATCTAACTAACTAACTTCATTTCTTTTTTCTGTTACTAACCCTCAAGTATTTTCATATAAAATTTTATTTCTTTTGCATTAAATTTACAAAACTACCTTTTATGCTTAAATTTGTTTTAATCTTAGCTATTCATTTCAAAACATTTAAGGCAGAGGCTAATTTATCCATACATTCAAGAGCACATTTTTCTTCTTCTGCCACATGAGGTAAATTTTTAGGGCTTGCTAGTAAAGGTACTTATAGGATCACCAACTCTTTTCTGAATAGCATACCCGGTGAGATTCAGAACCAAATATTTCCATATCCATTCTAGGTTGTTAGATACTTAAATTTTTTAAATACATATTATGAGTGTTACATGTGAATGCTATTTTTGCTTGAATTTGCGGCCGTTCTTTACGGATGATCGATTAGGATATTATACACAGGAGGCAATTTTCTTTGGTACCTTGAGCCTTTCAAGCCACCCTTTTACATTCTTATTATCCTTTGTAAAACCATTTTGAGCCTCCAGATGAAAAAATTATTTTCTTTATTAGTGATGAATCATGTCACAGTCCTACACTTTAAATGCACCCTGCTTGATTTCACTTGAAGTTAGATAGGTATTATTACCACTGCACATGTTTTGAAACTAAGTTTGGGGTTGCTCTTTGGATTTATGAACATTTTAAGTTTGGGGTGGGGTAACAATAGAATACATTTGTCAGAAAAAGAAAAAAAATAAAAAAATGTAGATGACCATGGATCTACACAAAAAAAAAATAGAAAAAAGAAAAAAAATCAAGAGCCATAAAATGGTCTCTTAAAAAAATAGTATGTTTCTGTAAAAAGATAAATAGTTATACTGTTTTACCCATCTTGTTAGAACCAAGGAAGGAAAGGATGGCAGTGCAGTAATGTTTTAGTAGGAATTCCTAAGTTTCATTGTTAGCCTAATTTCCCATATATATCCACCTTTAACCTAAGCCAAGTTATAACCCTCAAAGTCCTCTAAGTGTGTAAATAATCTGATTTTGACTGTCTGTTTAGAATTGCTTCAAATTTATAGCAAGGTACATCCATGTGACGACTGGAGTGGGCAAATGTTATGACCAGCCCTACTGGCTTTAGGAGAAACATAGGTGTATCATAGAAAAGAGTATGGTTGTGAACATATGTTACTTTTACCAAGCGAGACCCGCTTGAATGTACTGTAATAAGTTAGTTGTTGCTCTGCTATAAATGTAATGGATGATGTCCTTTGCACAACTCCCGGAAAAGTATGTTTTTCCTGGAAAAAAATGCAAAGAATAAAATATGTTTTCTTTCGTTACTTGAGGACAAGCAACAGTTTAAGTTTGAGATGTGATGACAGGTCATCTTACGTTATTCTTAGCATGTTTTTTAGTCATTTTCAGTAGGTTTTAGCAGCAAAAAGGAGGAGTATTAGAATGATTGCCAATGATTTCAGGACTTTTGTAATGTTTTCTATATTTGAGTCTGTAATTCTAGTTTTCCCGAAACATAGCAATTTTAGGGGGTTTTTGAAGTAATTCACGAAGAAATCATGCAAATCGGCAAATTAAGAACAACTGAAGAATTGTCAATACTTTGGGAAGACAAAGAATGAAGATTCAAGAGGCCTCAGGAGACTTTACATAGCGAGGGATTCTGTTCACAAGTTTCGAGGCAAGTTATTTGAAGAAGAAGACCTAAAAACAACAAAGATCAAAGAAATTGGGCCCAGAAGTACAATCAAATGCGCCTAAGGCAAGGCAAAGCATTACCATGCGCCTACGGCATATGCTATGAGCAAGCGTAATTTTATTCATTTTTGTGGGTACAGTCCGCGTTTTTAGCCCAAACCCACTTAGAAATCTCCACTATAAATGCTAGCCTTCCTCATTTAGTAAATTGTTTTTAGTTACCATGTGTAACTAAATCTTTTTAGATTAGAGTTTTTAAATGAACCTTTGTATATTTTTGTTGGATATTTATTTAATTTAATTTTTTGTCTATTTTATTTATTTATTTATTATTTTGTTTGCTATTAAGTTTTATTAGGAAGTAGTTTATTTCTGTGATAGGTGCAACCTTAGATTAGGTACTTAGGTTGTGACAGGGCCTAATATTACTAACTTGATGCTTATATCTTGATATTTATATCCCTTTACTGATAACTATCTGTCTAGGAAGTAAGTGATTATTAACTAGCCAAAGATACCATAGGAATTGTTGACCCTAGACAGAGGTACTCAGTGGCTAAAACCCATTAAGTCATGTGGTGCCTTACCGAACATAGGAATTAACTGGTTATTAATCAGGGAAACAAGTACCTAGCTGTCCAAAATAAGCTACAACCTAATATAACCATTCTCTTGAAACTCTTAGTAAGGTAGACATAGATTAGGGATGCCCGTTTGTAGAACCACTAAGAAAGTGTACAGAGAGTGTGCTATGAGTGTCCTAAGATTCATAGATGGACAGACCTAAGGGAACCTTTGCCTTCATTGCCTTGAGAAACACTGGAAATCCAATTTAAGTTTATGTTTCAATTACCTTTGAATTAACAAGACCCCGCACGTAAGGATCACCATGCGATCAGCAGGTGCAGTTAGCCATCGGAGGGATAGACCAAAGTAGGTTAGTAACGTCTGAACGGCCCGATCACTTGTATAGTCTACCTAAGATAAATATATGCGACATACTATTACTTATTATCCAACAACATATATACTAAGGGGATTCGAAGAATCCTAACCGCTGCTTACTTTTCTGCAACCAAAACAAGTAAAATTTCTCTATTGCAAACACATAAAAATTGCAAGTCTTTTAACCCTTAACTTTTATACCGCCAACTTATAAAAATAACTAACGAGAATTGTTCGGAAGAAAGGACAATCCATGTGGATACGATACTCTACTTATCACTTTATTACTTGGTTAACGATTGGTACACATGCCACTAATCCGACCATCAGATGCTCTTGAACCTTGAAAAAAATAATTTTCCACTTGTCTCACAGGTAAAAAAGGAGTTAGAGAAGATACTAAAGTTCTAGGTCTTGATGCATGACTAGATGATAGTTGTGTTGTAGGACAATTCTTCTACCACAAACAGAATGGAATCATCATTAGAACAAGTTCCATAATGGAATCTACCACAAACAGAACATGCTGAAATTGTACCACTAGAATTCCTATGAGGAAAAGTAGATCTCGTTGATCCCCCTTAACCCGACCTGTGACTTTGCACTGTACTAGATGATTGTCCGCTAAAATTACCCTTCTATGATACTGACTTTTGTTACCCCTGCACTAATTCCACGTCCTCTAACGTTAAACCCCATGTCCACCTCGAACACGACCTCGACCTCTTTGACGAGGGCCTTCAGGTAGTGCAATTGACTCATCAAAAACTTCCCTTCTAGTACGGTTCCTAGTTCTGGGTGGCATCCTCACCTAATAAAGTAACATTGATTAGAAAGAGAAGCAGACGACGAGGAAAGTGACACCAATCACAGACCACATGAATCAAAGAACAAGTCCATACAACAAATAAGACCATCATAGAGTTTTAATCGCTTTTTGTAAGTATATGGTACCGTTTTTCACAATTTACTAGCAAAAATATATTATTACTCTATGTCTGCAGCTATTTGGACCTAATTGTGACTGACGCACATACTTATACATTCTAGTCTGGCAAGCCTAACGACCAAACTCGACAAATGACAATTAAATAATTTGCACATATACCTTTTTCATCAAAATAATATTTATAGAAATTTTAACAGAGTATCCTCTATATTTTCGACGTTTCCAAGATCTCAATCATGTCCATAAACCTATTTCCATCAACTAGAATTTCAAAATTACATTTTTTGAATATTTGTAAGACTCAAAATAAGACATTTCTAGACTTCAGATAGCTGCAGATACACTGACTGAAATATATACATAAGCAAAAGAGTTGTCCATCAAGGTTGACCTACCAAAAAGTGTAACACTGCTGAGCTTTGATTCTACTAGCAACTTTCTACTCAGCTGCCTATGCATGTGAACAAAAAAAATAGAGAATGAAAGAGTAAGCCACAAGAACTTAGTGGAGAGACAACAACCACCACTAACCAGAAGGGAAACACACATGGACACGAGTAATTAAGTTTTCCAAATCTCATGTCAATATACAAAACTAGTAACCATATAAAATTCTTTTAATCTGCAATCGTTTGTACACATGAAAATTCACACATTGTAAATATTTTCAATCAAATAAGTATACTTCAACGAAAATCCAATATCGTTAAGACGTGAAAATAAAATTACAAAGCCTTTAAAAATATATTTCCGAAAATCATAATAAAGCCTTTAAAAATATTGAAAACTCCATTAGTGAAAATAATAAAAATTGGTGAATCGAGAACTAGCTTGATCTCATTGATAGCACTTTCCTACTAAGAGTGGCATTTCTCTTAGTGGTAGCTTCATCTAACAGATAACTCTTTTCTCTCGACTCAAAACAAAACGTAAAATATTTTTCAATTAAGGAGTTTACATCTCATTGCTTGCCCTCTCCTCCTAACGGCGGCCTATCCATAGACGTGGCTCCATCTAACGGAATAACTCTACCTAACCGAAATCACATACTAGGTGCACCTAGGTAGTTACAATTATAATCATATTTCTCAAAATATATAGCTTAAAACCATGATTCGTAAAATATCAAACTTGTGTCAAATGCACACAATCAAATCCCAATTTGCAATTCTTTACTAGTAAGTCGTTGATAAAATCCAAATAGAAGTTCGTATTAAAATCGGTGACTTTAAACATGTATCAAAGACGAGAAAAAAATATATTTGAAGGGTGTGTTCTCCATTTTGTTAAATACTTATAAAATCATAAAAATATCAAGAATAACGATAATGAAAATAAGAGATAATGATCGTCATCAACTTACAGTTACGACGAATCAACTATGTACATTCTCCAACCACCCATGGAAAAGCATTTGAAGCATCTGACGTCATATCTGAGCATCAATAATATTCTTTCAAAATTTAGAAGTTTATTCTAGAACTTTGGTATCAATATATAACCATAAACTGTAAGTTTAAAATATTTATGCTATAGTATTATTGATACCATGTGGGTTTGAACCTGTTACTTAATTTATTCCCAACTTTCGTTTTAGACAGAATATGAAACAAATGCATATTATACACATGAACAATTAGCAGAAGCCACATACTTTATGCCAACATTGTTGAAGTTACATAAAACCATTCAAATCAAATGAAAGTTTGTATATATCATATTCATATATATATATATATATATATA
>Ga0228711_1005909_pt1 | contig 18461 bp, 14 predicted proteins | sample MedpolnodulmetaG_2_FD_177996 | JGI IMG/M metagenome (GOLD analysis project Ga0228711, IMG submission 177996) | Root nodule microbial communities from Medicago polymorpha collected in Santa Monica, California, United States - brown nodules | ecosystem: Host-associated > Plants > Roots > Nodule...
AAGTTCCCGACAAAGCAACCATGGCGGATATTTTTGACATAGTAGCATGAGTAGAAACTTTGTCAGAGCTGAAGCGAATAGAGTTTCTCGCCAACCAGATGGCATGCACCGTATGTACAATGGCTGACGTTACAACATCTTGCATTTGAGAGCTACGCCGCTGCTGCAGACAGTCAAGAAGTGAGGCAACAGACAACAGCGAGAAGGATACATGCAGCTGTGCACCAATCCACATCCAAAGGGACACCGCAAAATCACAATGCAAAAATAAATGTGTCGAAGTTTCTGCTTGCTTATAACAAAGGACACAAATAGATACCAACGTACAGCCACGCACTTGAAGACTCTCATCCGTTGGTAGTCTAGATAACATGAGATGCCAGAAAATAAATGAGTGTGATGGTGGTATACAAATGTGCCAAATAGCTTCCACCCAATCGTGCTTGACTAGAGGAGGGAGCAGGAATTGATGCGCCAGCTTTGAGGTCAATACGCCATCTGAAGCATGTTTCCAAACATGCCTATCGTCCAAGGGAGTTACCGGCAGCGTTATATTTAATATAGTTGCAGCCAACAGTGGAACATCAAAGAGCAGAGGAGGTATTTTCCATTTTCCAGCAATAATAACAGATGCAAGGTTCGCGTCAAGGGCAGGAAACATATGGGAAGAAACATTCAGGCGTGTTGCAAGGGGTGTACCCATCCAATTGTCCGTCCATAAATTAATATCAGTACCTGAGCCAATTATCCAGACCGAATTATCATTCACCATCGGTAAAAAGTCACTCACGCCTGGCCAAATGGAGGATTTGAAGTATTGGCTGCGTGGTGAACCAAAGGAAAGAAATCTCTTCTGAAAAAGCCTAGAGCATTGAGAATCTTGCGTGCAAAGTTTCCAGCTAAGATGTAATAAAAGAGAGGAATTAATGGAGTGAGTGGATTACATATCAAGACCACCGGATTCCCAAGGAAGGCAAACTTGTTTCCATGAAACCGTACAAATTTTGCGAGTGTAAATGTCACCACTCCAAACAAAATTTTTAATCCAACAATCTAACATCTTCACCAAACGGATAGGCCAACGATATATATGGAAAGAATACACCAGCATTCCGTGCACAATCGACTTCACAAGTTGGACCCGACCCATAATAGACAAAAGAACTCCTTTCCAAGTAGCAAGCTTAACCTTAATGCGGTCCACAATAGGTTGGAAATAAATATACTTGGGCTTACCTTGGAAAATGAGGCAGCCTAAGTATTGGAAAGGGATAGAACCAAGTGTAAAACCAGACAACTGAGCAAGCATATTTCTAAGAGTAGGTGTCATCGCTCCAGTAAACAATTTACTTTTATCAAAACCAATTGATCGGAGGTGTCTGAATAATCTTTAAAAATTCGGAGTAAACATTTGATGTTCTTCCTTGAGCCGACACAACAAATAAACACATCATCGGCGTACAAAATATGAGTAGGAAGGCAAGTACCTCTACAATAAGACACTGGCTGCAAATTATTAGAAATTCGTTCCAACTCCAAACCACGACTTAGAACCTCCTCTGCAAGACAAAAGAGAAGCGGTGAGAGGGGATTCCCCTGGCGCACGCCTCTAGAACAAGAGAAGTATCCCACTGCATTTCCATTTACCAATATATAGAGCTTAGCTGAACGCAGGATAGTTAGAATCCAGTCACAAAAAAGACTGTTGAAACCAAAACGCTTCAAAACCTCCAACAAAAAATTCCATTCGAGAGTATCAAAGGCCTTGCGGATATCCACCTTGATGGCTATGTTACCACCAAACTGCTTCTTTGTTAACAAATTGATCACCTCAGAGGCAAGAATAACACAGTCAGAGATACTACGGTCACAAACAAAACCCCGTTGTTGCGGTGAAATAATGCGCATACAGACGACTGCCAACCTTTCCGCCAAAATCTTCGTAACAATTTTAAACTGAAAATTTGCAAGAGCGATAGGACAAAAATCTCCAATAGAAGCAGCCCCCGGGACCTTAGGGATCAGCACCAAAATATTAGCGTTACTATTTGGAATAAGCACACTTGTATAAAAGAATTCCTGGACCGAGCTCACCACATCCGCCCCCACAATGTCCCAAAAATGCTGGTAAAAGTGTCCCCCAAATCCATCAGGACCCGGAGCGCCATCAGCATTCATATCAAACACAGCATTTTTTATTTCATCAAATAAAGGCATGGCTAATAACAAGTTATTGTCCTCTCCCGTAACCAAGCACGGACTTGCAGCCGCCACCATCCCATTATTAACACCACAAAAAATATTTTGGAAGTAATTTACCACGTGTTCCACCATCATCCTAGGTTCCATAATGCGAGTATTCCCATCTTGAATGAGAGTAATGGGTTTTGCTGAAGCTTTGATTCAAGCCATTCAATGAAAATAGGCAGTATTCCTATCACCATAAATAGAACTTTGTTTTCGAGCCTTTTCTTGCCAAAATTGGTCTTGACTGTTCATGGCTTTCGTCAAGGATAGTTGCGCCTGTAACTCTAATGTGTGCATGTCTGTGTTCAGGCCAGAAGCATCAATCAAAGCTTGAATGCGAGACAACTCCTCCGCTGCAAGTTGAACTTGTCGTTGAACGTCGCCGAAGACCGACTTATTCCAAACCCGGAAAGCGTCCTTAACACGGAGCAATTTAGTTTGTAAACGGTGCATGCTTGTTCCCACAATATTTTTATTCCAAATTTCCATAACTAGAGGGCGGCATTCATCATGACTTGTCCAAGTTTTAAAAAATTTGAAAGGAGAAGACCTCCGGACAGAAGATAAATTCAAGCAAACCAATAGAGGATGATGATCAGATTGGGTCTTCATTAATGCCGGCAAGAAGTGCCTCCCCAAAAGTCCATCCATGCTTCATTACAAATTGCCCGGTCCAGACGAAGGAAAACCGAGTCCGAATCAAGCCTGCCATTGTTCCAAGTATAATGTACTCCAGTGGTATTCATATGTAATAAAAGGTTGGCATTCATCCATGTAAGAAAATCAGTACAAGAGATCGACAGAGGAAGTCGACGACCCCTTTTCTCATGAGCACCGAGAACCGCATTAAAGTCCCCCACAAAAATCGACGGAGCCACCAAAGTCTGTTGAAGCCGAGTGAGGTAAGCCCAAAGATGTCTTCACAAAATATAAGAAGTACTCACATAAATTCCAGCAATGTAAACCTTAGTACCCTTGCACAAATTCTCCAACACAATACATTGAGAAGAGGCAAAAATAACAGTAAAAGAAACATCTGTTCCCCACACCACCCAAAGATTAGGAATGAGGGGGTCCCTTTTATTCACACAAAAATTTGTAACTTGAAGATTATTCCAAAACCAATTCGGAATCGAATCATAAACTACCATCGGTTCAGCAATAAATACCAAAGCAGGATTATTTAAACGATACATGTCAGTAAGTGCAACTCGGGAATCATTGTTACCGATCCCCCGAATGTTCCAAAAGACGATGTTCATTGGGAATTTGGGAGAGGACCCTGTGATCGGGTTTGATAATTAGAATTAGCCTTACTCTTATTCAACTGCTTTTTCTGAGACTTAGAAAGGACAGGTGTAAAAGGCACATCAGCAACTTTAGTCAACCATGTTTGCATAAAATCCAAATTTTTCTGTAAAGTGGGATCAACCGTGGCCTCTGGATCAGCCCTTATAGAGTTGACATCCAAGGGTACAACTTGTGTTAAAATAGGCTCATGGGAATCCACAAGTGCAGTACGTGTCACAGTATCTGTTACATTAATAAGCGGCATACTGAAAGAATGTTGAGAAGCATCAATATTACCATTGTCCGTGGCTGTTGGAGAAGGTGGAATATCAGCTGCAGTATCATTAAAGTCTTGCTCAATATTGTCCTCTATGCTTCGTTCTTTATTGAGAGTAACTGCCCCCAAATTTTGTTGTATGTCTGAACCATCTTGTTGTGCAAGATCATCATCCAATACGGTAGAATGGTGTATAGGGTCCTCAAATGTTTCATGTTGTTGTTGCGCAATGTTTTGTGCCTCCAAGGTCGGTTGTTGTACATGCACCTCAAGTGTTTCTTTTTGTTGCTGCGAGTGTACCTCCAAGACTACTGGTGCAATAGTTTTTTTTGGTGCTACAAAGACAGTTGAAGTGCCTATACCCGACGGGTTGTCTTTGATAGGAACCCAATTTTGCTTCTTAGTTGGTACTGGTTTCTTCCCTTGAACAATTATTTCTCTGTGTGTATTCTTGTCCGTCCTAGGAAACAACCACCGGCAAGCGGACACATCGTAACCTATAGTTTGACAATGAGTACAAAAATCTGGAAGTCACTCATAGGCAACCTCCACATTAAACGCATAACCCTCTCGCTCCACAGTGATTTCATGAAAGAGTTTGCAGGAAAGGTCCATATCAACAAGTATGCGAGCGTAATGACCGAAAATGCGTTTGGAAGTGGCATTATCAATGAGTAAAGGAGTGCCTATCGCGCTAGCAATTTCACAGAGCGTTCGATCCATCCAATACTCTTGGGGCAGTTCCAAAAGTCGAATCCACACTTGGGCATGTGTGTTACGTTGTTTATGCATATTAAAATCCTTGGTCCATTCAAACAGCCGGAGAACACCAGGCTTCAAATTGACTGTTCCCATCGCCCATACCGTGCGCATATCATCCTCGGAGGCAAAGAAGAATTCATAGTAACCCCTCCCTAAAGGTGTCATGGACCATGCTCCCGTCGTTTTCCATTGTTTCTGGAGCTTTGAATGAATATCTTTCTTGGTGTAGGGTTTATCACCCTTGTTCAGGACCAGCCTTCCACGGAGGTTACGTTTACAAACCTCCATACCCTTCTCATACACATGTTGCGAAATCTGAATGCTAACAGTTTCTCCACGGATCAATGGCTCAGGTAAATCATCATTTGTTGAAATAGAATTTGATGCTGACACGGCTTGCACAAAAGAGAGTTTGCTCACCGGTTTGGGAGGTGGGGGAGTCATCACAGGCAGCGTAGAGAGGTTCCCTGGTGAGGCCAGCTCGGCCTGCCAATCAAATGGCATGGCCACCACTGCAGTGCAATTCAAAACTTTGGCAGCTGTTCGTAAAGGTTCAAAATAAAGGAAAAAAACGTGAACCAGTCTTTGCAATGCCCTAAAGCATCAACGCGACTGCGTTTTCCCTAATGGATCAAACCCTACGTTCAGCCGGAAAGAGAAACAGAGAAGCCAGCAAGGTTTCCGGTCAGAATCACCAAACCCTATTATTAATGATATAAACACATTATACTCACATTCCTTCCACATGTTTAGTGAATTCTTGATCTCATAACAATGTTATAAAAAATAATAATGAAAAAATACTTTAATTTCAATGAAGAAAATACAACCACCATTTCATATATGAAGTGTCCTTTCAACAAAACTCTCCCTTTTCCCAAAACATGTGTATTTGAAATCAAAGAAAAAATATCCATTAGAGAATACGAAAAATTATAGAAATAGAAACACACTCACACAAAGCTTGAAGAGAAAATCAAAACTATCAAAAAATGAAATGGAAGAAGAAATGAAAAAGGATAACATAAGCAACATATATATAAGCTTAGAAAAAAATGAGGAGCTTTATAGTAAACTTGTGTGTGTAAGAGGATTGATTAAGAATATGAATAATTTTAAACTGTAACCCCTCAGTATTAATAAAATGGATTATAATGCATTCATTGTGTAACTTGTATGAAGTAAAGTAAATGAAGCGTTTTTGCAACATATGGGAAATGAAAGATAGATAGTAAGGAATGGCTAGCAAAGAATCAAGAATAAATAAAAGAGAGCCGCATGGCATAAGTATATATGTGTGTGTGTGTGAGAGATTAGTTAGAAGGGGGGAATTGGTAAGGTGACACATAGGCAAAATGTAGTTTAGAATACATGTATAATATAGAGATAGAGAGAGAGAGAGAGAGAGATAGATAGATAGATAGATGTAGTATTTTATTAATTAGTATAACCACAATACATTTATGGGCATTACTTTTCCACAACTTTCTACTACAAAATCCTCATATTATTTAAGTATACGTCAGATAACGAGAGAAATGTTAGCAATACATATTTTAACATAGACTTTTCAATATACTCTTTTTGATTGATTAAAATTTACACGAGTTTCATCAAATCATGTGGTTCCCATATAAATTTTGTGAGACATGTGAATTTTAACCAATTAAAGAGAGTATTTGTAAAACGTGTGTTGTTCACATTTCTTCGAATAACAAATATTTGATGTTCGGGGTGGGAAAAGTAACCCCTTACATCTAGAGCTTTATGTAACCATTCTCGATCATCCACTTGAGACTCCAATGGTTATACTGACATTTGTAAGCCCAATAAGCCCATCCAAATGTTGCACGAGAATATACATCCAATTGTGCTTGGGCATATCTTTGGTAGTCTTGCATAGATGCACCTTGCACAAGAAACTCAGCAGTCCATTCCCCTACCAAAAGGAAAAAACAAAAACATATAGTTATCTCCAAAATATAATATAACCTCCAATGGACTATCAATAAAGTTATTTAGGACATAATATAACATATAGTTTGTTTGATTGTTGATATATTTGAAAAATATGATAGAAAACAAGATACAAAGTTTGGAAGAAAAAAACTGTTTAAGTTGTTCTAGAGAATCCGGGTTTGAATCTTGAGATTTGACACTTACCTACAAAACTAAGAGCATTTGTTGAGGAAACACCACTGAGATCTGAGGCTCTTTCATTATTTATGTAGTCAATATTTTGTTGAACATTCATGTTAGTGAATTTGTCCGAATAAAGATTGTAGTAATGCACATCAAGGACAACTTTGTTGAATCCAGTGACAAATGAGAAAAGTACTTTAGAATCTGCATCCAATGGGTTTGACATTATCACATAAGCATTTGGATTGTATTTCCTCACAGCATCATAAGCCTCCTTGTAATATTTCTTGAGGCTATCTAGATTGACTCCTTGTGGCTCATTCATCACCTCTATTCCACCTAAACTTGGTCTATTACCATACCTGTCAACAAATTCAATTCAAGTATCAAAGAAATCGGTTACTTAATTAGTACATAGCATTATATATCATTAGAATTTAAGTCTAAGTGGTTAGTCCCACATTCATTATGAATAGGCTAAATGATTGATATAACTCGTATACTTAATATTTTAAATTTTTGTGTCGAGATGTCGCATGTTATGTAGGTGGTCTATTTTGGTGGTGCTGATAACTAGAATCATGTGGAATGTCTCATCAAGAGCACAATGGACTAAAGACATGAACCGCTAAGAGACTTTGTCGCCATATTTTCACTAAAAATCTCAAGACATTGAATCACTACAAGAATAACTTTCATTTCCCACACATTCTTTTTGACGGCCCAAACCCATCGGAAACAGATAAAGAAAAATCTTGGTGTGTCCAAACGGCCTGAAGCATAGGAAACATGTGAGCGGGAATTTGAATTCAAATTCTGACAGGTAGGTCCCTCAAAGGAAATTTCCCACTTATGATGCATTGTGACGGACACACTTGTAGGTAATAACCATTCACACTTGAATATTGTACTATACTCGATATATGTTGTGATACCACTCTTGTATTTTTTTTTTCTTCTTCATTTAACTCATTTTTATTCGATGTGAGACTAATAACTCACGCTTGAATTCTAATATATATCACACAACTATTATAGAGAAGAAACTCATGAGTCCATTATCTAAAAACAAACCTTTTTGCTAAGAAGTCTATGACAGAGACTGTCTGAGATATGTATGAATCACCCCATTCTATAAATCCATCTCTTGTCCCACTATGATCATTACCATTTTGAGAACCTTCAACTGCATGCAAGTCCACAATCACTTTCATCCCATGGTTCCTGTAAGTTACAAAGATATATACTTGATTGGTAATCATGAAACATTAAAATAAAATAAGAAGAGCAAATTGAATGCTGCACAAAAAGGGTACATTACTAGTTAAAATATTGTCTCAAAGACTTACTGTGCCCAAGTGAAAGCATTGTCTAGTGCTGCCAATGATCCTCCAACAAAAGGCTTAGGTGGGTTTGGATCTTGAGCTATCCACCATCCAACAGGTATTCTTACTGCATTTAATCCATTTTGTGACATGAATGTGAAATCATCTTCAGTTATGTATGTATTCCAATGGTCCTGCAAGGCCAACAAAATTTAATAAGATAGTTTGAGAATCCTATTAGATATAGTTGGAGTTTGTTAAAACCGGTTGCGAGTTGGTTATGATGGGTTGCAAGTTAGTTAAGATAGTTGTATAACATCTATCTTACACTTATTGTAATCAATTTCTTTTATTATTAAGAATGAATTACAACAAGTCATAGTGCCTGGTTGGAGTGACGTTTGATGAAGCAAAAGAACATATGCACAATATTCGATGTAAATCTGCAGTGATTTTAAGAAGCTGAAAATTGAAGCTTCTACGTTAAAGTGGTTTTTTGCCATGATTTTAAACAAAACGTAATTTGCAGCCGCTCATTCAAACAGGCACATAGTTAATTTCTTGCAAAAAGCTTATCAAATTCTTACCCTTAAGACTTGAGGAGCTTTATCTGGACCATAACCATTAGTAAGTTGGTACTCTCCTTGTAAAGTTCTTACAATTTTCATACGAAATACTGATGGGTCACTTTCTTCCCAACTTGTGCCTTGATAATCTGCAGTCACTAATGTCTCTGATCGAACCTATATAGATATATGGTCAGAGGATTTACATTTCTATGTAATTATTAATAACTTAATCAACAAGCCATCACTATGAAAAAGTTGAATTAACAATAAAAAAAATATTAGATACTCCCTCCTCCGATTTCAATTATAAGCAAAAGTTCATTTTTTAGCTTCATTCAATAATTAATGTATTTGGTCCATGATATAGACCAAATACATTATTTATTAAATGAATCTAAACAAATGAATTTTTGTTTATATAACTGAGACCGGAGGGAATGGAATGATGCGTACTGTATAGATCATTTGATGTTTTGTCACTATTTGAGGTGTCAAAATTTGTGACCAGTTTCATTTTTCTTATGTCTTCTATTAGTAGTTTCTTAAAAGATTTTCTTAGAAGTTGAGTATTTATTAAGAGTATATAATTTGGTCAAAAATTTCCAAATTTAACAGTTTGTGGATGGAATGATGAGTACCTGCCAATATAGACCATTTGATGCTTTTATTCGAATTTTTAGGGGATCACCACTGTTCCTTATAATCTGAAATGTTTCTTGGTTGCTAGGTGAATTTGAAACGGCTACAATTTTGTTGTCTCCTTGATTATTTATCCCCATAAATTGCTTGTTAAACACTCTAAAATTGAAGTATGTGTCATTGACCCTCCAAAGCTGCAAGAGCAAATAGTTAGAATTTACCAAGGGTGCTTAAGATTTCTAAAGTTCATATATATGTGTGTGACAAAAAAGTAGAAAACACTTGGTATAAAGTATGATAGTCTTAAGTGCATTTAATTTTAATGATTTTATGTAAAATAGAAAACACATTTACTAGTCTAAACCTAATTGTAAATTTGTAATGATTCTCTCCTCATAACATTTAAGGATTGATGTAAGGTTATGTTTAGAACATATACATTTAAGGTGTTTATAATATTTATATTTTGTTTTTATTTTTCTAACAAATTTAATCATTTTACTTATAACTTAGGGCCGTTTGTTATATATAAAAAAATAGTGATTTTTTCTGTGTTGTTTTTAAAAAAATATTTATGAAAACTATCTCAAATATAGTAAATTATTTTTAAATTCATTTATTATAAGTAAAAAAGTTGTTTTTATAATAATTAACTTAATGATTATTGTTAGATATTAAACATTAAAATCACATTTTTTTTCAAAAATGATTTAAACGAAAAGATATTAAACAAAATAGCTTCGCATTTCAAACATTTTTCTAAAAAAAATAATTTAAAAAAGCTGTACCAAAAAGATAAAATATTTAAATTAACATTTTATGAGACACTATTCAAACCAATTTCTCAATTGAAGTTTTTTAGAAAGAAAAAAAATGTTAAAAAGGTTATAACAAAAAGATGATTCACAATAAAAATCATTTAAAAAAATACTATAACAAACAACCGAAATCAGAGTAATATGTTACTTACCGGGAATGTTTCCCAACCAGAAGCTGAGTCACGGTTGGCTACAATACCTGCTCCTCCCCCATTATCAGCTGCAAGATATTTTTGAAACTTTGTGGACATGAGTTGTACTTGGGTTCCATCCTATAATCACCAAATGTACAAAAAAAGTTGTTCATTTACATAAAACACACATACAAAGTACAAACAATGTTGATGTACATAGAATCATTTCCCTTTTTGTGTGACTTTTAACTTAAGTAACAAGGAGCATCTTTGATGAAAGTCATTTACTTAAAAAAAGACCTCAACCTATTAAGGATCTCCAATGGAAAAAGAAAAAAAGTGTATATTTATTAGTTACCGACAATTATATAACAACTCTCTCTTCATCAACGAATGGGTCTCACGATTAAAAAAGGAAATAAAGTAGTTAAAAGATGGTCTCATCATCCCAAGTTCATGTCTTTTTTTCTCTCTTTTTAATTTCTTTTTATTTATTTTTGAAATACACATGTTAAAGTACATATTATTGGATCTATTTAAGGACTCTTTTTAGTTTAGTACCGTTGGAATCATTGAGACTTTAATAGATACTTTAATTTAAAAATTATAAATAAATGACGCGTACATGTGAGACTCATTTAAAAACTCTTTGGTTTACTACTATTGTGGATGTTCTATATTAATGATTCAAAAATAGAAACAATCGATAACTTTTATGTATAAAATTTCTACTTTAAGCTTCTTATCAAGTGTCTTAGGACACTTGTTAGCATTTACCTCAACTTAATTTGGTAAACTTCAAAAAATTACTCCCTCCACAGTTAAATATATAAAACCTTTTGACAATATTTTTCTATGCTTCTTTTAATTTTTCAACTGTATTAATTATTTTTACTCATATATCTCTTCTTATGTTACATCTTTTTTGTAACATGTAATAAATATTATAACAAAAACATAATTAATTTTATCTCATAAAAGATAAACTTGTCAAACAATATCGTACAAGTTATCAGTAAATTTATTACTTCTACCAGAATAAGAGTTAAAAAACAAGAGAATTGAAGATTCCCCAAATTCTCTCTTTCATAAACAAAATTGCTTTAATGTTCTAACTATATTATGAGAGAGAGAGAGAGAGAGAGATACGTACCAAGAGATCTTTGTTGACAATTCCTTCAAAGAGAGAAGGTTTCATCCACCCCTCAGCCACAAGCCAGTTTCCTAGATTCACAGCTTTGTATGGTGGATTTTGTGCAAGCAAACTAGAGTAGGGACATGAGAGACATAAAGCAAGTAAAAAGCTCAAATAATAGTTTCGATATTCCATTTTTTATATGATATTCCTGATTTGGCTTGTGACCAAGGATGGTATATATAGGGGTCATGGCTTGATTTGAAATTTCTATATTTGAGTTTCTTAAATTTTCCTGCATTTAAGAAAAACTTTATCAATAAAGAGAAAATGGTGTGTATGTGACTTTTTGACATGTTGCAAAGACAAAAGTTCTCTCAACTTTTGCCTAAATGAAGGAAATGCAGAAACTTCCGAGTTTGGAGAATGTAATTCCATTCTGACTTTGAAATGTTATTCCCATTCTGTCTATTTTAAGAAAAGAAAAAAAAAACTAATTGCATTTATTATACAAGCATTATATATATAACAAAAAATGTATATAAAGCCCAAAATATATACTTAAAAAAGTTGAGTTACAATCAAATTGTTCAAGGCACTCGAGTTCGATTCGCAGATGAAATAATTTTTTATTATATTTTATATATCTTTTGACCGAAAACTAAGTTGTCGTGGTTTTTATCAAAAAGTTTTATCATATTTTATAAATCAAAAAAATATGTCAATTGATAAAATGTAGAACTATTTATGCAAAATAAAATAATATTTGCATTTGCAATTTTAGTTATTACATGTTTTATATCTAATTACCAATCTATAACAAACAGTATGTTTTAAAGGTGACGGTTTTGAAAAGTTTTCAAGGTGATTGTTTTGGAAAATTAAAGACAAAATAGTATTGACCAAAAAAACAGACAAAGTAGTAAATAAATACATAATTTTAATCTAACTCTGGAAAAATTACTTTATTCATCATTGATGCTTACATACTTCAATAACCCATTCGGAATAATATAAAAAGAACATAGAATACGACCTTGTAAGTAAAAGACAGCATGAAGAGTTGGATCTAGACTTTGGCTTTGTTCGGTGGATAATTGATAAGTTAGCAAATAGCTAGAACCAGCGAATGAAGTGAAGTTGTAGTGATTGAACTAGCTGATGAAAATAAAATGACATAAAAATATATTTTTAACTAATATTTAATTTTTATTTCAATTAAAATACCAGGAGTAAAATTGAGAGAGAGAAAAAAATAACAAACAATAAGTAAAATTTTGTTTGTATGGTATGAGAAGCGGTTGCTAGATTGTGCTAGACTACTTGATGGATTTTTTTTTTGTTTGCAGTAACATAAATGACAGATAGATTTGGAAGGCTTAAATAAGTCTTTCGTTCCGACAAATATAGGTCATTTGAATTTTTGTCTCTGAAGTTATTAATCCTTCCGTTTTGCCATTGCAAATATTAATCATTTGAAAAATGGTCCTAATTATATCTGATTAGTAACTTCAGGGACAAAAAATCAAAAGACCTATATTTGCAGGGATGAAAAACCTATTTAAGTCAACCACTTCGTCCAATCATCACTTGCCACATGGGCACCATGTCGCTAATGATAGTCCACCTAAGCAAAAATATCTAATTAAGACCAAAAGTCAAATGATTAAATTTTGCAGTGGCGGATTGGAAGGATTAGTAACTTCAGAGGCAAAAATTCAAATTACCTATATTTACAGGAACGAAAGACCTATTTAAGCCGATTTGGAAATATGATCTCATACACGGTAAAGGGTGTATATCATATTCTTACGGATATTGGTGAGATTCCTATTAACATTTGTTCTGAGTTAATTTGAAGTAAATTAGTACCACTCAAGGTGTCTCTTTTTGATTGGAGGACAATTAAGGATATAATTCCGACAAATGAGAATTTAAGGCGTATAAGCGTTCTTCCAACCAATTTTGTTTTGTGCTCATGAGGTTGCGGTAAAGACGAATCGATTAACCATTTATTTTTGGAGTGTGACTTCTTTGGTAGTATATGCTCCTCGTTCATCGTTGGTTGGGCATCTCGATAATTGTTACTTCGGATATTGGGTGTCACGCGCAGTAGTTTTTTGGCGTGCATGCTTTCAAAAAGAACAATCTCGCTTGCTTTAATGTTGTTTAGTTGGCATGTCTTTAGGTCATTTTGAAAGAACGCAACTGAATAATTTTTAACAACATATCAACTCATGATCAACTTCTTGATAGTATTAAGATTCATTCATGGTGGTGGCTGAAGGCGGATTGCTCAGGTTTTTTCATTGATTTTCATTTTTTGTGGTCTTCGTTGTCTCTCTGCTTAGGGTATTCATCTTTGTAGTTGTGGCTCTTGTTTCCTTTATGTCTTTTTTGTTTGGTGTTTTGACTTTTTATATTGTTCTTCTTTAGGCACATCTTATGTTTAATTTGGACAGTTTGTTTATATATATTGCTTTTGACTTCTTCTAAAATAAGTTAGTAAAAACCTATAAGCTCGTGTGAAATATAATCTGATACTAGACCATCGACCCGTGCGTTAATATTTGACAGTAATAGGTAACAAAATAGTTTAAATGAATGTCATGATTGTCATATAATATTTTATAATATTAAGAAGCATAGACGTTGGTACTGTACCATAACATAATATTTCCATGACATCATCCTTGGTACTGTAACGTAACATAATAGGTTAAGTACAGCGAGACGGATTAACATTTATAAGTAAGAGATTAGGTTAAGTATAGCGAGACGGGTTAACAGTTATTCCTTTCCAAAAAAATTGCATATAATTAGGAACATAATTTTATTTTACTTTTTAGATAAACATTAAATGCAAAAGTGTGGAGGGAAAAATTAGGTTAAAATTAGGTTAAGTATAATGAGATGGGTTAACATTTACTAGATTTTTGACCCGTGCTCCGCACAGGTTTATTGTAAAGGGATTGACATACGAATAATAAAATGCAATATATAACTAGTAATGATGAAAAAAATAACACATGATAATCCATAATAGACAAAATAAAACACTTCATAAAATGTATGAAATCTAAAAATATTATAAAAGAAAATTCGGTAATCCTATCAATAATTCAGTAAAAGCAATATGAAATTTTTAGTACATTGGCATGTAGTTTCATCACACATTGTGAAATACTTCCTCATATACGGCGTTAGACGTTACATTGGTATCTTCACCATCTTCATCGGTGATCAATATCTTTAGTCCTTCTCTAGATGTAACTCTTGAAACAGCAACGTGCAACTGTCCGTGAGAAAATACAAGTGTTGGTAGATATACACCAACATGTTTAAGCGACTGCCCTTGACTTTTGTTAATTGTCATTGCAAATGATACAGTCAAAGGAAATTGTCTTCGTTGAAACTTAAAGGGAATCCTGACATCTGAAGGTGATTGAGAGAAACACGGTTTAGGGCTTGGTATATATAGCCAAGTTTATATGGAAATTAGGGTAGCCGAGTTTGCATAGAAATTTGGGTATTCTGTTTGTAAATGTATTAAGTAAGTGTAGAAAATATTGTAAAAAAAAAAAAAAAAAAGGCAACAGGATAGAAATGAAATTGGTGCGATATATTTTTTTAGTATTAAATAAGTGTACAAAATATTTCCTTAAAAAAAAGAGTGTACAAAATATTGTCAAAAAAAAGGCATGAAATTGGTGCGATGCATTTTTTTAGTATTAAATAAGTGTACAAAATATTTCCTTAAAAAAAAGTGTAAAAAATATTGTCAAAAAAAATGTACAAAATAAAAGGCATCATAACCTGATCATTGATATGTTCATATTGAGTGCAGCATCAAAAAAAAATATTGTCAAAAAAAAAGGCAAGAGGATAGGAATGAAATTGGTGCGATGCATTTTTTAGATGGAACTTGTTAGGTTAAAATGAGAGGGAAAATATTAGGTTAAAATGTTGCAGACCTAACAAAATTAATAAATAAGGATAAGTAAGAGATATAGCGAGATGGGTTAACGGTTATTCCTTTTCAAAAAAATAGCATATAATCAGGAACATAATTTTATTTTATTTTACTTTAGATAAACATTAAATGCAAAAGTGTGGACAGAAAAATTAGGTTACAATTAGGTTAAATATAGCGAGACGGGTTAACACTTACTAGATTGTTGACCCGTACGTCGCACGGGTTAATTGTTAAGGGATTGACATATAAATAGTAAAATGCAATATATATTTTAGAGAGAAATTATTAGGTTAAGTTGCTGCAGACCTAACAAAATTAATAAATAAGGAACACGGTTTAGGGTTTTCTATATATAGCTGAGTTTGCATTGAAATTAGGGTATTCTGTTTGTAAACGTATTAAATAAGTGTACAACAACTTCTTGTCAAAAAAAAATCTACAGAAACAATAGATATATACAAACGATGACACTGCATGATATGAATGAAAAGCTCATCGGTGAGGAGAAATATTAGGGATTGTTGCATTTTAGAGGGAATTTGTTAGGTTAAATTGGTACGGTGCATTTTAGATAGAATTTGTTAGGTTAAATTGTTGCTAACCTAATGCAGCATTTTGGAGGAAAATTATTAGGTTAAGTAGCTGCAAATCTAACAAAATTAATAAACAAGAATAAGCAGTAGATAAACTCTACAACTACAAAAGAAACTATAAGTTTGGATATTTTGATCGTATAAGTTTATAAGCCATAAATTATTTGCTATAAACTCAAAACTATCTTTAGTAACAGACTATTTTTAACCAATTTAAATATATTGAATAATTCGTAAATCTGTCTTCGACAGGTAAAATATCAAAATTATTAAACGGATAAATGTAGCGTTCCAAATTTGAATTCAAGATTCTATTTTTAGTAAAAAAAAAATCTCCATTTGTGTGTAGGTTACTGGAGTATTTATCACTCAATCTAAGAAAATCGAATTAAATCCATTAGTCACAGCAATAAATTTATTCATAAAAGCACCTATGGACCAACCTTAATGGCAAGTTATTAGTAAAAGGATAAGAGAAGAATGAGTCCATTTTGGCAGCTGTGTTTCCACTGCACTGCACGGCATGAAGTTTCTCTCAAAGAAGCTTTAACAGAATGTGTATTCTTTTTTCTTCCATTGAGAAAAAGAAATAAATGCAATCAAACGCGTTTTCGAAACGTAACGCGTTATTCAATTTATCAAACTAGTATAGTATAAAAGGATAATAATTCTTTCAGGGAAAAAAGGATATTAAATATAGACATAAATAAAAAGAGTGTTTGGTCGCAATTTTTTTTGTCTAGTAGCCTAGTGGCTAGAGCTCACACAATCAAATATGGAGAAGTGGGGTGTCCATGGTTCGAACTTCGACCCTTACATAAATTATGCAATATCTCTATCAACTGAGTTAAGCTCACGGGACTGTTTTAGATATAGACATAAATATACGGTATATTTTTATTTATTTTAGTATTATGTAATTCTTTCTTTTTTATTTGTTTAATCACTAATGTTATGTACCCAAATCATTTGATTTGGAGTTGTGATCAAATAAGTCTTTCTTTTTTAGGGGAACAAACAAGTCTTGGTAGTGTTTGAAATGCATGGTCTAACACCTTGTGTATTAGGCAACCGGGTTGACACGTATTGCATGAGTGTTGTATTTAGGTATTGAATTTAATTCCTACTATGAAAAATAAACCAAAAATGTAGAGCCATATATACATGAAGTTTTGGAAGGAAGTTACAAAAAATATTGTCTCTTTTACTATTTATTTATTGATAATCACAACATTGCTATAAAAATGCTGGAAGTGCAATCTTTGACACATATTTCTCAAACACAAATACAGTCTCTTTTGTTAATTAAAATTCATATAAGTTATTCTTTACCAAATAATTACAAAAGAATAATGTCAATCAAAAGAATAATATCAAAGAGCAAACTTGGTGCATCTTGGTATCCTGTCAGACAAGCCAAAGGACTTGACCACCACAAATGGAGACCAAAAACAAATACAACATTATTAGCTTGTAGCCACCAAAGAGAGCACCGTTTGACTTTGTCCAACAACTGGTCAATAGAGCTACCAAAGTTATTAAACAATCTCTGATTACGGTCACTCCAGATTATCCACGCACTAATCAACCACACAAGTTGCATAAAAGAGCATTTTGCGCGTCCGCCCCTTGCTGAATGAGTGAACTGATAGAAATGATCTGGTACGGTAAATGAGTCCGGACCTGACACACCAAGCCAAGCGCGAACCTGAGACCACAAGGTACCATAAAAATCGCAAGAGATGAATAAATGCTGAGATGTCTCGGAGTCGTCGCACCCGCATAAGCAACCAGCACCCACGTCTGACAGGATACCAAGATGCACCAAGTTTGCTCGTGTAGGAAGCCTATTCTTTACCAGCCTCCAAGCGAAAATTGAGACCTTCAGCGGAACATGTTTATGCCAGACTAGGGCTTCAGCACCTTCCACCAAAGAGGTGTCCTGAGTAGTCAAAAACTGATAAGCACTACGAATTGTATACTCGCCAGAGATATCCATGTGTCATTTCCAAGTATCTGTCACATTAATCTGCAAACAAACAGTACGAAGTAAAATAATACACTCCCATAGCATCTCCTCCTCCCACACCCACAACCGCCTCCTCCATCTCCAACCCTCTCCGCCATCCTCCCACCCTCTAGTAAACATCTGCGCAACCGTGATAGATTTATCCACTGCAAGCTCAAATAGGCGCCTAAAGCGCACACTAAACGGTACGGCACCCAACCACACATCATGCCAAAATAAGGTATCCGCCCCGTCCCCTACCAGTCGCGTCACACCCTCCTGAAACCACCTGCCACCGACTCCACCTAAACCATCCCTAATCTTAGCGATCTCTCGCCACCAAGAAGAACCACTCCGGCCCCCAACCTCCCATCCTCCTCACCATATCTCGCCACCAAGACCCTATACCACAAACTACTCCTCTCCACCAATAAGCGCCAACACCATTTTCCTAGCAACGCATCATTAAACTCCCTCAACCTCCGCACTCCCAACCCTCCAGCCTCCCTCCGAGAACAAATAGTGGTCCAACTGACCCAAGGAAGT
>Ga0228711_1005910_pt1 | contig 18459 bp, 11 predicted proteins | sample MedpolnodulmetaG_2_FD_177996 | JGI IMG/M metagenome (GOLD analysis project Ga0228711, IMG submission 177996) | Root nodule microbial communities from Medicago polymorpha collected in Santa Monica, California, United States - brown nodules | ecosystem: Host-associated > Plants > Roots > Nodule...
TTAACAGAAAAAATAAAAAAAAAAAAAAAAAAAACACAAAAGCATATATACCCTACGTTATGGTACGATAATTAAAGTCTTAATTACATGATCAGGAATGATTTGATACGAGGAATACAATTCAGAGATCTACTTATTACTAAATCTACGTCACCATCATACATTTATTCATAATTTTCTTTTTTAGGGGTTTTATTCATAATTTGCCTATAATCAAAAGTAGTTATTTAATTTTTTTTTAGTAAATGGAAAAAATGACAATAATCACGTTAGATTTTATATCTATTAGCTAGAAACAAGTTAGTTTTTTAATGTATAGGAACAAATGTTAGTGTTTGCCAAATCCTATGTTTTGCTTGAGCTTGTTGCGACGGTTTTTGTTCGTCTTAGTTGGTGATCTTTTGTATGGTGGGTTTGAGTACCCCTTGTACTCATTTCAATTAAATCTTGTTGCTTATAGAAAAAATATACATATGTTAGCATTTATTCCTTTAGTTTTTATCAAAATAAATTATTCTAAGACTCATACGTAAACATTGTTTTGGTGTTAATAATTAATACTTGATTGTGTAATTTTGCAGTATGTGGTACTAGCTCCTTGGGTGATTCACAGCACGTATTCTTCGATAGTGAAGGATAAGAGTGAAAGGGATGTATCTACATTTCTCGTATTTCCATTTTTGCTATGGCGTGTTCTTCATAATCAGATATGGATATCTCTCTCTCGTTACAGAACTTCCAAAGGCAACAATAGAATTCTTGACAAGGGAATTGAGTTTGATCAAGTTGATAGAGAAAGAGATTGGTTAGTTAGTTAAATTTATGCATCATCCATGCATCTAACCTCCAACCCTCCTTAAATCATTTTATTAAGTTTATTTTAGTGCTATTATACTCAATTCCTAACTATTCAATTGAGACAAATAATGCTTATAAAAAAAGTGAGAGAAATATCAATGTTCTTCAATAAGTACTGGATGCAGCTTAATTTTTTAGGGTTAAACATATTTTTCGAATCTATTAATTGGGTGCCTTTTAAGTTTTTTAGCTCCTTTTAATTTTTATTGTTATTTTAGTTCCCATTTTTTAAAATTGAACTTTTTGATCCTCTAATTTCATATTTGTTGCAATTTTGGTCCCGATTCATTTTTTTTTGGTCCAAAAAATGGCGACTATCGACACCTAAAAAGGTAAATTTCGGTCTCAAATAATATTTTATCTTTACATTCAAAATCAACACAATAGATTTGGCGTCAAAAATCACCATTTTTAGGCAAATTAAAAAACATGGATTGTAACAAATGTTAAAATAGATGAACTAAAAATGTTTGATATTAAAAAAGGACGATTATTCGTGTGAATTGGATAAAATAGGAGGATAAAAAGTGTAATTAAACTATAACTTTAATCACGTACAACTTTTTCATTGAAAAAGTCACAAAACAATTTTTTTTCATTGAAAAAGTCATAAAACTATTATTTCCTTATACAATCAAGTATAAGAAACTAAATCAATTAAAAAAAAACAATTTTAAAAACTACTAGAGAAGGTTTGTTATTTGTTTCTGTCAGATAGTCTAACAAACATTTGGTTTTTTTCACTTCTTGTCGGTGTTAGTTAGGTTTAATATTAATATCGGGGTTGGCCTAAACATAACTTGAGACAAGGCATTCTTTAGAATCATAGTCCATTCAACTCAGAGATTGACAATTCAAATATTCTTTTTTTTTTTTGTCAAGTAACCTAGTGGTTGTAGCTCACACATTTTAAATGTGGAGAAATAGAGTATTCGGGTTCAAACTCTGACCCTACATATAATATACAATATCACTACCAATTGAGTTAAACTCACGGGAACACAATTCAAACATTCTTATGCCTAACAAAACTTTAATTTTGTCTATTCTTAGACCTCACCCATCTTTAGGTATATTATAAGATGTTTAACGTATAAACTTAAGAATTTAATTAGTATACTATCTCAATATACAAATACTTTACATCTATTAATGAATATGAAAACAAACAAGATGTCATATTCATTAATTGACATGGTAACACATCTTTAAATGCATAAGTAAAATAATTTTGTACTTGATGTTTAGTCAAATTTTTATTACTCTCTTTTTTGCAATTATGAACTTATGAACTTTTTCTTTCATACATCGTTGATAGAAACTAATTTTGTAAATGCTAAAGAATGCCATTGCCCCTGAGGGCGTTTATTAAAGAAATAAAATATTGAAATTCAATATTTTAAATGTTTAAAAATTATTGTTTTTAATATTATTTTTAATACAAAACTACAACTTTTAGTTTCTTTAACACTTTTGCAAAATAAGTTAGGGATCTCAATATAGACCTAATTCTCCAACTCCTCATTTTAACTACTTGAGCTACACGTTTACCTTATAAGTTTGGGATCTTTTATCAAACTCCATATATATTTATATGTTTATTTCATTTTAAAAATATGTTTACCCTTATTGATTTTTTTCCTAATGATCTATACAGGGATGACCAAATATTGTTCAATGGGTTACTATATTATTTGGCATGCTATACATTGGAAGGAGCGTCACGTCTTCCATTATGGAGAACTGATGGAGTGATTATTGCAATATTGCTTCATGCTGGAGCAGTTGAGTTTCTTTACTATTGGTTACACAGAGCCCTTCATCATCATTTCCTCTACTCTAGATATCATTCTCATCATCATTCTTCCATTGTTACGGAACCAATCACTTGTGAGTAACGTTTTTCATTTAATGGTTTTGATTCTAGAATTCAATGCATGGCAACAACTTTTTGTGTTTTGCATTAAATTCATATATGTCAGGAAACTTCCTTTCACATTACTCCTATAAAAGGAAACTGAGTTGAGTCCTGCATCAATGCATGCAGTTGTCGTTGTCGTTATTACGGAAGGTGGAAATTAATTGGTTCAAAATTGACAGTTGAGTTTTAACTTCACTTGAAACGCGGGAAATTCAGATATTTTGGGTTCACTTGAAAAATATACATTGAAGTCTAACTTAATACCACTCTTCAAAAGTCTTCTAAGTACAACTACCACTCTTCAAAAGTCTTCTAAGCACAACTCAATTTCTAGTTACAAGGACAATTATATGCAGTTCTGGGTCAAACTCTAAACTATTTGACCAAAAAATAAGTCTCAGAGTGCTAAACTACTTGACCAAAAAATATTACTCTTCAAAAGAACACTTATACTACTAGTAGTAGGATCTTTTGGCCAAAAAATAAGCCTCGACTGCTAAACTAGCTCGTTGAAGTCTAACTTTATACTAACCATAAAAAAACTTACTCGTAGATCACACTAGTATTTAATTTTATTTTTATTTTTAGAGAAGCGGGATTTTAATTTTGTTCACTATGATTAAGCTAGCTACACATTGAAGTCTAACTTTATACTACCATTAAAAAACATCATACTACTAGACACTAGTATTTTAATTTTGTTCACTAAGATTAACCTAACTACACATTGAAGTTTAACTTTATACTACCTTTCAAAGAAAACTTTATACTAATAGAAAGATCTCATTTTCGTCCCCACGAGCTTAACTTAGTTGATAGAGACATTGCATAATATATACAAGGGCCGAGGTTCGAACCTACCCTACATATTCACCTTAATAGGTCAATTTCTAGCCACTTGACTGCTTGAATAAAAAAATAAGGCCCACTTTTCTGATGGTCGTGAATATCGAATGTTAGGGGTGGGAAAAGAAATTCATCCATTTAAATATGTTGTTCAACAAACATTGTTTAATTTAATTTGGGCCGTATCTTCAGCCTTGTCGTAAGTTATATGAAGAATTCTGCTCTTCTCCCATAAAAATTGCCCGCTCCCAACCAAACTTTCGAAAATACCCCTACGTGACTTAAGTCATGATGCATGAGTCAACTCACGCAGGTTATAAACTATGCGTGAGTTAACTCATGTAGGTTATAAACCTTGCGTGAGTTAACTCACGTCGGGGGGGTTCAGTGTGAATTGTCAGCGTGACTTAAGTCAAGTTATGTGAGTTAAGTCACGCTGAGTTTAACACATGCGCAACTTAACTCACGCAAATGTATTTTTGGAAGTTTGGTTGGGAGTGAACAAATTATGTTGGGAGAAGAGCAGAATTCTTATATGAACTTGCTTTTATTAAAAAATGAATAAAGTTTTAGAGGTGTTTCTCTTTTTGGTCTTCCAATATTTCTAAGTCCCTTAAATACATATTCGGTAGTTATCAACCGTTTTTTGGTTAAACATACAACTAATAGACAGGCACGGATGCACATAGTGCAAATTGAGGGCAATTGCCCCCACTACTTTTCTATATTAATTGTTTGTTAAATCTTTGATATTTTAATTATTGTCCCTTCTTAAAATAATAGATTGCCTCTATTAAATGAAAATTTATACTATAAAAGAGTATTATTTATGAATTTTATAAAATTAAACGTGTAAATGCATTTGAGATGAAATTTTAAATGATTTTTACCGTACTTTTAAATATAAAGACATGTAAGTATCAATTTTAATTTGTAGATGTTAACGAGTCTTTAATTTTTTCAATATATAACAGTATAGTGTTTTTTTGGGAACAATATAGTGTTTATAAAGTATTTTGCTTAATGATAATAATGTTATTATTTTATCAATTTTGCATTGTTAAAAGTTTTGCATAAATATTTATCATTTAAAATTTTGCCCCAGCAAGTCAAAATTTCTGGATCCGTCACTGCTGATAGATAACTATCGAATGTGTATTTAGAGAGTCTTAGAGATATTGGAGGCTAAAGAGAAACGTTCAAGTTTTAGAAGCTTATCACAAAACTGCTCTAGAATTTATTTTTTTAGAAGCTTATCACAAAACTGCTTTAGAATTTATTTTTTTTCTTTTCAATATGGTTTACGGAGTTATTTATTTCAAAAGAACGTCATACATGCAATTATATACCTTAGAATCCTTCACACATAAAAATAAACAGCAGGGTACACTGGTTAAAAATAATAAAAAGATATGTAGGTATATATGTATCCCAATTTTTAGTGGTTGATTTTCTTTATTATGAAAGTGGTTGTATATATATCCACTCCATTAATTCATATTACCACTGTCTTTTGTCATAAAAGACACACATATTATATTATCTGATTGGCCAGGTGTGATCTATGTTATATGATAAAACAAACATGAGTTGACAAATTATTGTTGAGCAATTATTATTTGCTTATATCTAATCTGATAGCCATAATATTATGTTGGTGCAGCTGTCATCCATCCATTTGCTGAACACATATCATATTTCCTTCTATTTGCAATACCCAAGTTAACCCTTGTCTTCACAAATAGAGCTTCTATTATAGCAATGGTTGGATATGTCACTTACATTGATTTTATGAATAACTTGGGTCACTGCAACTTTGAGATTGTTCCTAAGTGGCTCTTTGATATCTTCCCACCTCTCAAGTATCTCATGTACACCCCATCGTAAGTATTTACATTTATAGACTATAGTATTATATCATAATCATAATAATATGCAAAACTTCATAAATAACAAATCATATGCAAAACTTCATAAATAACAAATCGTATGCTAAAGCCTAAGTACAATATTACATATATAAAGTACTACATGGCCCAACCCAAGTCATTGCTCTAGGTCTTAAAAAAATTAAAAATAAAATTACATAATATCTATTATTATCATCATTATTTAAAAAAAAATCCATTTTAAAGTTCTTACACTTCAAACAAAATCAATCAATCAATCTCTCTCTCTCTCTCTCTCTCTCTCTCAATAATCCTCTTTCAAAAATTTACATCCGGCCTTGTATATACACACATACACAACGAAAAACAAACATTTTGCTTGATTTTGTTTTATACTAGTAGGACACTTGTGTGCAAACGCATGGGGTCGTGTGTTGCACTCTGTTTTTGTTGTACACTGACCAGATGATTGTGTTCATTCAACTTATAAGTTCAAGGTTAGGTAAAAAATAAAACTTATAGGTTCAAGGTTTAATATGTAATTTCAAAAATAGAGAAATGCTATTCTATATAACCAAATAATGTTTTAGAACTAAATGCAAAAGCATACTATTGCTTTCTATCATTGTACCTTTTGCATGACACAAACACATGCATGCCAACTTTATATAATCATAGCCATGAATGAATGTTTGGTGATGTTGAGTAAATGCAATTTTCCAAACCTTACTGTCAGCTGCTTTATATTGATCGTGATACATGATATATATTCCGATATTTCTTGTCTAATCGTTAATTAATGTCTCATTATATGTATAAAAAAAAAATTAATGTCTCATTATAATGAAATATGTTCATTTTTTTGACCGAAAAATAAAAACTAGTATGTCTTAACTTTTAACTCCTTTGTTCTCTCTTTTAACTCCTGTTTCTAGTCAAAAACACCTATGTTTTAATTTTGTCATTAAAAATGATGAACTTTACGAAAGATTTTCATATGTTAAATCCTTTTATTTGATCTAAAAAATTACATATTTTTTATTTATCATTTTCTCAGTAAAATTTATATTCATTTCAAAAATGGTAAGTAAATTACTTTCCAAATTAATTTTTTTTTTTTTTATAACTTTCAAAAGTAACGGTATACACATGCTAATGATTTTAGGCTAAATAACAACCGATGTCCTTAAGTTATTTAATTTTAATAAATTGGTTCTTTTACTTTTTTTCGTACCATTTAGATCCTTTAAATTAGTTAATTGTAACAAGTTGATTTTTAATTTTTTTTTTCATTTCAATTATGTCATTTAACCGTAACAATTTAGAAGATTTCAGATTTTAAAAATTTAAGTTATTCGATGTTTAAAAGTTACAATTAAATAACTTAAATAACATAAGTGGTATGAAAAATATGTAAAAGACCAACTTATTACAATTAAATAATTTAAAATGTAAGTGGTACAAACAAAACTTAAATGACCAATTTGTTATAATTAAATAATTTAAAGGAGTTTAGCCATGATTATTTTAAAATATACATTAATGTCTTCAAAACAATTCACTCTTTCATATAGAAATGAATGACCTAGAGTCTCCCACGAATATAATTATGTATTAACTATTAGACCGGCATGTTGGTTAGATCATCATAAGTTCTTCTTAGATATTTGTCCATTACAACCAACTATTCTTGAGTTATCACAACACAAGGTCTTGTGAGTCAACACAAAGTTTCTATTTTATTGCATTTTTTCACTGTGAATCATTATACAAGTAAACGCAGACTATTCACTTGAACTCTAATAAAAAAAATGTTTAATTAGAGATCTTTAATCACTCGAACTCAAATGCTTAATCACATCATTGGCAAAAAACGGAAATTTAATATAGAATAGAGAAAAGGTGTTGATTCTCATTAATTCTTTGTTTTTTGGATTCTATGGTTGATTCTCATCCTATTTGCCAAAAATTGAAATGGTGAGGTGATGCATTACTAATGTTTAGAAATAAATGAGTATCTATATTTATTATATGTTTCTATTTCTATTTCTCTTTTTGAAGGAGTATATTTCTATTTCTATTCTTGAACATCTTATAAAGTAACAAGTAGTTTTCAATTTAGAGAGATATCACATGATATAGGTATAAAACTTAAACCAATTTCCATTTTTAGCATCATGTTCACAAATCAGATATTTATAACTTAACAATATAATCTAAAGAGAAACTATTTAATATTCAAAAAAATCTTTATATATGTCATTTTATTGAAGTATTGATAGAATTGGCATAATAATTAAACTCAATTGAAAATAATAATCTCTTCAAAACACTTTTTTTAACATATATACTACTATTATATTGAATGAAATTCATGTGAGTTTCACTGGTACTTTATATGTGACATTTTTAATATGTGAGACTCATTAATTTCATTAAATAATAGAGTTAGAAAATAAGTGTTAAAAAGAGACGTTTCAAACACTCATCTTCAATTGCATAGAGGTTGAATTTAGAGGCAAAGGAGTTGAATTTCAATCTTGCAACTAAATTCAAACATTGTGGGCCCTATTGAGTTAGTAATAAATAATTTCACTTTTTATCACTGCAGGTTTCACTCTTTGCACCATACTCAGTTTAGAACAAACTACTCACTATTTATGCCACTTTATGACTACATTTATGGAACAATGGACAAGGCTTCAGATGAGTTGCATGAGTCAACATTAAAAAGAAAGGAAGAGACACCAAATGTTGTCCACTTAACTCATTTAACAACCCCAGAATCCATTTATCATCTCAGATTTGGATTTGCTGCCTTGGCTTCTAAGCCATACACATCTAAGTGGTACCTCCTTTGGTTGATGTGGCCTGTTACAGCTTGGTCCATGTTCCTCACATGGGTCTACGGCCGCACATTCATTGTTGAAAGAAACCGTTTTGATGACAAACTTAACCTTCAAACTTGGGCAATACCCAAGTACAGTGCTCAGGTATCTATCAAATATCAATCATCAATAGTTTCACAATTAAATTTGATGGGTAGGCAAGTAAGTGTAAAAATATTTTGGACTTTTAGTCAATTATAATTTATAATCATCGGATGGTTAAAAATGTTTGATCTTAATTAAAACCATGTTAAAAGTCACATATATATATATATACACAATTGGTTGTCATTGCGCGAAAATATAAAAAGTTTTATACCGACTATGCATCAAAATTAAACTCATATTTTATACACATTCAATTTATTGAAATCAATCTTTCTAGTATTTATTTGTATTAACAAAAATAGAAATTATCTTTATATCTAAGAAAGTGAGTCTTGGCGTTACGACGAAAATAGTGCTCTCTTGCAAGATTAAGATTTCATACATGTACCCTCTCGATACCTCACATGATGTGATCGAGTCTCATAAACTCGACCCGCGTAATCCTTAATCTTTTATGTAAGAGCCTAATTAATGAATATTGCATAGAGTTATATATCTGCATAACCAAGCTCTATGGCTGTTTTTGTTAATATCTCTACACAACATTTTGTTTATAATTTTTTTTATAACCTAAGAAATATTAATTAAGACAAGTATCTAATAGTAATATGTAACACAAGATGTGCTGCATAATAAAGTACAAGACTACCTGTTCCTCTAAAAAATATGGCTAACCCTAAAAAGATAACCAAACTAAAATTAAACTATAAGTATAAACAATTGCATTTTTTGTTTTTTAAAAAATTTGGCAATGTAGATTGACATATCATATAACTATGAGATTAATTAAATTCTAGGGTTAAACTTTTTTCTATTTTTTTTTTCAGTACTCACGGCAATGGCAAAAAGTGTCTATCAACAAAATGATTGAGGAAGCAATATTGGATGCTGACAAAAGGGGCATAAAAGTGGTGAGCTTAGGTCTAATGAATCAAGGGGAAGAGCTTAACATCTATGGAGGCTTATATGTAAGTAGGCATCCAAAACTTAATGTTAAGGTTGTAGATGGTAGTAGCCTTGCTGTTGCTGCTGTTATTAACAGCATTCCAAAAGGAACAACTCAAGTATTACTCAGAGGAAAACTCACCAAAGTTGCTTATGCTCTTGCCTACACATTGGGCCAACAAGGAGTTCAGGTCAATTTTTTATTTTTTTTTATACATTCAATTTCTTGCATTGTGAGGTGGTGCCAACGTACAAGAGTTTATTTTAAATTATTTTCTATCTTAGTTTTGATCACCTGTTTGATTATGTATATACTGCAGATAGCTACAATGAATGACGATGATTATGTGAAGCTCAAAAAGGCATTGATGCGCAGCCCTCATTCAATTGTCAATGCAAAAAGTTTCACTCAGATGGTAATATAGCAAAAGTTTCCTAGTTTTTTCTTTAATGAGAATTTGGAAATATCAAATAAAAAATGACCTGTTAAGGGTAAAACCATGCAAGAACTTCTCCTATAAATACAATAAAATTGATTAAAAATAAAAAATATTATAAAAAAATTGAAAAGGATAAGGTTCTTGTTAAAATGACTCTATTATTATTATTATTAAACTTTTGATTAATTTCTGGTGAAAAAACAGTATAGTATATGCAGGATTTACCAATTTTTCACCATGAAATTAATTTATTCAAAGTAATAAATATTTTAACAGTACTTTTTCGCATCCATTTCACTCTCTTGTCTATTTTTTATCTCTCCCTTTTACAAGGGGTGTAGATGTAATGTAATAAAATGATGATTCATGTTCATTATTGAAGCTAACTTTTCTTGACCTTCTATTCAATTTTTTTTTTTGTAACTTTTCTTTAGCATATTTTTTTTTATACTATCAAACTCTTTCATTTGTATTTTCTGCATAGATTTGGTTAGTGGGAGATGGATTGACTGAAGAGGAACAGTTGAAGGCACCAAAAGGAACATTATTTATTCCATACTCACAATTCCCACCAAAGAAACACCGCAAAGACTGCTTATACCATTACACTCCTGCAATGCTCACTCCCACTTCTATTGAAAATGTCCATTCTTGTGAGGTAATTAATTTTTTCTAATCACCTTAACACTCGTGTTCCTCAAAAGATTAATTCAATCATACCTATCCAATTTCTACAAACTATTTTGTATCATTTTTCTCCAAATTTGTGTATGTGCAAACTGTATTACTTAACTAGTAAAATACCTGTGCATATTAACGAGTTGCACCAATTTTTTTTTATGTTAAATAGCTTAATGGCTATAATTTCACATTTAAGAAGAATAAGTAGGAATCTAGAGTTCGAATTCCTATCTTTGCATATTCGAGTGCATTGTCTCCAACAATTGAATTATGCTCACTTGATCGAGTTGCACCACTTTTGTTGTTGTATTAGGATAAACAATACATAATTGGAATATTAAAATATTTAAAACCCAATAAAATATTAAAAAGATATTGGTGAAACTGTTGAAATGTAATTTCTTCATTCAAACTTTCACGTAAAATCTTTTTTTCCTCTCAAGACAATTGTTTTCTATTAAATATTGCAATCGAAATTTTGCATGTATCTTAATTAAACTTTCACGTAAAAACTTTTTTTTATCAAGACAATTGCTTTCTATTAAATATTGCAATCGAAATTTTGCATGTATCTTATTGTGATTATAAACAAAAATTTCTCATTTTATGCATAAATGATAAAATTTGGAAACATGACAAATTGCAGGATTGGTTGCCAAGGAGGGTAATGAGTGCATGGCGCGTAGCTGGGATAGTGCACTGTTTAGAAGAATGGAATGAACATGAGTGTGGCTACAACATGATTAACATGGACAGAGTTTGGCCTTCAGCTCTTAAACATGGATTCAAACCTCTCACTGTTCCACTCAAAAAATTAGCTCATATTAATTGAGTATTGGAGAAATTGTGTTTGTAATTTTCCATGTTGTAAGCTTTCACGAGGGTATAAGTTAAGTCCCTAGCTAGTTATGTTTATCTTTCATAAAATAAGTATATGCTATAAATGGATGCTATATATAGAGAACTTTATAAAATGTACGTTTATGTTACTTTTCTACTATATTGAAGAAATTCATGAGACATATATAAGCATTAATTAATGTTTGAAAAAATCTTCACTGCACAACAAATTAGGTGCATAGCTAGGCATAACCTAATCAAAATGTTTAGAAGAGACATGCAAAATTCGCAAACGAAATTGGTTTGTGTATACGAAGGTTTGAGGTATGTAAGGAATTTGGGTGTTTCAGCTTTAGAATTACATGTGGATTGTTTAATTGTTGCAAATATGCTTTCCAAAGGTGAGGAGAGTAGTCCTATAGGTAGATTTGTTGTGTTAAAGATTTGGTGTTTTTCTACCGCTCCCTCCATTTTAAAATGAGTGTCGTTTAAGTTTTTTACACACAAATTAAGAAATGTAATAATGATATCAAAAGACATGACAATTTTACTAAAGTAGCCTTATTTATTAGTATTAATTAGAGGATACAATTAAAAATAAAATAATAATTATACATCGAAAGGTATAAGTAACGTTCATTTTAAAACAAATTTTTGTGTAACTAAACAACACTTTATTCTGAAATGAAGAGAGTATTTGATTGGCCGGTAAAGGTGTATCATTTGTATTGTGAAGCTAATCAATGCCCAAGATGTTATACCTAATTTGTGTAGTTTAGGGGATGCTGATGTAAAGCTTTATGAGTTATGTCTGACTTTGATTTCTCATTTGCATTTCATTTATTTATGTAGTACATGGTCTCCACCTCTCGTTTGATTTTCTCGTGGTTCTCTCTTTTTAGGGCACTTTAGCCCTCATTTATATCAAAAAAATTGAAATTCTTAAAGTTATTATTTACTACACCTTTCTTCCCTAATTATTATAGGATTTCTTTAAAATAAAAAATAAACAAATTCTTATTTACTCATCAATATAAAGGTGGACCGAATTTATCAATCTGAATCGGCACCTATTAAAACCATACATTTGGCTTTCACTATTTATGTTTTTTTAACAACTTTCACTATTTATGTTAACATAAATAGATGAATAAATGATTTTGATTCTCTACCAATATATTTTGTTGATGAGTAGTGTAGTGTAGTTTTCACTATATATGTCTCTAATTATATAATCATCTTCTTAAAGTACTCCTCTTAGTTATAATTAAATTGTTTCAAATATTCTCATTATTACTTAGTAATTTGTCTTGAAATACAAATAGTTAAAGCTAAGTACCACACAATATTCAGATTTATTTCACTACCAAATTTTCTAAATAATATTAGTGAAAAATGCTACAAGTGTTTATAACATTTTTTTTAACAAGTCAAGTGTTTATAACATGAGACTCATGGAGAATTATGTTCTACAAACATAATTCAAAACTTATTCATGTGAGATTGAAAACACAGAATTCAGAATGTTTGGAAAGGTGTTAGAATTTGGAAACTTGAATTCCTAACACTCATACTGATTGATTTTTTATTGACATATTAGTGTTTGGTTCTAAGTAACAACACGAGTAACACCTCTCCTCATTGGATACCCTGTCTACACCATATTTGGTGAGCTTTTGTCAAAGTCTTGAGAGTATTTCTTTCACAATAAAACCTAGTGGTTTTTTTTGTTGTTTTTGTTAAAACATAGAAGAAGTCATCTTCTATCAAAGTGAATCATATTCAAGAGTTGTCAAATATCCTCAACAGTAGATTTGGACGTAGCATGCCACATTTCGAAGAATTAGTGTTCTTTCGCTAAATCCAACGTTATTGGTGATTATGAGTTGTTGATTTAGCAACACACCAATGTTCATACGTATAATGATTCTCTAAAAACATTCTAATTTGATACCACTAAAGATAGCTGATCTATGATGTGTAACTAATGGGTGAACTTTACATAACATTATCCTTTTCACCATTAAAAAAATTGACAAAAAAGTTTTTATATTAACGCTTTGTTTGTGAGTTTCGAGTGGAGACGAAAGGAGGGTTTTGAGAGTGAGAAACATATAGAAATGAAAAAAAAATCACATTTTTTGAAATAGTAATTTTTTAGATAATAATAATAAACTAATGTTTGTGATTAATATATTATTAATTTTAAAAATATTATAATAATATAGATTGAATTTAAAAAATTTATATAAACCCTCCAAAACAGTTCTATTTTTGCGTAAAAAAGAAAGTGGCTAAATAGTGAATAAGTGGAGCGTCTAGGGTTTAAATCATAGTCTCTAAATATTACATGTAATATCTCTACCAATTGAGTTATGCTCACGAGATTGGTAAAACTTTGATTAACACATTTTTATAATTAGGAAATAGTTTTACATATATGCATGGAGATAGTTAATGTCTCAAGAAGGTGCAACTTATAGTTGATAATTTGTTAGGAAAAAGTTTTAAGCATAAGATTCAAGCATTAAAGTAAAAATATAAACTAACATAACTATCTCCTGATTTAGAAATGAGATTGGTATTCATTGAAATGGACATACTTAATCACACTATCACCTTCCTCAACTGTCTGATGTAGACTTTGCAAATTAAGTATACAAAATCAAAACATGAGCTGTCCAGATTTGCAATTAGAGTAGATGTATTACTTTATGCAATTCATTTGGGATGATGCCTTGGCCACGTTTCAAGGGAGCATTGATGACCCTTTACCAGAAATGCTGTGTTGCATTCAGATATATTAATTGGTGCCATAATTCTCTCCATATAGGTGTTCGTGACTATGTATGAAAGTATTACTTTCAGTTGGTTGTGTTATTGGGTAAATGATAAATCATATAATGTTTGGCCACAGCATTGAATATGTTGCTATTTTAGTAGCGCTGGATTCAATTATAAGAAAAATATCTGTGTTTATTATTATTATTTTTTCTCAAAACAATTTGTGGGTGAAAGGATATTGTTGCCCCCAGCTCAAGGCAAAAGAAACTTTAGAGTATAAGAATCATTTACATTTATCTCACACTAAAGATACTTACGAGTAGCGTATAAAAATATTTACATTTATCTCTCACTAAAGATACTTACGAATTTTGACGAAGCTCTTCTATGATTTATATGCAATGGTGAAGCTATGTATAACAATGGAGTAACTTTGGCTAGCCCGAAAATTATTTTTATTAGATCCCTCGATAATATATATTTAACTACCACAAACGAGATTATCTATTAAAAACTCGTAGAAATAAGATATTCAAAATATATCTACATTTTTGATAGATGTATTTTATCTTATTTTGACACTTCTAAGAATGTGTTTAACGACCCATATAACCTTCTTTTCTCAAGGTACGCCATTGGATTTTTGAACTAGAACTTTTGAACGATAGACATGTCTTTTTATTACTACATAAAAAAACCTTAATGTTCATTTTTTATTGCATTTATTAACGATGATAAATAGTTTCTTCCATTTCTTTTTAAATGTCAAGGCATTGGTTCATTTTTGTTGTCGTTTTCGAAGTTCAAAGTTGTATTAATTATATTTTTTACCACAATGTAGTATTATTGTTTTGTTAAAAGGGAAATGCTAACCGCTGCTCCCGGGGCACTGTTTAAGGATATGAAAAAGGAAATTATATAGTAGTTAATGCATTGAAATTGTGTAATTAATTTATAATAAAGTCAAAAACAGTTTCCTTTTATGGTAATAATTACCTTTTATGGTATGCTTAATCAGTGTCTCGGGGACACCGGTTAGCAGGACCCTTGTTAAAATTATATGAAACAATTAATTATAGAGAGAAAAATGTGAAACGAGATACAATTATTGTATCAAAATAATAAAACTCATTAATTTTTTGTAAATAGTTTTAATGTGACAATTAAAAAAGGAACAGAGATATGATACTTAAGGATATTGGAGGGTTAATTAGCTCAACTAATTTGAGCTAAGAGTTAATGAGTTGGAAGTTTTGGATTTAAATCTAGACAAATGAATAAATATTAATGTAATAATTAACTACTAACATTTGTCATTCTCCTAAAATATATACTCAAGGACATTAAATTTCCTTCATTTCTTGAAAAACATATGAAAACAATAAAGTCGAGCTATCGTACTTTATTCTAAGAGAACCTTTTGAGAACCAAAATAACTAAATAAGTACCATAGACCTTTTTTCAATCATCTAAGGTACAATATGAAATAGTGAGAAATTGTCCCAATGCTAGATTTGATTCTTTAAGAGACTTTGTAATCATTTTATCAAATAAATAATTTTTATTGATGTCAGTTCAGCATGGATAACTTTAACTTTAATCATATTTTGTTGATGAGTAAATAAAAAATTCTTTGTTGATGGATAAATAAGAATTTGTCTAAAGACTTGCACTAATTAAAAAAGAGATCAATATCTTGCAAGTATTCGTTACATACATTAAGAGCGGCACCAAGTTAGAAAGAACAATGAATGCAACAAAAAGTATATTTTTCTTGTCCAATCAAAGGATGAAGGCATATTATTATTTTTTAGTAGATAGACGAAATGACAAATAACCATTGAAACTCATCATATACACACAAGTGTATCGGTCAGAGTTCGAACTCCGACCACGGTATCCAGCCTAACAATTTTGATATTTTTATCAATTGAGCTAAGACCTATGGACAAATGCAGTGTATTACGAAAATGTTACATGAGAGGATATTTGACTTCCTTATTAAAATGGTTTCAAAAATTGGTCTCCCAAACATCCAAATATAAGGTTTGTCTAAGATCTTATACATCACGATATTCAGTGTTGGAATGCTCCTTTAATTAATGATGTTTTTGTCCATTTTGAAGCTCAACAATCTCTTTGTTGTATATTATATTGGCTTCAAATTGAGAATTCAGGAAACCCTGAAATCGTGTCACGATTTTGGGCATCGTGACACGATTGGATTGGCAGGGAGCATGGTAATTTGAGATGGAAAATCGTGACACGATTTGGGAAATCGTGACACAATTCAACAGCATCCTCACCAAGTTTCCCTGAAAGGGACTGGTCACAACGGTTGTTCAGAGACAATCGCGGCACGATTGGACAAAATCGTGACACGATTTTGGACTGTTGTGACTAGTATTTAAGTGGATTCTGCAGTTTTTTGAAGGAGAGCTGAAGCTAGAGGCCTAGGGTTCACAAAGGGGGGAACTTGAGGGTTGAGTATCTTTGTAAGGAAGGTCTCTAGGGTTGGGATAAACATTGTAATCACCTTGGGTAGTGAGATAACATCATTGGAAGGATCTAAAGCTTCCTTTGTGTATTCTCTAGTAAGATTCATGTGAGAGTGGTGAGGGAAACAAAGGGTAGAGATTAGGTATAAGGCTGATTTCTTGTAACCTCTTGTAACATCTTCTCATAGTGGATTGGAGAGCTGCTCTCTCCCCTAGAGTAGGTCATATTGGACCGAACTGGGTTACCATCTTGTGTGTGTTTGTTTATTTCCTTTTAAGTTTGCTTATCTCTATGCTTGGTTAGTGTTTGTGTCATTGTTTTAGTTCTTGTGTGTGTTGTTGCTTGAAGACACTTAGACCTAGGATTACCACTATCTTTTGCTCCACACATCTTTGTTTTTCATTGGTGTGATTCCGAACATCGATATACATTTCACAACAATTGGCGCCCACAGTGGGGTATAGGCGTAAAGTGGTATAGTTGGTATCATGGGTTCAAAGTGGGACATCGAGAAGTTCACCGGGAGTAATGATTTCGGGTTGTGGAAGGTTAAGATGCAAGCGGTTTTGACACAACAAAAATGTGTAGAAGCATTGAAGGGTGAAGCGGCTATGTCGGCGAATTTGACACAAGCGGAGAAGCGTGAGATGATAGACAAGGCAAAGAGTGCCATTGTTTTATGTCTCGGAGATAAGGTTTTAAGGGTTGTCGCAAGGGAACCGACCGCGGCATCGATGTGGGCTAAGATGGAGTCATTGTACATGACGAAATCGTTGGCTCATAGGCAACTCTTGAAGCAACAACTCTATTCATTCAAGATGGTGGAGTCTAAATCAATCTCGGAGCAATTGACGGAATTTAACAAGATTCTTGATGACTTGGCCAACATTGAAGTCAATGTGGAGGATGAGGACAAGGCATTGTTGCTACTTTGTTCATTACCAAAGTCTTTTGAGCATTTCAAGGATACCATCCTTTATGGTAAGGAGGGCACCACTACTTTGGAGGAAGTCCAAGCGGCTTTGAGAACCAAGGAATTGACCAAGTTCAAGGACTTGAAGGTTGATGATAGCGGTGAAGGCTTGAATGTATCAAGAGGGAGAAATGAGCATAGAGGAAAAGGCAAGGGAAAATCGAGGTCCAAATCGAGGCCCAAGAGTTTTGACAAATCAAAGTATAAGTGCTTTCTTTGTCACAAACTAGGTCACTTCAAGAAGGATTGTCCGGATAAGGGGGACAATGGTGGTTCTTCCGTTCAAGTTGCGGTGGCGTCCGATGAAGATGGTTATGAGAGTGTGAGTGCACTAGCGGTCACAAGTTGGGAACCGGAGAAGAGCTGGGTTTTGGACTCGGGATGCTCTTATCACATGTGTCCTAGAAAGGAATATTTTGAGACTTTGGCTCTAAAAGAATGAGGAGTTGCTCGACTCGGAAATAACAAAGCTTGCAAAGTCCAAGGCATGGGCAACGTTCGTCTAAAGATGTTTGATGGCCGTGAATTCCTTTTAAAGGAGGTGAGGTATGTTCTGAACTTAAGCGAAATTTAATTTCCATAAGCATGTTTGATAGTCAAGGTAATTGTACTAGAATTGAGCATGGGGTTTGTAAAATTTCGCATGGTGCATTGATTACAGTTAAGGGGTCTAAAATGAATGGTTTATACATTTTAGATGGTTCCATAGTAATTGGTAATGCATCAGTAGCTAGTGTAGTACATCATAATAATTCTGAATTGTGGCATATGAGATTAGGGCATGTTA
>Ga0228711_1005911_pt1 | contig 18458 bp, 9 predicted proteins | sample MedpolnodulmetaG_2_FD_177996 | JGI IMG/M metagenome (GOLD analysis project Ga0228711, IMG submission 177996) | Root nodule microbial communities from Medicago polymorpha collected in Santa Monica, California, United States - brown nodules | ecosystem: Host-associated > Plants > Roots > Nodule...
TAGCCAGAAAAATGTCCCGCCTCTACTAAAGCATTCATCATGACATTCAATCCTTCAGCAGCTATTAGAAAAAGAAAGGGAGAAAGAGGATCACCTTGTCTCAATCCCCGTTCAAATTTGAATTCATATGATTAATGTACCATATCCCGTCTCACTGTCCTGATCATCAAAGGCACCCGTGTATCAGTATCTATCTATAATTGAGTGTGAGGCAAAGGGACTAAGTTCTTCACTTGTTTATTTAACTAGACCATTGGCCCGTGCGATAAATATATTAAGCGCAAATATGTATCAAAATAGTTGAGTTGAATGGAAAAAATAGTATAATTAAATTCATAATATTAATTACCACAAACATTTGTACTGTACCATATTAAAAATTTTCATGACATTGACGCTAGACTTTTGACCCGCGCATCGCACGGGTCTATTAAAAGCACAAAACAATTAAATTTTGGTCTGAAATCGTATCTTTAAATTTTGGTTTGAAATATAATTTTGAGAATATAATTAAAAAAATTTGTTTCTAAATTTCTTATAAGTAAGAGATAAGTAAGAGAGGTAGGGAGCGTAGTTGATAGTACCAGGAAACGATCTGTTCATTTCCCTCCATAAAAAATAGGATATTTTGTTTGTATCAGAAGGAAACATTCCGTTTATTCCTTTCAATTAAAAATAGCAAATTTTGTTGCGTATGTTCTATTTACTCTTTTTCATAAAAATAGCAAATTTTGTTTGTTATGTAGGAAAGGATTCTGTTTGGCACTCACTTTATAGGTGGATTGGCATCTCAGTGGCCAACCCATTTTCTGTGTCCAATCATTTTCATCAGTTTGGCTTTTGTGGTGGCATTGCGAGGAGGAGACGCTCAATCTTACAGGTTATTTGGTTTGCAGCGGTGTGGGAAATTTGGAAGGAAAGAAACAATAGATTATTCAACGGCAAAGAATGCCCCGTCTTTCAGGTGGTTGATAGGATTAAGTCCATCTCCTATCTGTGGTTGAAGGCGAAGTATGCAACTCTTCCCCTCAATTTACATGGCTGGTGGATTAGTCCGTTCACCATGTTGGGCATAGGTTAATTGTTTTTTTTCCTTTCTGTATATATTTTCATTTTCCTTGTAAATATTGTTCAGACCTTGTGTTTCTTCCTTGGGACGCCTTGTACTAGGAAGCACACTCTCATGTGGTAATATATTTCATTTTAGCTTCTTCAAAAAAAAATGTAGGAAAGGATTGCATATTGGGAAACAATGTGTTTATTTCTTTCCATAAAAAATAGGACATTTTGTTAAGCATGAAACATCAATAGTATATATATAAAGTAAGGTTTTTTATGCCACACGTCACTTCCATATTCATTCTCAATATTTTTATTATTTTTTCTATTTTTTTAAAACCAATATTTTATTTGGCATAAATATCTGAACAAACTTTTGATCTTATCCACACAATATTTCATTAAATTTTTTTATTGAATTTCTAATATTTTATACAGCAGAAATATCTCAACAAACTACATATAACAAAGTTTACATATATGATCTTATTTTATGATTAAAAGGCTCAAATTGGTTTTTTTTTTAGGAAAAGAAGCTTCAATTAGTTAATAAATAATATTTTAGCACGTATCATTCAATTATTTTTTCTTTTTGAGGAAAAAGGTTTCGATTAGTTATTATGTTATCTTTTAACATCATATTCTAATGCAAATGTTAACTATAAATAAAGGAATTTTTGTTAATCACATATTCATATAACTAAATCATAAATTTCATCATTATATTTTTTATTTTTCTTCCAAAAATTATGGCTACAAAATTTAATTGATGACATTAATCAATCAATAGTATATAAATAAAGTAATGTATTTTATGTCACGTTTTGACTTCACGTTTATTCTTAAAAAATTTATTAATCTTCTATTTTTACGTGAAAATTCAATTTTGCATAGATATTTCAACAAAAATTTTCTTTTCATCGAAAAGATTTTCTTCTTCATTCTATTTAGCATATATCTCTCTCAACAAACTATATACATTACATTGTCATTTTTCAATAAATATGTTACTTCAATATCTAATTAAATAATAATTTTTTCGTAAAATTATTAAAAGTTTAATTTAATTTTATGATAATTTATTTCAATAGTTTATTTTTTATTTATTTATTTTTTCATATTCAATAATTTTGTCGCTTTCACATTTGTTTTGAATATTTTTTTATTTTTGAATAATATTTATTTTAATTTGATATAAATATACCAATGTACATTTTAAAGTTTTTATAATATTATGTTTTTTATTTAAATTAATTTATTGTTTTTTGAATTTTCTATATATCCTTATTTATTAATTTTGTTAGGTCTGCAGCAACTTAACCTAATATTTTCCCTCCCATTTGCTTTATTAGGTTAGAAATAATTTAAAAAGTGCATCGCACTAATTTCATTCCTATCCTCTTGCATTTTTCTTTTTGACAATTATTTCTACACTTATCCTTAATTATTAATTTTGTCAGGTCTGCAACAACTTAACCTAATATTTTTCCTCCCATTTGCTGTATTAGGTTAGCAGTAATTTAACCTAACAAATTCCATCTAAAAAAATGCATCGCACCAATTTCATTCCTATCCTCTTGCCTTTTTTTTTTGACAATATTTTCTACACTTATCCTTATTTATTAATTTTGTTAGGTCTACATCAACTTAACCTAATATTTTTCCTCACATTTGCTATATTAGGTTAGTAGTAATTTAACCTAACAAATTCCATCTAAAAAAATGTATCGCACCAATTTCATTCCTATCCTCTTGCCTTTTTTTTTGACAATATTTTCTAACCTAATATTTTCCCTCCCATTTGCTTTATTAGGTTAGCAGTAATTTAACCTAACGAAGACAATTTCCTTTGATTGTATCATTTGCAATGACAATTAACAAAAGTCAAGGGCAGTCGCTTAAACATGTTGGTGTATATCTACTAACACTTGTATTTTCTCACGGACAGTTGTATGTTGTTGTTTCAAGAGTTACATCCAAAGAAGGACTAAAGATATTGATCACTGATGAAGATGGTGAAGATACCAATGTAACGTCTAACGTCGTATATGAGGAAGTATTTCGTAATGTGTGATGAAACTACATGCCAATGTACTAAAAATTTCATATTTCTTTTACCGAATTATTGATAGGATTACCAGATTTTCTTTTATAATATTTTCAGATTTCATATATTTTATGAAGTGTTTTATTTTGTCTACTATGGATTATCACGTGTTATTTTTTCACCGTTACCAATTATATATTGCATTTTATGATTCGTATGTCAATCCCTTTACAATAAACCCGTGCGGAGCACGAGTCAAAAATCTAATTTTATTCATTATTTTTTATGTAGCATAAATATCTCAACAAACTAAATGTATTATATATTTTTGTTTTGCTTTTGTTATATCTTATCTTTTAAAACCTAATTTTTATAATTGCTTAAATTATATGTTACTTCTTTTTTATTTATCTTTAAGCATCATATTCCAATTCAAACTTTAACTATAAATCTAGATTCCTTTTGTTTTATTTGCATTTTTTTAATGTTGTTTTATTTTACTTTAATATAGTTTTTTCAATAAATTTATTATCTTTTATTATTTTTCAAATTTTTAGTATATTTTATTTATTATTTTTTATGTAACATAATTGTTTCAACAAACTACATATATTATATCTTTTTCTTTCTTTTAATGGTTTTTATAATATTTTATCTTTAAAACTAAAATTTTTAAATGGTTTAAATTATTTTTTATTTCTTTATCTTTTAGCATCATATGCCAATTCAAATTTTAACTACTCGCATATTTTTAGGACTATAAAATTAAGCGATTTTTGCTAAACAACTACTCGCATAATTTTAGCACAAGTAGAATTACACCTTTGAAATCAACTTTTTTCATTCTTTAGGTTTGACAAATATCACTTCTATAATTTTTTTCATACATTTTTTTATATACTATTGACTTTTTTTTGCAGAATCTTTATTAACATTATTCACACTCTAAATATAAAATATGGAGACTCAAGATTGGGATCATTAGAATGTGAAGAATGCCGAATTTTAAAGAGATCATGTATATTTAATCAATGTGATTTTTATGGATGATAGAGCATGCATCAAATTTTTTTCTTTGTGAACTTTTACTAACATGATTTCACATTAACTTAATTATTTTTCTATGCTAATGTTTATTTAATTTTGTTGTTGGTGATATTCTAAGGGATCAAAATTCAATGTACTGTGTGAAGCAACAATGTTACAAAATATGAATCTATGTTATTATAAAAAAAAAATATCAATCTATGTCGATTGATGTAATATGTTATGAGATAAAAAGTATCTTAATTTCTAATAACAACCATAAATTTAAACCAACTTCATATGAATAAAGAATATTTTATAAAACTATAACCTTTGTGAAGCCTTATATATTTTTCTTAAGGAGTTAATTTATGTCTTTTTGTCTATTTATTCATTATACTTTTTTCTTCTTCTGGGTAACCAATGATATAGGTTCACAAATTCCACCATCGTTAGAGATGTCTAATCTTCGTCAGGAATTGGTGGGGCACAAAAGGTGGGTTCTTCCCTTTCAATCGATTTTTTCCTTAGACGCATGAGCCACGAAACAAACTCATGACCACACTTATAAAGGGACCAAAACTCTTACCATTGGACTAATTCATTATTTGTTTTGTTATACTTTTTATTCTTGCATTGAACATTCATCTCACCATTTATATTTATTTTTAAGATATTATTATAATTGTAAATTTAAATAAATTCAATTTAATATACTTACACGTGTATTCATGCACACAAACTTATTTAATATCTAACTCGGGCAACGTCGGGCTCTAAACTAGTATGAAACAAATTAGTATCTATTTAACTTAAAATTCCTTCCCAAAAAATTAGGTTAAATCAGGCGACAGAATTAGGTTAAATCTAAGATTAATATTGCGTTACAGGTTAACATTTATAAATATAAGAGATAAGAGATTAATCTGAAACGCAACTCAAATCACTGAGAGTGAGATGCATGTCGGAAGTCACTTGCTTGTTTGCTTCTGGTGAATGTTGAGAAATATATGTTTGGTTGCTTGCTATTAGTCCCACATCGTCTACATGTTTTGCGTTTTTTATGTTAACGTAGAACAGGCGATCCAAAGGAGTGCCCCTTTGGGGACATTCGATAAGATTGTAAAATCATACCAAAAGATTAGCATGTCCCATATGCAAGGATCTCATCAAAGTAAATAAATATTATGTGAGTTAAGATCCTCTCCATTGATTATTCTCTTAATTCTAGTTCTATTTCAGTCAGTAGTTAAATGCTTGTTAGAGGAGCCGGATCCCATATCAGTATTTCTCTATTCTGTTATGCGATTTTTTGACACTAAATCAGTAACTCAATTAGCGATAAAAACGTGTTGATATAGATTGACATTTCATCAATAATCATGTGCAATCTACCTTCCTCAAGCTCATTCATGCCATTTCTAACCAAAGGCTTCCATTCCAGATTCCATTACCAAAGACCTTCTCTAGCCTCTGTTTCAAACTATGATTTTCCTCCAATTTGGATTCTTTAACATCTATCTCCAGTTTGTTATTCAATAAGTATATGTTCCAATTTAAGCATTTTGTAAATAGATTCTTTTTATTCATTCATCATTGCTTCTTAGTTTCTTTTTTCCAAGGAATCACCCGTTTAGTAATTCAAGAATATATGAAGAAACAGCCATTCAAATTGTTGAAACATAGTGTCGTCATTCATGATTAGACAAATATGAAGAAAAAAAATAGCAAAATAATGTCATTCGTATACAAATTTTCACCCATTTTCCCAATAAAGGGAAGGGCAAAATATTTACAAGTGTGAAAAATGCCTATTGTTCAAAATGTCACTACTAATCTATGTCAGTCTCTTGCAGCTGCAGATTTATAGCCTATTGAAGCTAGAAGTAACATGCAAAAAAACATCTTCTGTGCAAGGAATTGTGATGCCGCCCATTGGATGATCATATCCGAAATCTTCCTCTACTTGACTCAACAAGTCTTGAAATGAAGTTTGGTTCAAGTATGACATGGGGATCACAACCCGCTTCATTTCCTCTCCAACGTACACTGCAAGATAGCCCTTTGGCACATTTGTAACTTTCGATGATGTTAGGCTGCTTCTAAATGAAGCCTTTCGTATAGCTGCAGGCAAACGGAAGCCCATTTTAAATGTTTCAAACAACAGGCTAAAGCTTTCAAATTTAAGAAAAAAGTATTTATATTTTGATCCTTGAGTATGTGGAATGACTTGTGATTTCTGTGAGGGAAAGTAGTGTATTTATAATCTTCATGAGCTTCTTCATATCAATTTCTTTAAGAAATTATTGTTAAATGATGGGCTCCATGAGAAGAGGGATCCCATGGTATTGTCTTTTAATGTCTCTCTACCAAGGATCAGCAAGTTCAATAATAGTGCATATATACCCCACCTTGTGAATGAAAGGCCAGAATACACAGTTGGAAGTTGAGTGAGATGGCCAACTTAACTTAATGCATGATTTATGGATACTCATATTTTTGTAGACATGCACTAACATGTCACATGTTCTCTTGATATTGATAACACAGTTCAATGCCGATGCATAGCTAGTTACCAAAAATTCTCGTTAGTGTGGATTCTAAGGCAGATAGTGGTTAGTTGGCTACAGATCATAAATGTTAGGAGGCAACAGGAAACCTATAACAAGGGATTGGTCAATAATGTGGTGACTAAGAAGATAGCAAATGGACAACAATCCAAAAGAGAGTGGTTTATGTTTGGACTCACAACTACAGATAGCAAAAATATGCTATTCTGAATATTTGAATTTCAACAGTCCTATATATATTTTGTTTTAAATAATTGCAGTCTTTTGAAGAAATGTCATTCAAGATTGACATCTGCTGTTTCTTGATAAGAAGATATAAATTAATTAGAGGTAACGTGTCAACCACTCATCTTTGTGATGGAAACCTAATTGATTAGATCCAAATTTCCTACCAGATATTCCTTGCAAAACATATAAACAATTGTACTAAGTTAATGATCAGGATACAAGTCCACCTATCGAAAGTTAGGATCCTCGCTATTTAATGGACACTTCCATTTTGAGAGCAATGGACTCATTAAATATAATAATAATATTTTTAGAATTATATCATATTCATTTCGTCTATCTCTTTTCAATTGGAAGTGTCCATTAAATGGAGAGGGTCTCAACCCCTATCCCGATACAAAGAAGTACTAATGAAGCTCTCATATAACTCATGCAACAAGCTCAAGCTTTAAGGCAACGAGGAATCTTTTGAATACATAAGGTCAACTACCGTATTCATGATCTTCTATTATCAGAAAGTTAATCTCAAAACTGAAACAAAACAAGAATGGCGCTTACCTGGTTTTAGACGATTATCATTTAGTGCAAGTCAATCATCTAGCAAACAAGTGGAAGTACCAAATGCTATTTTGTGTTGTATGTTGGAGAGGAAATGAAGAGGTTCTTGATTCCAGTATCATTCTTGAATGAGCCTTTATTTCAAGAATTGTTGAGTCAAGCTAAAAAGAAATTCAGTTACTGTCATCCAATGGGTGGTCTTACAATTTGCTGCAAAAAAGATGTGTTTTTAAACACAACTTCCTGCTTGAACGGCCTATGATTAAATTCATATTGCAAAAAAGTCATATCAACAATAGCATTAGACAGTAGGATTGACTAGTTGAGACGACTTTGGTGCATAAAAGAGCATGTTAGCTTAAAGTCGAACATAAACATACAAAAACATAACAGAAGTCAAATAATCATCTCAATTCCTTAATACAAGAAATTCATCCAAACTAGACCATGATGATCTCTTGCAAACTTATGTCTGTTAATCAATTTTAAATGGAGAATTTTGAACAGTCTTACACTTAAAAGCAGTAACTCATTTTTTTTGGAGCAAAAAAGCAGTAACTGATCAACTATATGGTAGCTTGGTTTTGATACTTGAGTTAGAAAAAACATGGGGTTTTGAAAATTTAAAAAAAAATAAATAAATCAATTTTATGAGCAAAACATTTCTGCTACCTGTGGGTTCAAACATGTACGACTATCGTTTGACTGCTGACCAAGCCTTTGATAAAGGTTCCACGTTGCCTCCTAACATTTACGAGCCAACTAGCCATTATCTACCTTAGAATTCACACTACAAGAGATTAATTGGTAGCTAGCTACGTGTCGGCATTGAGCCGTGTTATCAATATGAAGAGAAGATGTGACATGTCTAATGTATGTATATAATTATGAGTATTCATAGATCAAGCATTAAGTTGAACCTAGCCATCTAATTTGACTTCCAACTGGGTGCGTAATCTGCTGGCTGGCCTTTCATCCACAAGGTGGGGTATGTATGCACTCTATTTGAACTTGATGATCCTTGGTTTATAGAGAGACATCAAAAGACAAGACCATGTGATCCCTCATCTCACGGAGCCCATCCTTCAACAATTTCTCAAAGAAATGGATTTGAAGACTATAAATCCACCACTTTCCCTGAAAGAAACCACAAGTCATACTCGAGCATCAAAAGATAAATACTTTTTTCTTAAGTTTGTTCTTTGAAACATTTAAAATGGGATTCCATGTACCCGCAGCTATAAGAAGGGCGTCATTTAGCAGCAGCCAATCGTCATTGAAAGTAGCAAATGTGCCAAAGGGCTATCTTGCGGTATACGTCGGAGAGGAAATGAAGCGGTTTGTGATCCCCACGTCGTACTTGAACCAAACTTCATTTCAAGACTTGCTGAGTCGAGCAGAGGAAGAATTCGGATACGATCATGCAATGGGTGGCCTCACAATTCCTTGCACAGAAGATGTTTTCTTTCATATTACTTCTTGCTTCAATGAACTATAAATCTTACACTGAAAGAGATTGACATAGATTAGCTAGGACATTTTGTACAATAGTCGTCATAGAATTGTAACTTTTTTTCCAATCCCTACCTTTGGGATGAGTTAGAATTGTCCATCTGAATGACAAATTCAGGAACAAACTATTTGTTATTATCTTTTCTAATCAAAATGAAAATATATTCAACAACTCAATGGGCATCTATATGCTTCTGTTTATGAATAACAAAACTAGTGATTCTTTGGAAAGAAAAAGAAATTATAAAGCAGTATATATATATATATATATATATTGTTTCCCTTGGTTTATTATTATGACAGAAGGGTACGTGGTGTAAGCAAAATCTAGCTAAAATACTCTCACAAATTTCTTGCATACTTTTATCACAAACTATTTTTCTAGCAGCTTTGACTTATGATTTATAGCAATAGCTTGGCCACACAACTTTTCCAAGTTTGATTAGAAGGGTTTTGTTACGTTTATCAATTTTCAGTGATTGTTTACTTGTGTTGAAGTCGAAGGCGAAAATTTGAAACATATTGGTGAATAGTTATTATTATCAAACAAATTATTATTCCATAAACTACTTCATCTAGCAGAGCAATTAAGCTGATAAATAATAAAAAAAAGGTCTTCCAACTATTCTAACCCGCGTGAGATGCAATCGTTAAGAAATTTGGTGGAGTTAACATAATTGTGGAACCAAATTTCAAAGTCTGTTCCTTGTCGTTTCTCCTTTTTATTTTATTTTTTTTATAAAAAAAAAAGCATAATATATCTCCAATTCTTGTACAGTTAGATCAACAATGCGGAAGTAGTCTATCCTTACAAAACTGAAATTTAATCTCCAATTGATACATCAACTACCTTATTCAAGATCTTCTATTATCAGAAATTTAATCTCAAAGCTGAAACAAAACAAGAATGGGTTTTCGCTTACCTGGTATTAGACGATTATCATTAGTACAAGTCAATCATCTAGCAAACAAGTGGATCCCAAATGCTATTTTGTGGTGTATGTTGGAGAGGAAATGAAGAGGTTCTATATTCCAGTATCATTCTTGAACGAGCCTTTATTTCAAAAATTGTTGAGTCAAGCTAAAAAGAAATTCAGTTCCTGTCATCCAATGGGTGGTCTTACAATTTGCTGCAAAAAAAGATGTGTTTTTACACACAACTTCCTGCTTGAATAGTCTATGATTAAATTCATATTGCAAAAAAGTCATATCAACAATAGCATTAGACAGTCGGATTGACTAGTTGGGACAACTTTGGTGCATAAAAGTGCATGTTAGCTAAGAGTCGAACCTAAACATACAAAAACATAACAAAAGTCAAATAACCATCTCAATTCCTTAATGCTAGAAACTCGTCCAAACTAGACCATGATCTTTTGCCAACTTATGTCTGTTAATCAATTTTAAATGGAGAACTTTGAACAGTCTTACACTTAGAAGCAGTAACTCATTAACTATATGGTAGCTTGGTTTTGACTTGAGTTAGAAAAAACATTGGGTCTTCCTTTGGTGGAAAGCAAGAAATAAAATATTATTATTAAAAATTAAATACAGATCCACAAGTTCCCCTCAAATTCATTAAACTAAATAGTAGTACAGAAGAAGACATTTCAGGCTAGTTTAACACAATTTCATGAATCAAAGTTCTAATAGCTAATTATTATATGCTGAAAAAATAATTTTGAGATATAGTCGTCCTATAATCATGTCAAAGCAGTTGTTGCTAGACATTCTTCAAAAGACTGCACTTATTTAAAACAAATAAGTGTGGGTCGAAACATGTTGAAATTAAAGAAAAAAATATCAATTTTCAAAGCAAAACATTTCTGCTACCTGTGGGTTCAAACATGTACTACTATCTTTTGACTGCTGACCAAGCCTTTGATAAAGGTTCAACGTTGCCTCCTAACATTTATGAGGCAACTAGCCATTGTCTACCTTAGAATTCACACTACAAGAGAAAAATTGGTAGCTAGCTACGTGTCGGCATTGACCTGTGTTATCAATATGAAGAGAAGATGTGACATGTCTAATGCATGTATATAATTATATGAGTATCCAAAGATCAAGCATTAAGTTGAACCTAGCCATCTAATTTGACTTCCAACTGGGTGGGTAATCTGCTGGCTGGCCTTTCATCCACAAAGTGGGGTATGTATGCACTCTATTTGAACTTGATGATCCTTGGTTTATAGAGAGACATCAAAAGACAAGACCATGTGATCCCTCATCTCATGGAGCCCATTCTTCGACAATAATTTCTCAAAGAAATGGATTTGAAGAAAATCATGAAGACTATAAATCCACTACTTTCCCTGAAAGAAACAACAAGTCATTCACATACTCAAGCATCAAAAGATAAATACTTGTTTCTTAAGTTTGTTCTTTGAAACATTTAAAATGGGATTCCGTCTACCTGCAGCTATAAGAAGGGCGTCATTTAGCAGCAACCAAACGTCATTGAAAGTAAAAAATGTGCCAAAGGGCTATCTTGCGGTGTACGTCGGAGAGGAAATGAAGCGGTTTGTGATCCCCACGTCATACTTGAACCAAACTTCATTTCAAGACTTGCTGAGTCGAGCAGAGGAAGAATTCGGATACGATCATCCAATGGGTGGCCTGACAATTCCTTGCACGGAAGATGTTTTTTTGCATGTTACTTCTAGCTTCAATGGGCTGTAAATTCGCAGCTGCAAGAGAGTGACATAGATTAGTAGGACAGTAGGCATATTTTTTTGACACTTGAAAATATTTGTCCTTTTCCCTTCCTTGATTGGGAAAATGGGTGAAAATCTGTGGTATATGAATGACATACGTACTCAATAACATTATTTAAGTCTATTTTAAAATTTGACTGGTGATTCCTTGGAAAAAAGAAAGCAATTAAGAATGAATGAACACAATACTCATATTGAATAACAAAATTGTATGTAAAATTGTAATCAACTTAACGAAACGACGATCTCAACTACTTAACTAATTCAACCCCTAACAAGGGGATCTGGTGAGAAGTCATTTAGACATAGTTTTGGAGGCTGAAACCAAGTAGCAGGAATCAGAGTTGTATGTTGTGTTCACTGATTTAACAAGCATCTATCTAACACTAGAAAGAAACACATAATGAAATTCAATCCCAAATCATCAAAACATGAATTGCATCTAATGCTTTGATTTGATGGGATTACAGTGATGAGTATACATACATACATACCCAGCCACTCCCAATTTCAAAATTCGAAAAACAAAACCCTAAACACGAAATTAAAGAGTGAGAAAATGAACAATCAAATGAAGAAGAACAAGAACGAACATACCTGAACTGAACACGAGAGATAGAATAATGAAGGGAAAAAAAAATGGCAAAATTTTTTTTGGACCATTTCTAGATTTGTGCGTGTCATCCTTGCGCAGGGGGCATATTCGATCAACCGAGTGATTTTCTCACCCACTACGGATCCCATACTACCCCCCATAAACTCAAAATCCATAATACCAATTGCTATGCTAATCTTCTCTGAAATTTGCTTTATGAAACCCTAACATCCGTAAACATCAGTACATCCCTTATCCCCCTTCTCCTCAACGTTCTATAGGCTGTCGTTCACGGTTTTGCTTACGATCCATTCTCCGACGATTACAAACTCATCAGAATCTCTTCTTCCATCGATATAATATGGCGCACGCTATCGCCTCACCTCAAGACATGGCGGTTTTAGAGATAGTTGGTCTAAATTGTTTACTTTGGTGGAGTTGTGTTTCAATATACCTTTGACACCTTTAGGTTATTCTAGTGATAGAATGTAAGGAGCCTTGGGGAGATTGATTGTAAGAAGTTGTTTTGGTATATCTCAAATGAAGTTATGATTTATGGTTGAAAGTCAAAGTATAATTACAAGAAGGAGAACCAGCCCCGATTGAAATGTCAAGTTATATCACATGGTGTAAGTATTTTGATGTTGAAATTGACATTGAGAAAAAGCTAAGGAAGAACAAAAACGGATGCTCAAGTTAGTAGAAATGCTAAAAACTATTTTGGCTACAAAGATTTTGGCATAGGCATGTTCATGAGCATCATATCACCATCAATTTAGATGTCAATAATGAAACTGGTCGATTTCTTGAAATCCCTTTGCTAGAGAAATAATTGTTAAAATGATGGGAGCCATGAGAGGAGAGACCACATGGTGTTGCCTAAAATGTCTCTATAAGTTCAATAAGAGTGCAAACCGTAGCTACTCGAAATCAAATGACATATGTTCATGTTAATTCCAAGCAACCATGCCTACTTGTTATTTTTCAGACAGACATCAAACATAGCACATGTTCTTTTCATATCGATAGCACAACTAAATGTTGATGAATAACATGAAGAATTATGAGAAAAATATCAGTCATAGACACTATTTAAGAATTGTGCATATATTTACTGTCCTTGAAGGAAAGTGTTGGAAATTCCGCCTTAATTGCGGTCCGCCCCTAGTCGCCTAAATTGCAATCTTTGGTTAGCCTTAATTGCAGCCTCCAACACCTTCATTGTGTTGGCTTTGAGGGGATGGATTTAGTCCCACATCGGATAGCACTCTTGAAGAGAGTTTATAAAGAGGAGGCACTCCTCACCTTACAAGCCGGTTTTGTAAGGTTGAGTTAGGCCCCAAATTTCAACAGAAAGGCCTATTAGCAGAGGCTAGGACAACAATTTGGTTCCTTGTGTGCAGAATTTGTCCCTGGTTGATTTGCTTTGTGGATCATCCAATCAGGAGAAAATTTTATGACAAGAATGGAGCTTTGTGGTGGAAAATTGATGCAATTTGTTTCTATGATCTTAATAGGAGTAAGAGTGTATATATGTAGTAAAGATTTTTTATTATGTTTGGCCCTGTAACATATCTTCGCAACTATTGTAATTTGTATCTTGTAAACTTACAAAGCCTTTACCTATTTGTTGAAATACTTCAGAAAATCAATTATAAAGTTGGTAAATTTTGTTTGAGCTGTGATTGTCCTCTTCCACAATTGATTATGTTTTTGAACTGGTTGCCTTTGTTCATGAGTGTATATATGTAGTAAAGCTTTTGATTGAAAAAAAGAAGAGAAAAAATACAGCATGTTGTCAAATGTTTAGTACATGTTGATGAGAAAAGATAACAATAGAACAAGTCACAATATAGAATATTCTGTCAAAAAATAGACGTAAGCAAATGAGAACGTTTTGTTAGCATGTGTTTTGTTTGTGGAAGCTGTAAATCTCGGTTATGCTCCTTCACAAACTCATGGATTACATACTTTCCATTCTTTGGACTAAGTGCAATGCTTTCTTTGCAATCAGTTCTTGTTTCAGCTCTAATTCTTAACAAAATAAGATCTCTTGTCCGGCATCCGATGACCCTCCTTGCAACAAACAAACTTGCATGATCTAATGGAGTTGTCTTTCTTTCTTTTGTTGAAATAATCCTTTCTAACTCCAAAGACAGTTTTTTTTTACCATACTCAACCCAAAATTGCCAAGCTTCATCTACACTGTTAAACTCCATGCCAACACTAGGTATTGTAGTGGTTATCATTGCTAGGAAAAACCTATTTATTTTCAACACAAAAAGAGAGCAAGTCAAGATCATAGCTTATTTGAAAATTACAATACACACATATTATGCACCTATACAACCTATAGGTTTAATCAATTTCTCAATTTCAAGAATCACTGTTTTTTGACACAACAAAAACAAAAAGGAATTACCATTTGATCAAATAAAAGAGTACACACATTCATTCCTTCGTTTGAAAAACATATATTATATAAATATAGATCAATAGTTTTATTAAAGATTACAGTGCTCATATACCTCTTTTTGATCAATTTCACAGTTCTACGCATCGATCTTCAAGCAGTGGAGATATTCCAACAATGTGTAGTTTGGGGAAATTGGCCGACCCAGAAAATTAGGAATACATTATAGAGGAAGTTATGACCAGAAAATTGAGGACGTTTGATTCATGATGCGGTAAAGATGAGGTGACAGCAGTTTTAATTTGACAGCCGTGAATCAAAATCCATAAAAAAAGGTTAGACATTTACATGTCAAGGACTCAACAACACTAAATTAATGTTTTCAGTTTCAGTGTGTGTACATGCACTTACATACATACATACATGTCTAAGTCTAACTTAATTCAATATTTACATGAATGTCAAGTAACTAATAATCTCTCATCCATCAAGAAACTCCATGCTCACCTACTCACAAAAGGCACTCTCTTCATTCTCCATGATCTTCACACCCAACTCATTTCCACATACACCTCATTCTTTCCAAACAACAATCTTCAAACACTTACTAATACTTTCTTCAAATGCATGAATTCTACCAACCCATTACATTTCAATGTCATCATATCTCATTTTTGTCGTAAAGGTTTCCCCTTTCTTGCTCTCACCACCTTTTCCTTTATGCACACCAATGATGTTCCTTTGGATACATACGCTTTGTGTAGCACTTTGACCTCTTCATCTAAATTCAAACACGTCAATTTCGGGAAACAGATACATGCCCACGTGGAAAAATCAGGTTGGTCTTCTAGTGTGTTTGTGGGTAGTGCTCTCATTGATTTTTACTCTAAATTGTTGAATGTAAAAGATGCAGCTCTCGTGTTTGATGAAATTCCTGAGAAGAATACTGTTTGTGCCAATGCACTTTTATCTGGGTATGGCGAGGTTGGGTTATGGGTTAAGGCATTTGAACTAATTAGGAAGATGCCTTTATTGAAATTGAAATATGATCACTTTACATTATCAGCTGCTTTACGTGCGTGCACGGGGTTATCTTCTGTTGAAATGGGTAGACAACTGCATAGTTATTTGCTCCGTACTTTGCCTGATATAGAGAGCGACGTGTTTCTGCAGAGCGCGCTAATTGAGATGTATGGCAAGTGTGGAATGGTGGAGAAGGCTCGGCAGGTTTTCAAGTTGGATGGAATGGACATCAGAAAAGAAAGAAGTACAGACGTTGTATTGTGGACTTCAATGCTCGGTGTGTATGGTAAAAATGGGCACTATAAGGAAGTAATTGATTTGTACAGTGAAATGTTGCAGGAAGGAATCAAACCTGATGGAATTTTGTTTCTGACAATAATCTCAGCTTGCGGTCACACTGGACAAGTAGATGCTGGTGTGAAGTATTTTGAATCTATGACTAATGATTTCAAGTTGGATCCTGGCCCAGAGCATTATAGCTGCTTGGTTGATTTACTTTGTAGGGCTGGAGAATTAAACAAGGCATGGGAAGTACTTAATGAGACATGTCATTATAAGGGAATTGGGAATTGTAGCGTCTCAATGTGGGGAGCGCTGCTCAGTGCCTGTGTGGACAGTGGGAATATTGAGCTGGGAAAATTGGCAGCTCAGAGGGCTCTTGAGTTAGATCCTCAAAATGCCGGAATCTGTGTTATGCTATCAAACGTATATGCCCGGCTTGGTATGTGGGATGAGATTGGACGTTTGAGAGTAATGATCAATCAAAGAGGGTTAAGCAAAGATGTTGGATGCAGTTGGGTTCAGGTGACAAGTTGAATGAGTAGGAAATGGTTTGAAGTGGTGTTGTGGCCTTTAAAATATTGCTAATATGCCTCTACTGCAAATCCTAAATACGCCTACCATTACAAGTCTGAACAAACGGGGACTGCTCAACTAGTCAACTAGCTTGATGTTAAAAAATGTGATATTTGTTTAGATTTTAGAATGGATTTCGTACTGAAGAGTGGGCGTATCATATTTTTCGTCGGAGAATGCTAAATAGTACAAAATTACAAGCATTAATTTTAGTATAAAAAGTATGTAACTAACTTTTTATCCACTTCTCTCATATGTTGTTGCCGGGATATGTATTGTTAGTTGTTACTCATCATATGATTGAATTAAAGGTCAATTACTTGTACAACATTGCAGTTTTGTTTTCCTGGTTTTAGTTGTTAAGTGGACCAAGATAAACTTCAACTTATTTCAAATGCAAATTTTTTACTTATACTACTTGCTCGAGCCTGCTAAAATCCCTTAGGGTCTGTTTGGTTTTGGGTAAATGGAGGGAATATTTTTAATTATGTTTTTGGTTCAATTTTTAGAAGGGGAGAGGATAGGAGGGGAGCAAAATTCCTCCTAGATTGACGTTTTGCTTTCCTCCAAATCCATTTGGAGGGGAGGGGAGGTTTGCTCTTTGAAATTTTCATAATGCTGCTCCTCCTTTCTATTGCCTGATGCTTCTTCTTTTTCATTGCACTGATTTTTATTTTTTTTTGAGAGATCATTGCACTGATTTATTGCGTCTGCTTCACGTTCTTGTATTCATTTTATTGCCTTCTTATTATTCCAGTATCGTCATTACTTTGCCACTCTTATTTTATGACTTTTTTGTACAATTCCTTTATGCTGTTTTTTTATTTTGTATTCTATTTTCTTGGTGGATAGACGAAATGGCAATAGCAATTGGAAACACACACACAAGTTTGAACCCCTGTCACGACGTTCGGCCTAGCAATTTTGGCATTTTTCCCAGTTGAGCTAGGAATTATGGACTGTTATATATTCTATATTTTCTTTTATTTTGTTTTAGTTCTTTTGTCATATATTTTTGCATATTTTTTCCCCTCTCCTTGTGAACCAAACATATTTACAATTAAAGGCCCTCCCTTCCCCTCTTTTGAACCAAACATCTATGTAATCAAAATTCATTCCTTCCCTTCCCCTCCGTTGAACCAAACAAACCCTTCGGTTCTATCTCCTTGTTTGAGAATGAATTGTTTCATCAAAAGATTTCTTCTGTGATTACGACATTGTTTCATATATCAGATAACTGATGAAACTTTGATATAGCTATGCATCAATTTTAGCATAATTTATATTGTAAGTTTTCCCTAAACATAGAATTCACTCATGCTTTAATAGTTTGGTACATATCAATTGATAAGCTAAGCCGGGTTTTAGTTTTGTTTTTGCTATAAAACAACTTGTGTTTGCTTTTGCACCACTTTCACTATTTAAGATAAACGTCTTTGTAGAGATGTCCCTCTGTATCAGGATGTTTTCAATGTGGATTGAAGTTACTTAATGAAGAATTCAATTCTAGCATCTATGGATATACTTGTATTCCCTAATTGTCTTGTCTATACCTACTTTAATGCATTTAATCTATTCATGCATTTCTCTAGTTAAAATGCTTACCATCCTAACCTTCACAATTTCATCCTTATCCCCTGATAATAAATAATCCATTGTTTATTGTAGTTCAATCTTGTATGTGGAGGGAACCCCATGACCAAAGTCTTCGCTGATCCCATGGCTGGTCTTGTCTGTCAAATTTGAGAAGTCGCTGTACGTCGGCATGGTAACTGTTCAACCCATGCTATTTTTATTTTTAAATATTGTTAAAACACAAGTATTATTTGATTGGCACTACATACTGATTTCATGT
>Ga0228711_1005912_pt1 | contig 18456 bp, 8 predicted proteins | sample MedpolnodulmetaG_2_FD_177996 | JGI IMG/M metagenome (GOLD analysis project Ga0228711, IMG submission 177996) | Root nodule microbial communities from Medicago polymorpha collected in Santa Monica, California, United States - brown nodules | ecosystem: Host-associated > Plants > Roots > Nodule...
CAAAATCACCTCTTAAGTTTTGATGATAACAAGGTATTAAAATTATCAATTGGATATGCTAAACATTTGTTCAAGTGTACATGATCTTAATCAAAGCACTATTCATAAAGGTTCTGATTGAACAAGTCAAAGAGCAAATGAATTTTTATTGAAGCTTAAAGCGTCTGAAAGAAATGCGTCTGAAGAAAAGCGTCTGAAGAAATGCGTCTGAAGAAAGCGCTCCTGAAGACACGTCATCAGAAGCAAAGTCATCAGAAGCAAGGTCATCAGAAGCAAGGTCATCAGAAGCAAGGTTATCAGAAACATCTCATCAGAAGCCACTTCACAAAGTTGACAAAGTACAGTGTACGAAGGGTACAACCACTAACTCTGCTCATGCCTCTGCAACCACCATCTCTGCAACTTGTCTCTGCATCAAGACAAGAATAACAGTAATATTGCTGCAGACGTTGTTCCGTTTCAAATGAAATGGATTTGAAATTAGTTCTTCATAGGACAATTATCAAATCAGGCAAAAGATCAATGGTGAAGAATAAAAGCTTCAAGCAAGACAAGTTGATGTATCGGCTAGTTCTCAACGTCTCTCAAATCCTATATAAATAGGGATAAAAGACTTGAAGAACTATACAGAAAAACAAAAATAAAAAAGGTCAATACTCTCTGAGCAAAACGTCGCAAACTTAAACACATCAACAACTTAGAGAATTCTTACAATAGTTCATATCTTAGAATTCTCAAGTGTCTAGAAAAACAGAGTCTGTTCTGTTCGTATTGTTTTGTGAATACTTCTGATTGTATATCAAGTATTCAAAACCTTATTCAATTATTTGTAATTGTTAAGAGAAGTCTCTTGGAGTTGTCCTTGAGCATAGAAGTCTCTTTCTTGTGTGATTGAGCATAGAAGGAACCTGTATAATTGCTTGTGTTCTTTCTTTCTCTGTTTTCTTACCTTTATCTGTTGCACTAAGACTCTAAACTCAAGTCAGACTCTGAACCATTTTAGACTCTGAATCTGGGAACAGTTTTTCAAAACGTAAGAAAGAAAAGTTTTTGAAAACACAATTCAACCCCCCTTCTTGTGGTTTTTCTCACCTTCACTATCGAATTCAACATTATAATTAATAGCAAAATAAGGCAAATGCGCAACATAAAACAAATCATAAAATAAATCCAACAACCAAATTAAATCCAAAAGGATAAAATAAGTCTCAAAATAAATAAACTCAACAACCAAGATAAATCGAAAAACATAAAATAAGTTCCAAAATAAGTCCAACAACCAAAATAAATCCAAAAGCATAAAATAAGTCTTAAAATAAACTAAACAACCAAAATAAATCCAAAAACATAAAACAAGTCTCAAAAAAATCGCAGCAGCAACATAATTCTTTTATTAAGTCAATCATCATCTAAGTTATGAATATATGATGCTCCTCCTCCTCTTGTGGTCGTCATAACATAATTGTTTCCAACGAGTTAAGCGGGCCGCCCTGCCCCGTACCGCCCCGTTTTTCAACGAGACGTGCCGAACTGAGCCAACTACAAAAAGCGAGTTCAAAACTTTGACTCAGCCCACCAAAAATAGCGAGCCAAACGGGCCGACGGGTCGAGCCCGTTTTGCCACCCCTAGTCATCACACTACATTCTTTTTAGCGTTTAGGGGACCTGACATAGAAATGTAATTCACAAAAAAAAATCGTCAAACAAGTGTAATTTAAAAAAAAAAATTTAATCTAAAAATTAAATACCAATTGTTTGGGTTGAATCCCTTATTTTCTTTCTCTTTTTTTCTTTTTTCTTTTTTCCCTCCCTTTCATATTTGATGATTTTTAGACTTACGGATTGTCAGGGGAGAATCCAGACTTTAGGTACATGTGAAGCTAAATTTTTTTAAAAAAAAACAATAATGCAAACTATATATTTTTTTAATCAGCAAAATTTATTCATTTCGAGTTATACTAAAACCGTACCACTCACGGATAAAACGAAAAGGGACAAAAATCCGGTGTCATATATAAACGGAACACGGTAAACAATCAAAAAACCCCAGAACTAGAACTAGACCTGAAGCTAAATTATACTTAGTGGTAAAAATATAGCAGCTACCAAAAAAGCTTTGGCAATACACTAAAACCCAACCAAACATACTATTGCTTCAAACAGTTAGTACTACATCAGAAGATTAAAACAAAGCCAGATACAAGAATTAAGCTTCCTTTACCACTATCAGTAACAAAACATCAAGTGCCTCCAAATGCACACACAAACTACTATCTCAAAAGGCTGATGTGTGAGTGAATGTCATGTGTGTTGATGCGTTTTATCTACTATTAAAAAAGGCTTAACAACAGTTTTCGCCCCCTAACTTTTACGAAGTTGCAATTTTGGTCCCTAAGAAAAAAAACTACAAAACCGTCCCCTAATTTTTTTCTTCTTAGGGAGCAGTTTTGAATTTTTGTAAAAATATGTATTGGCACGAAAACCAAAACAATAGAGAAAAAAAGTAAAAATAAAATGTGAATATATAAAAGAAAATTGTCAAAAAATGTTATTATAAAATGGTTCATTTCTCATATTCATATACATACATTAACAAAGATACAGTTTACTCTCTAAATAACTAATTACATGAGTGAAAATATGATTTAACAAATTTTCACAGATGACGTTCAACTCGATCGAAATCCAAGTCTAGCTATCTACTAGCCTTATCCCCCTCTGCTGTCTCTTGCTTGATGGTGTGCCCAACAACAACAACAATACTACTAGTTACTTCTTCTCTTTATTCACCATTATTATTCTTTCAAATTTGAATTCCATTTTCCAAACACAATAATGGTTTCAATTTCAAACTCAATTGTAGTTACTTCTTCTCTTTATTCACCATCATCATCACTTCTACCTCGCACCCTCTTCCATTCCCACAAACTTTCTTCCTCAAATCAAACTTCTGTATTTCTTTCTCACAATTATTGTAAAAGGAGTCTTTCCTCAGTTTGCTTCTTCAACTCTAGAGACAACAAATCTGACACCAAATTACAGGACCAGGTGCTTGCTTGCTTGCTTTTGACACCCCCCTTTGTTCTTTTTAACACTCCCTTTGTTTTTTGTTTTGTTTATGCGCTTTAGTTTGCATGAGTGTTAAATAAAAACAAAAATGTCTTCAACTTTATGAAGCAACATAGATACGACACTAACACAGACACATTGAGAACGATAGAATTTTGAGAAAATGACATAATTCAATGTAATAACAAGTGTCAGTGTCGGACACGACACATGTCGGACACCAGGAACGCCTTCAATCAGAAGTGTCTGTGCAACATAACTTTATATGCAACTTGTTGAAGGAAATAATAAAAAAAAGTACATTTTAGTGTTGTATTGTATGTTTGGACTGATGGAAAGGGATAGAATGGAATCATACATTGTTTGGATTGTGTCAAATGGGTCTCAGTATTGCGGTCATGGTTGTTTATTGCACTGCAGACCTTTATATTGTGGTAAAATACGTGTAAATTGTGATCAAACAGACAAAATTGTGGTTGTGATGCCATTGTAGAGACCTATGGGCATGAACTAATCTCATATCATTGATACCCCCCTTTCAATTTTGTAGGAAAGGGATGAAATATATGTAGCACCGACACATCATATTGAAGCAATGTCTACTATTACCGGTGTCGATGTTTTAGTGTCATTGCCATGTCCGATTTAGTGTCTGTGTCAATGCGTCATAGGATGAAACTAGCTTTTTCTCTAATCCATCATAAAAATATCAAAACAACACCTTTACTTTATTCTATTATACTTTTTTGCTTCTTTTCATTTCATTTTGTTCCATCTCCATTATATTCAACATATGATAAGATTCTGTTTTCATGAGTGAATTTGAACTTAATGCAATAACACGTATAGTTAGAGGTCTTTTTGCTGTTTAGTTTTGTTTGCATGAATATAAATTATATGAATTACATTGTTTCTTTCAGGACTCTGAATCAGAATGGCCTATTCTTAGGCGATGGGAGGTACCTTGGGAATGGCAAACAGTTTCATTAACATCTCTTGCTTGTGGATTGGGGTGTGTTTTAAATTTCTGTTATGAATTCATAAAATGTTTCATGTATTAGATGTAATAATGCAAATGTTTAGGCAGTAATGTCAAATAGTGGCCAAAGAGGTGCTATAGTGTAGCAAAATTTAAACAAATTACTATAGTATTGTCAAATACTTGCTGTTAAGTATAGTGTTGTCATATAGCAGCTATAGCAGTGCTATATCATTATAACGAGCAAAATTTGAACAAACTGCTATTTTTCACGATCTGCGATTGAGGGTACTGTACTTAAAAAAATATCATTTAAAAACTTATTCGTGATATCATCATTTTGTGTTCTTCACAGTTTTTGCGTGTTATAATTACTTTCCATGTTCCTAAGTTTGAGCCATTAATTTATTCCCAGGCAGTTTTGTGTTGACAGGTTTGGTTGAGGCAACAGCTCTACCATATCTAGGAATTCGACCTGATATGCTAAGTCTAGATGAAAAGGCAGAGTTACTCTTTATAGATCAGGGGTATGCCAATTCTTTCGACTCAACCATTGTAATTCTGGAAGTTGAACAACTGTGAAACAACTTCCACATTTTTATTTCAGTTCATTTGGTCATTGAGTTGTTAGGAATATGTGAAGCTGACATTTTGGTCCCATTTGGGTTTTGAAGCTCAGCTTCTAGCTTATCGACACCTTAGTTTTGCTTTTTATTCTATTTTTTTTTCCTCGTATATTTCTGAGTGCGAGGTTATTGAGAAAAAGAAAGTTGTTAAACAGTCACTCTTAAATATATAGGTGCTTATGGAGAAGTTAATTGACTTATTCAAATTTGAAGTACTAAAAGTAGTTTTAATCTGTATATGAGTCTATTAGTTACCAGATAGAGATTTCATATCATATAGAAGTTTATCCAGACTACAGCTTTATCTTTAGCTGCTTCACATGATGCTCATGGCAGTGAGCTAGATGCATTAAGTTTTTAGGATCTCATTTACTACCATATCTACTGATTAGTTTCCTTTTCAAAACTCAAATGTCTTAATGTTTCGTTGTATCATTTGCTTTTAACTTTAGGCCTTCATCTTTTTAACTAGTTGGCCTATGTATGGATTCAACTAGATCCATCTTGAATCAATGAAAGTATAAAACACATTTCCACTGCATGTACGTAATAATTTTCAATTTTCTTTTTGCTGTTAAAAATGCATTATATGAAGTTCAGGGTTACATTCTTATATTCTTCTATTATTATTTATTATTATTATTATTATTTGGCAGCATCACAACTGCGGCTGTACTTGGAATCATATATAGTGTTTTCAACACTTACCAACCACTCCCTGAAGGCTTCTTCAAATATGGTAATTATAACTTAAGAACTTTTCAAGTAATGATTGACATCATTAAAACTAGTATGAAAATATTAATAATTTAATTAAATTCACTTTGCAGCTTGTTGGTTTATTGTTCAGTTTGCAACTGGCTTATATCTACAAGAATTATAATATGCCATGTGCTGATGCTTACTTCCATTCAACGGTGAAAACTTTGTTGCAGATTTGAGGGAACCTTTTAATCTTGAAAAGGGTTGGCTTTTGTGGGCAGGAGTTGGACTTGTTGGTGCCCTAGTTGCCATTGGATTGACAGGAGTTGCTGTGTCCTTTTTTAATGGAGAAACCCCAGAAAGAGAGGTTAATAATTTATCTTAGATCATTTAAAGGAAGACATAGATGCAATTCTTATTTGGGTTAAATATGTTTTTAGTCCCTACAAATCACAAGCTTTCAAGTTTAGTCCCTATTAAATTTTAATTGTAATTTATGTCCTTCATAAAATTGATGTTTGTAAGAATAGTCCATATTTTAAAAGCTTTTTTATAAAAAATGGATACTTCTAGTCCTCAAAATAGTCCCTATACAATACAGATAGGGACTGAAAATAAGTACATTTTATTTGTGGGACTAAACTTGAAAGTTCATGATTTTATAGGGACTAAAAATATATTTAACCTTCTTATTTTCTATATCCTGAAATATTTTTTTCAGTCTTCCATGAGGCAATCCACATTCACTATCATTCAAAGGTCATTGTTAATTTTATTGGTTTTTTGTTAACCTATGTTGGGAGTTCCACCATAATTGTGGTCTCCCCTAACCGCCTTATTTGCAGCAAATTTAGGCCACCTTCAATGCAGTCTCCAACAGCTTCATTATGCTGGGTGTTGGTTTAGTTCCACATTGCCCAAAGATATAGCCTTTGTAGTTCTTATAACTTTGTAAAGGTCTAAATTCCTCACATTTTAAGTCAGTTTGGAGGTTGAGTTAGTCCCAAAATCTATAACGGTATTAAAGCTTACCTTAGATCTGTTAGCCAACCCATCATCATACTATTATCAGGTCATGTTCCAGATGTCTTGTCGTGGGTGTGAGGAGGTGTATTGAGAGTTTAGATAGTTATATATTACTTCAATAATGGTTCTAAGTAGTGAGTACCCTTCACCTTACAAGTCAGTTTTTGTGAGGTTGAGTTAGGCTAGATATTGCATAGAGATATAGCCTTTTTAGTTCTTATAAGGTTTGACTAGTCCTCACCTTTCAAGCCTATTTTATGGGTTGAGTCAGTTCCAAAATCTAAGAACTTCAAAATGTATGAACCATGTTGCCAACCTCCTATCGTGTTATGAATCATCTATGCTAAGTAGCTTCATCACGTGATGAGTATGAATCAGTTATCCTTTTTTCTTTTTAAGATTACTTTACATAACATGTTTTAGTTTTTATGAGTTTTCAACCTTGTGGAGACCTCTTACTAGCTTCTATAAACTGATTTTCAGACTGATGCTCTTGTTCGCTTGCTTCCATTGATTGGATCTTCAAGTATCAGGTATTTTAAGGTATCTAGGTTCCTTATTGTTAATTGTGGCTTTGTTAGCAGCTATACTTCGACTACCAAACTTGCAGATAGTTGCAGTAAAATGTTGCTTATGTAACCGACTGCCATTGCAGTTGCAAAGGCATTTATAAATATTTTTTCTGTGATTAACAATTGTTGTGAATTGAACTTAAAATCATAATTATCCTATCAATTGAGAAAGAAGAATTGTCAAAACGTTTTCATTTAGGTTCCATATCCAAGATTCTCAAGCAAGTGACTGATTGTGTTTATTTTCATTGTAGCACTGCTTGTTTGGTGGGCATCACAGGCGTTTTTGCTCCACTTCTTGAGGAGACAGTTTTCCGAGGCTTTTTTATGACGTCCCTAACTAAATGGTATTGATTGTCTCTATGTCTTTTCCTTTTACATTTAGTTCCCTGTAATTTCTTAATAAACTTTTTTGCTCTTAACTTTTTTGTTTCATTTCCATATATCTTGGTTAAAGAAATGCAGCTTGCTTCACAAGTGAGACTTTTTTCTTTAATTTTTGAATTAGATATTGAATGGGTTGATAATTGAAAATGATTTTTTTTTACAAGTGCAGCCTCTCTTTGCTGTCATCAATGAAGGAAAAGTTTATTTAGGTTCCATAATAGAGTTTGCATTGTACTGTCTAATATTTGTTTTCTTTTTCGTGTTGTGTTTCTGTTTCTGACAATTGGTGAGCTTTATATATGGGACATAATTAAAGTACCTATATATTTTGGGGGATGGATGGGTTGGTTTAGACTTTAGATATTTTGTATGGTCTAAACTTTTGGTTCATAAAACCCCAACTATTCTTGTTTTACATAAGCTTGAGCTTACAAAATATATTTTTTGTACAAAAGAACACGAGTTTGTTGGTGTTGATGTTAATAAAAGGACACGAGTTCGTTAGCATTGATGTTATTGCAATTATTAGTTATTCATTCTCCTTATTATTGACAAAGTTTCCTTAGGTAGTTTTATTGTATCCTAGTTTCCTTATTTATAGTCTAACACAGTAATTGAATAAGGTCATTGTATAGTCTTGTCGACTTGTCTGTGTCCGGTGTTCGTGTCCGAGTCTGTGCTTCATAGGTCTAACACAATAATTGAAACCGTCCAACTTGGCATTAGAGCATCGAAGAATACAAAAAGATATTAACTTGTAATTTGATAGAGCCCTGAATACAAAATACTCTCGCCAGAAGCAGAAAAATAATCCGAAAAGTTTGTTAGTATAGAAGGTAAACTGCAGGTCATTATGCCCAGGGGGTGTGTTTGTGAGGGAGGGTGTGAGGTCATTATGATTCAGTTAGTCATTTGGTTAGTTGTAACACAGAATTTCATTCTCCGAGGAGCCTTGGTGATTGTAAGAGCTAGTCTCTTTTCTCTATTTTTCTTGAGTTTCCATCATGGTTGGTTGGAGTTCTAAAAGACTCGGGCTCCTTAAACATTTTGTCAAGAGTTACATTTTTGTCTCTTGCATATGGAGATAATTTGCTTGGGAGGGGAGAGCCCACCTTGTTTCTTAAACAGGTTTTTTTGACATAGTTTACTCACTGCTAAATGGTGGTGGATACTTTATACCTATATCATGGTTCCGAATAAATAATAAACATGACCTCTGTCGTAACGAATCGTGCTGAAGTTCTAGATATCTTAACCACCCTAACCAAACTCAAGGTGATTGTATAAACCATAAAAGGATTTTTGTGACCTACAAAAAAACCTAACTTCCTCCAAGCAACAACTTTAGGTGGTTTCTCCATATAGATCTTCTCCTTTAAGTCCACTTTTTGCTTCAATTATTGCTCAAACTGAGGTTTGAATTCTTCACTAAATATTCAAAATGTGGCAATTTTATTGCTTTTTGTGTCAGTTATTTAGAGGAAAAGTGATTACTCTTGGATTCCTCGCTTTAGTTGTTTATGTTTTGTGAATTATTCATTGTTACCTAAGGGCAAAAAATTTCTCATTCGTTATTAATCTCATTGCAGGGTTCCTACACCAGTTGCTATCACCCTTAGTGCGGCTGTGTTTGCCCTTGCTCATCTCACTCCTGGTGAATTTCCCCAGTTGTTTGTTCTAGGTATTGTCTTTGTTTTTTGAAGGAAGGTATTATGTTAATAAATACATGAAATAAAGTAAAAACATGATCTTATGAAATGCCAATAAACAAGTTTCATATATAATTTTCGGGTAGATGCTGAATGCACAAATATTGAACAAGGGGGATAGGATAAAACAAGGAAAAATATCTAAGGCCTAATTTACTTTCTGAAAATATTTTATAAAACATATCTTAGTTTTTTTTTTCTCCTTTGTTTGGGTTTGAACCTAGGTCCTCCAACTGCAACTCCTTATCCCTTACTTAGCTCAAACCAGTTGCAACCCCCCCAGGGCCATCTTAAACATTTTAGAGACCCTGTTCTAATCATAAAAATTGGTCCCTAATAAGTGCTGTTGGGCCCTTGAAATTATATCAAAATACTAAAAATTTATGAAATAAGGTACCAACAACTATAAATTTGGGCCCTCGAAATTTCGAGGCAATGTGCTGTTAGTCTCCTTTTACGCCTTAATAACCAGCCCTTGAGAGAAGATTGGAAAGGAAGCTAGGAAGAGTGCATTTTTAGAAACAATAATATCAGTGTCCTGGCATTTTCAAAATTTCTGAAAAGTGCTAGACCTGGTTTCAAAAATTGCAGAAGAAAACGCTGAGAAAAATGGTGGATCTATATTCTCTTATATTTACTCGTTGATGTAAAAACAAAAGCATTAAAATGGGAAGTAAACATACTCTAATATGTCTTGAATGCTGCAATTTTTCATCCATCTACTGTGTATCTAAAACAACATAAATTTGTGACATCTTTTCTAGGGAGTGCTTTAGGGATTTCATATGCTCAAACTCGCAACCTTCTCACTCCTATCACTATCCATGCGTTCTGGAATTCAGGAGTTATATTACTTCTCACTGTTCTCCAGGTATACTGTATAACATTATGCATGTGTTGCTAGTCTTTATTGGGATTTCAAATCATTACAGTCAGAGAAAGCACACATTCATGCAATCATTAAGTCAGAATCATTGGATGAAGATCGGGCAACTGATATTTTAAGCATGGTAACCTGAAATCATGAGCCGTCCGATTTCATCCAACAGTTCCAACTTACTGATTGCGTGAGTGTGCGCTTTCTCCAACAGTAGTGATTTCTATCGTGCTTTACTGGCAACCCAAATCAAGTTAGTATTTGCAATTAGGCGCTTTACTTATTACTAAGAATGCTTCCCCTAATTTTATACACAGTTGCAAGGATATGATATCAAAGAATTATTGCAGAGATAGGAAAATTCTCTCTCCTTTGTAAAGATGTGGAGTATGTACCATACAGAACACAGATCCATTTTGTTTGTATGTTTATGCTCCTTGTACTTGTTGTAAAATGTTAGACAAGGATGAAGCAGAAAACGATTATTTGATCATGGTAGTAACTATATACAATGAACTTGGACTTTTTTTGCAGACTCTGGTTACAAAGAGCCAAGAGTCATATAATTTGGGATGGAGGGAATAATAATTTATTGTTATTTTCAACAAAAACTTGCTACTTTTGGTTGCTTTAACATGTGCAATATTGCACATGTTAGACAAACCCTAAAAATATTTCAGTGGCATGTGCTATATTTCACTGACTTTTTCTCTTTTCAATACAAATAACAAATGCAATAAATAGATAAGAATAAATTTAAATATTAAAAAAATGTAACAAACACGATACGAATATATATATGTCTGTTTTTTCGTTTCTTTAGTGTAACAAATTAGATGAATATATTTATACTTTTTTCTATAATAAAGATTGTTGTTGGTGTCATTAAAAAATAGAAATTTAGATTATATTTGTTTTGTTATATTTGTTGGTGTCATTGAAATAGATAGTTATGGTTAGATTGGTTTGTTATAACTTGAAAGTAGGGGTGGGAATAGGCTAGGCCGGCCTAATAGGCATGTGAGGCTTTTTGAATGACCTGTGGCTTGACCTTTTAAGTTAAATAAGCTTCAAAAAAAGCCTAGGCCTTCTCTATTTAAGAAAAAAGTATGGCATGACCTTGCCTGTCGTAGGCTAGGTCGTAGGCCCCTGTAGGCCGGTCTGGCCTATTCCCATCCCTACTTGAAAGCAACAAACATTTATATTTTTAGTTTTAATCAAAATCAAAATTCCATAAAAAGAAACACTGCTCATAATTTTAAAAAATGTGGCCGTCTTTTCGCTAGTATAATATAATATCAATTAGGATGAGCATGATAAGGATAATTACCATAGTTTTAGAGCTCATGAACTTTTTGGAAGCAAGTGAGGGTGTTACATAGTGATATCAATTTAAGTAATGTTGGAGAAGTTCATCTCCAGAATCTAATTCAGGTTTAGTATCAGAAGTTGTTGTGGCCATCAGACCCATACTGGCTTCTTCATAATCTTTGTCAGATTATGACTTCTCATCAAACTCGTCCTAAGTTGCCATGAGACTTTTGATAAACTTGCTCTTGTAGCTCTCTTATTTAGAGATCTCTTTCTTTAACTTGCCCTTTTGCAGCTCTAGACAGTCAGTAATAAAGTGACCAGATTTCTTGCAATTGAGGCATCCATAATGATCTTCTCTCCTGTTCTTGAAACCCGACCCTTTTGAGCCACTGCTCCTTTGTGGAAACTCTTGCTCTTGGTCAAGCACTAAAATCTTTTGGTTAAATAAGTCATTTCTTCAACATACGAGTCATTGTCAGAACCTCCATTATGAGTTTCTTCTTCTGACTCAGTAGCCTGGAGAGCTTTAACTGATTTTCCCTTAGATGTCAGAGCATTAGACTTGGATTCCTTAGAAGGTTCAACTTCAACAAGCTCAATCTCATGACTCTTGAGAGAGCTTATGAGATTCTCCATGCTTAGCTTATTCATGTCTTTTGCTTCTTGAATAGTTGTAACCTTTGGTCTGAATCAGGAAGGAAGACTCCTAAGAATCTTATTGACATGATCAAGTACATAATAGCTCTTGTTCAGAACCTGAAGGCCAAACACAAGAGTTTGAAACCTTGAGTACATGATTTCAATATCTTCATCTTCTTCATTCTATAGAGCTCATATTGATGTACCAATTGGTTAGCTTTAGCTTCTTTAACCTGTTGGTTCCCTTCATAGGTAGAGCACAAAGATTCAAAGATAGACTTGGTACTAGATATGTTCACAATTTTTGTATATTCTAAATGAGGCAGAGAATCCACAAGAATACCACTTACTTTGTGATGAGAGAGAGAGAGAGCGAGGGAGGGAGAGAGAGAGGGAGAGAGAGAGAGAGAGAGAGAGAGAGAGAGATCAGACACAAAGTAATTATACTGGTTCCTTCTCCAATCCATGAGTGGTCCAAATGCTTAAGCATACAAACAAGATACTTCCAATGCTCAATCACAACTGAAACAGACTTATAAATGTTTACAAATAAACATATTTTCTCTTACACTTGATATATAATAAGAGGTTTAAACAATAAAAAACAGTAGAATTTCTAAGATATAAACTTTTATAAGAAATTCTTAAGTGTTCTATGGACTTTTTGATTTGACAGAGTAAAGGCACTATAAAAGTAGCAGAGTCTTATTAATGCTCTTCAAGTCTTCAGCTCCTAATATCACCAATGATTTGAGAGAAGTTGGAGAAGAGTGGCAACAAATTAAGAGTCATTGAAAAGCTTTAAATAAAGGACGTTGGGCATTGTCTGATATGGATAATGTCGTTGATTCTCTCTGTCCTTGTAGTTATTTGTTTGTTTCTACACGTGGTCAGAAGAAGACAAAGTGTACTATCAGTGTTTAGATAGAGACAGCTACAAAAGAGGACAAATCTGACGTGAATTTTGGGTCCCTATGGGTCTTCTGTTCTTCAGAGCCTGTATATCTTCAGAGTCTAATGCAGATCTTCAGCTTCTAAGTGAATTCCTTTCTTCTGATCCAAGACGTCAACTTCTGGTTGACCTTTCTTAAGATCTTCTACCATATTCTATTTTTTCTCTTGTGCTTCTGATGCTCTTATACATGTTCAGACCTTGTTAAAAATTAACCTATTGTCCTACACACATGAACATATATTAACATATTCAATTGTTCTCCAATACTTTGTTATCATCAAAACTCTAGAGAAATTGTACAAACCAATTTTGTTTCAACAAGTAACATAAAAAAAATTCAATTTTTACAATGTATACCTTGAAAAATGTTATTAATTTTTTAAAAAATTTCTTTACTTGCTAAAGAAAAAAAAATTGATTGATTTTTTTCATAATTAATATGAAGTATCTTACAAGTAAAAGAAATTACATTTTATTCAATTTTCATTAAATATTTAAGTTGAAATTTTTAATGTTGTGGTCAAATTCAATTTTATGTTGGAACTTTCGAGAAAGTCTTAATATGCTAATATAAATTTTTATATTTGGACAGGAACAACCACACAAGGGAGTTAAGCACCACATCAATACTCAAAACCTCAAGGCAATAGGAATATGAGTCTTTAAATTTATATATATGTTGTTCAACATCTACTTTTGATTAAATGTGACACCTTTAACTCACACTTCACACGTCAACCCCATGTTGCATCTTATAATTAAAGAGAATCTATTTTATTGAACGCTTATTAAATATTTAAGGTACAATTTTCAATGTAAATATCAATATTTAATTTAATAATAAGGAAATTTTAAGGAAAAAACGTCAAAAGATTTTAAAATTTAATATTACTCTTTTTTATAAAGCTCCTTATATTTTTAATCATATATTAATTAATTAAATAAATTAACAACGTTTAACTTTTTCCTTATGTTCACATAAAATTAATTGTGTGGTTCAGAGAAAAATAATGTGTATTAATTGAAAAAAGATTCATTGAACCATTCTATTTTATGTTAAGAAGAGTATGATATAAACAAAAATTGAAAAGAAAATACCACCTAATCGAAGTTATGGCTGGAATAAAAAAAAAGAAGATCTCGTCCAAATTGATTGTGAAGATTACTCGTAGAAAGAGATGGTATAAGGAAAGATTGAACAGGTGGTTCACAAAAAGGGGATCGGTGACAACCTTATGTGGTATAGAAGCATGTCCTGTTGCATTTTGCCCAGGTGATACAAGATCTTCAATATCATCATCTCATGATCTGTCAGAAGACCTAGTAGACAAATTTGAGTCAATGTCAGTGCCAGTACAATCCAGAAATATGACTGACCAATTGACTTATTTAGAGGAAAAGGGTAAAGAACTTGAAGCGGAACTAGCCAAAATCAATAAAGAAAATGAAGAGACACTGATGGGAGTTTTCATGCATCAAATAGAAAATGAAGGTAAGTCTTTAGATGATTTTGATGATAGTGTGATAAATCGCTTGCTTAATTTTGTTCTGGAAAAACTGAAGATGGTTAGAAAGATCCGTATGAGCTATGAAAATGTGGCATTGCCTCATAATAATCTTCCTCCTTCTCCACCACCAATGGCTTGTTGTTTTGACAATGAAAATGGACCAGATTCTGGGGTAACCATAGATGGAAATGTTTTGAACCAACAACCACAATTAGATTTGATTAAGGAAGCTGATTATACGAGTAGTGGTTTTGATGACAATGTGGAAAGCAACACAAGGATACTGCCACATGAAAATGGTATTGATAGCCGTTCTGATATTTTAATTTCTGATGGAAATTTTAAAGCTTTTGACAACAATATGGGCATAGGCTTGAAGATACCACCACTTGAAAATCCCAATGGTGGTGGTGATATGTGTCTTTCTAAAAGATACTTTGGAGGTTTGGATAACAATACAGGTAGAAATATGTTTAACTCCCATTTTTTGATGTGCTAGTTTTTTATTTCTTAATTACGAGGATATGTGATTTGTGTGAAAATGTAATTTTATTGCCTAAGCGTGAACATGTTTAATTGTGCATGACTTTCTTGTGAATCTTGTAATTGAAAATGTGGCAGCTGGATAAGAATTATTTGTATTTCAGGCGAGTGTGATCCTTAGAATTAGTGTGAGATTCTTTGTGATAGTTTAAAGTAGTCTAGAGTAGAGAAAACCTATATTTTTTAAGGATTTTTCATCTCTTAAATGGATGTTAATTTTTAAAGGGTTTAAGAACCTCCTAGAGCTTCCTCCTTCTAGATCCAATTTTGTGTATGTTGCATTTAGATTCCCATTGAATCCTTTAAATATATTGTTATTGGAGACTCTCTCTATTGATCAAAGTTATCTCTTGAGTCATTTACTATAAGTGGGTAAGTTCATTCTTCCTTGCCTTTGTGAATTGTGTAGTAAAATAATCTTTTAAAGTTTTATTGAAATTTTGTCTATTTCATTGAGACATTTGCTTTCATTTTTTAAAACCTACATGGTGGTAGATCTCAAATCTAAGATAAGGGTAAGATGGTTGTATTTGAGTTATTTGTATAATTGTTGATTAGGAAAAATTGAGAATGCCAAATTTCTTGTATTGTTTGGGGTTTGGCCGATTGTTAAAATTAATAAGTGACTTTAATTAGTTAAATGTGATAATGAGAAAGATAGTATAACATGATCTTCTTGAAAATATTATTAAGGCACTGTGTACATTATATTAAATCATGTGTTGCATTTATATGATATTTACAGTTTTGGATGATGTTATGTTGTGAAACTATCATGCTTCTATATGTGATTAATATTAAGTTTTGTACCTAAGTAAATATTTTGAGTGTATTATGATAATGTTACCTATGTATGTCATAAGATATGTGAATTATGTGAAAAAGTGAAATCTGAATAATATGAGCTACGTCGATATGTACATTAAGTCGTTATATTGATAAGTACCACTAACTAATGGGGGTACTCTATTGATGAGTAACTTATTCCAACCAGGGGAGAGAGGTATGTGTAGGGTTTAAGACCTAGTGAAATTTTTCTATGTGGTCGTCATATTAAAGGAAATAACAAACCTAAGTGAAGGGTAACACAATCATGTTGGTGAGTGTTTGTCGATTACAAATTGGTGCAAATCAAGGGGCTTTAATATACAGATTAGTGTGTAATTGTCTAATCTCATATGTTACCATGAACCCCAAGATCACCTTCATTAGTCACGTAATTGGACCTCAAGTCTAATTGAACTAGCTTATGAGAACTTAAATGTGTCCAACTTTGAGATAGTATTTTCTATTTACTTTCCAAGTTTTATGAGCAATATGGTGAAAATTTAAGTAAAAGTGTTGCGTGTCAATGCATAGGTATTAGAATAAATGCATATCATGTGAAAGTGTTTTGTTAATGTGGAGTGAACTTGTGGCATAGCGGATCATGTGACTATTTTATGTGTAAATAAAATTATGTAGTTGTGTTTAACATATTTGTCATTATACTTTATGTAACTCGATTACTCACCACTTTTCTTTATTCATGTTTGCGTGCTTACGATGGGACAGAAGCACCACCAACAGAAGGTGAAGAATAATGGAGGGACTATTTCATGTTGTTTACATGAAGACTATTTCTATGAGACTGCTTGATTGGTTTGTTTGCCAAGTATTTATTTTATGTTTGGGATTTTGTACCCTCGTTTTGATAGTGACATTGAGGGATTGTTTTTCTTATATTTTTTCTATGGATTTTATTGCTTTCTTATGGATGTATTATGAGTATCTTTAAGGGTGATTCCATGTGTTTGAGGGAATCATTCCTTTAGGATATATTATTTCAGCTTATGGATTTTTAAAATTTATGCATTTATTCCTTTAGATTATTAGTAATTAAGGTCTTAATTTCTGTTCTTCTTTCTACTCGGCAATAAATCAAAAGTTGTAGACTTTGGCGAATCCTGGGATGAGTTACACAACTAGACTTATATTCAAAGGGCTAAACAACATTATAATGTCAAAGATATTTTGTTTTCTAGGTCATTTTCAAGGGTATTTTTCAAGCAACCAGAGAGTCCCTCAAAAATATAGTTTGGAAATTTTAATGGAAAACTATGTCATGAACCAATCTAAACAGCTCCAAGAGCTCAAAAACCAAACCGGATTTCTGAATGATTCTCTTTCCAAACTCAATACTAAGGTAGACTCTATTGCCAATCATACTAAAATGCTTGAAACTCAAATCTCTCAAGTGGCCCAACAGGTGGCTGCTTCTTCTCAAACACCGAGAGTCTTTCCTGGTCAAACCGAAGCCAACCCCAAAGCCCATGTTAATGCTATTTCATTTGGGGGTAGTAAACAATTAGAGGATACCATTGCTAAGGCTGAAAACATTGAGGGAGAGTGTGTTAAGCTTCTAGGTGAGAAAGCCATAATAGAGAGTGAAAAATCGCCTGACAAAACCAAAGTTCCTTTCCCATTGAGGCTTGCTAAGCCCAACTTGGAGGCACAATTTAATTTTTTTTTGATATGCTCAAGAAGATTTGCATTAATATTCCCTTTGCGGAAGTTTTGTCTCAGATGCCTCTATATGCTAAGTTTTTTAAAGAAATTTTTTCAAAGAAAAAGACAATAGAGCATAATGAGACAATAGCTTTGACTAGGGAAAGTAGTGCCATCATTAAGAAACCGCTTCCAAGGCTCAGAGATCCAGGTAGTTTTTCCATCCCTTGTGTGATTGGGAGTGAAACCATAGATAAGGCCATGTGCGATCTAGGAGCTAGTGTTAGCTTGTTGCCTTTGTCCCTCTTTAAGAGGATGAGAATAGGAGAGTTGAAACCTACCGAGATGTCCTTGAAGTTAGCTGATCATTCTACTATCCAACCGGTTGGATTTGTTGAGGCCATCCCCGTTAAGATAGAAGGGATATATATCCCGGCTGATTTTATGGTATTTGACAATGAAGAGGACCCTGACGTCCGTATTCTTTTAGGAAGACCTTTCCTTGCTACTGCGGGAGCTATCATAGATGTTAAGAACGGTAGGATTGGTTTTCAAGTGAGTGATGAGATGGTAGGATTTGAGTTGGAGAATATTATGAAAGGTCCCGCTCTTTATTCTAGTTGCATGATTAAAGATAATGATGTGAAAGAACGCTTCCTAGCGTCATCTACACAATATGATCTCTTTGATCCTATGAAGGGGTTTGAAAACTTCACTTATGAATTCTTGAGCTCAATTACCTTCAAGAAGGATAGGTTGAATTTTGATAACCCCAATCATAGAGTCTCCTTCCGGCTTTTGAATATTGATTATGAGATGTCTCTTGAAAACTTTTGCTTAGATATGGGCTTCGTGAATGCGGGGTTCATCCATAACTCTTGAAATCACGATCCAAAGCCGAAAGACTACAATCCTGCTGCCTTTTGGGAACGTATCACTGTTGGTGTAAGCCCTAGAGGCCAATAGTTTATGTTGAACTTATCTTATGTATCATGACTTTTATTATTGAATAAATATATGGCAATCTTTATTATATTTATAGTAATGTTAATAAAGTCCTTAG
>Ga0228711_1005915_pt1 | contig 18447 bp, 13 predicted proteins | sample MedpolnodulmetaG_2_FD_177996 | JGI IMG/M metagenome (GOLD analysis project Ga0228711, IMG submission 177996) | Root nodule microbial communities from Medicago polymorpha collected in Santa Monica, California, United States - brown nodules | ecosystem: Host-associated > Plants > Roots > Nodule...
TTCCAAATTTCCCACGTAGTTGCAAACCAGATAGCATGTAAAATTGCACCACGGGCCTTCACGTTACCACCATCTAAGAAAAACTGATTAAAATGGTCAACCACACCAAGAGGAATGGCTGTTGAGAAACCGAGCCACCTGAATAATAAATACCAAACCGTGCCAAACATAGGACAGTGTAAAAACAAATGAGTGCTAGTTTCGACTGTGTTACATCCAGCAATACACAACCGAGAGTCATATGGAATCACACCACGACGAAGGAGATTATCCTTTGTTGGTAGCCTATCACGAAACAGACGCCACGCAAACAGGACGACCTTGTGAGGAACATGTTTATTCCAAAGAGTTGGCATCGGCACCGTAAAAGCTCAAGTCGGATGCGAAGCTTGCATTTTATAAGCACTACGGACGGAAAAAACATGAGATGTTTCCAACTTCCAATGCCAAGTATCTATTTTATCAACCTGTAAAGACACATTTTGAAGTAAAAAGATTAGATCCCTCACCCCCTCCTCTTCCCACGCAAAAAGCCTCATCCTCCACGACCAAGCCTGACCCTCCACCCCCACCCCAACTGACACATATCAAACACAGACAAGTCCTGAAACAACGATAAATCAAATAATCTAGGAAACCTATCACGAAGGGAGACTTCAGCCATCCACACATCCGACCAAAAAAGAGTATCATTCCCACTTCCTATCACACGACTGACATTCTGACTAAACCACTCCTCCCTGCAGAGAGCATGAACATCACGCCACCACAAAGATGCCTCGCGGCCACACCTCAATCTACCCTCCTCCGTACCATACCTAGCTGACAACACCCTAAACCACAAACTCTCCCTCTCCATCAACATCCGTCAACACCACTTACCCAATAAAGCGTTATTAAACTCTCTAATTCTCCTAACCCCCAAACCACCAACCTCCTTACTCCTGCAAACAGTATTCCAATCAACCCAAGATATTTTCAAGTGGTCCTCACTCCCCCCAAAAAAATGTGTGTCTAAATAATATAGTTCTTAAAATAAATTATATGCATTTTAGTTTGAAATAATTTTATGTAGTACTAGTATTATTTTAGTTTTACTCTGTAATTAAAATAATCTAAAAAAATTAACTACGTGTTCATACAGTTTCAACTAAAAAACAACTAAAAAACTCAAGAGATGATGCAACAAATTGCATCCTTACTAACAAGGGTGGAGCCTTGTGCTGCTATGAGGTAGCCTTAGCTGCTCCATTGCTATTTTTGTCGAGTAAGTTAATATTCACATCTTTTGCTATTTTTATAATATATTTTAGCCACTAAACACAATTATTTGTAATAAATTGATTGAAATATAAAAGTAAAAAAATACCACATACTGATAAATGTATGTCTTGCTTTGACACCTTCGGTTTATATAGAAATTAGAAGTTATAGGCCGTAAAAATTGTTGTGAATTTGAAAATCAAATCACAATAATGAATTTAGATGTGGGAAGCAAATACCAATGACAACCCACAATCAAGTAGTACAAACAATCAACAAGTATTAAAGTGTAAAATAAAACCGCAATCGAAGAAAGAAGAAAAAGATACAAGAGTGGATGACAAAACACGCCAAGATTTAGTTACCCATTCCGGTCAACAATGACTTACGTTTTGGGAAGAGAGAGATCTCTGATCCACTATCAATGAGTTTCTTACAAAAATAAAATGAGGGTACAAGAAATTAGTTTTCAACAGGTTCTCTAAGAACAACCTAATTTCTACTAATTTTCAATTTCATCTCATGAATAAGAGACCTAAGAATTTTTCACTCTCCAAGGTGTTTCTCAAGTGTTTCTCATCCATAGAATCTCTCGCAAAAGGAACCAACCATTTCCTAAGAGTCCCTTATTTGGTTTCACAAGATTAGAAAAAAAAATGAGAAAAGTGCAATTTATAGATGTTGTTACTGTAGCACATGCCTTGCGTCTAACCTGTATCCCTTGCGTGTGTACCTCAGACTGTTGTGCGCCTTGGGTAGGCTCCATGTGCAAGGTGTATGAGGCAGTACCAGAATTTGCAAAAATGCTCCAAATTGCCAATTGATCTATTTTCACATTCAAACATGAAATTTAAGACATTAACAACAATCGCCACCTTGCATTCAAATCGATGATTATGTCAATTTAACCATCAACAGTCTTGTTGATTGTCCTTGCATCTAACTACACTCTGTAGTCCCGTAAGATTTCACCTTTGCCTCTGCAATTCTCGTACTGCCTTCCTTCATATTGAAGATTGTGTCCAATTATCTTAAGTATTTTAAACAACTTTACAAGTTTCATCATAATCCGGTGTGATCATTTCGATCATTCTGAAGATTCACTTGCCTACAATTACCCTTGATATTTTAGGTAATCCCACAATTGCATCATACCTTATTCAACTCTCGAAATGTATTCGACTCCCTTGAACATTTCATTGCTCTCCATAATAGCATAGCATAGAAGGTATACATAGTTATATTTCATTTATTTTTTTAACTCTCTAAGCAAGTGGGCAAGTGGTGATAAAAAATAAATAAAAGAAATGCTTGTAAAAGACAAAGAGTAACAATATTCGAACAACCAAAAGTTGACAACTTTTTGAACAAGTCTTTCTCTCCATATCATACTTTCATTATATTTTTACTCTCTCTTCCTCTGTCACTCTTTATTATTTTTGTTCAAATGAAGGAAAAATTGATTTGTCCAAAAAGTTGTCAACTTTTGATTGTTCAAATATCATTATTCAAATTTAAAGTTTAAACAATAACAAGGAAAAAATATTAACATACTACCATCAATCAATAAAAAAATAACATTCGAGTACAAACAAGATACGGTATGTTGGTACTCACATCTCGAGCAATGGACATCTCAACAAACAAAAAAAAATTAGGAATGTCACATGGTCACATCTCTTACCCATTTTGTAAAACAATTAGGTGATCACCTTCTGAGAGGAGAACTACAATATTGCTTCATAAGGCAAGAATATCACATCTTAATCTTTGACTAGAGGCATGTTTACTAGACATTTTGTCAAAACCATTATCAAAAAGGAAATAAAGAGGCCCATAATGCATGTATCTAGGAAATTACCTAGAGGCAACAAGACCCCGAAAGTTGGAAGAAAATGTAAACGTGTCGGAAAATGTTGGAACTGATTCAACATGAGAGAAAATAATGAGCAAGTAATATTTATGCATATCACTGTATCAGAATTTGCTAGTAGTTTGTAGGACACATAATCTATGGGACTTAATGCGGTTGTTCGATGATTAAAGGAAAAGTCAAATGTTGGTGAAAAAATAAGAGTGAAATTTATGAGCATTATTGTAGTTGACTTTTTTATTTCTAAAAATACAGTAAGAGTAAAAGCTTATTCTAAATAGTACTACTCATTCTGTTCGTTGTCACAGTTGCAGAAAAAAATTGTCTCAAAAAATTACATTTTTAATATAACGTTAATAATAATTTTTTTACAATTATATGCTCTAGTTAATATTATGTGAATTACTCTGAAGTTATTAATTTTTACTTTGCATTTAAGATAATGAGAATGATAAATAGTTAATTTGTTAAAATTATAATTTTCTTTCAATTATTTATAATTTATTCTTAATTTGTGTGCGTAACATACAACAAAAAAGCGTGGAACCGATAGAGGAATATATACTAGTTTAGGGTGTGATTGATCCGTTAAAAATTATAGACAAAACAAGACAATTATAGTTATACAACGTTTGATTGTAAAACTGTTTTAGAGACAGGACAAACTAGAGACAAAAGACATAACAAAAACTGAAATTTTTGTCCCTTACTAAATTTACAACTTTAGAGAGTTAGGTTAGGTCTTATTCTTGTTTGGCATGCTGTTATTTGGACCATCTAGACATCCCGAAATGACCTTATGTTTGTTGGTAGCGCTCACAGTGAGGAGTCTGTGGTGGATACAGAAAAACTCTTAGCTTGGAAGTGGTTCATGGCTAAGTGTCATGCTAGTTCATGTACTTATCATGAGTGGGAAGTGATGTTTGTCCTATGTTCGCATTGATAGGGTTTTGTGGTGGTGATTTTCCTAGGTTCGTGTGGGGGTTCCCTGCCACCTCCCTTCCCGACCGGCTTCCTAGGTTTTTCTTTGCTTTTCGTCTTTGCCTGCAGGTGTTTTGTCGGTGTTTTGGTTTTGCTTTTCCGTTTGTTTTTCTCATGGTGTAGCTATCTTTTGGTTTGTGTTGGTGTTCCTTTGGTGGTGCCCTTGGGTGGTGTCCCCCAAGCCCTCTTGTCGGGCTGGGGCTTGATCCTTGGGGTTTTTTTTAGTGTCTTCTGATGGTTCTTTTAGTGTATCTTGTACAATTATTTATATATATATATTTGTCATTCAAAAAAACAAAGGAAATGACACATGATCTTTTTAATTCGGTGTTCTACTCTCAGTCACACATTTCAATCTAAAGGTTGAAATTCTTTCTTATCATTTTTACATAAAAAACTTATTCTCATTTGATATGATTTTAATCCCAGACACTTGATATATATATATATATATATATATATATATATATATATATATATTTGTGTGTTTTCTTGTTTGTTAATTGTGCATTTAATTGTGTATTAGAGATAATTAAGTGTATTTACTGATAAAAATTTAATCTTTTTTATTAGAAAAATAACGGGTTTGTGTGGAAATTGATAGAGGAAGAGTATATGAATTGGATTTCTGGTTCTGAAGGAATTTACTACACTGTATATACGTGTGTGTGTTTTCTTGTTTGTTGATTATGTGTTTAATTGCGTATTAGAGAGAATTAAGAGTAATTATTGATAAAAATTTAATCTTTTTGAGTAGAAAGAAAATGGGTTTGTGTGGAAATTGATAGGGGAAGAGTATATGGATGAGATTTTCTCATTCTGTGGGAATTTACTTTACTGTATATGTGTGCGAGTTTTCTTGTTTGTTGATTATGTATTTAATTGTGTATTGGAGAGAATTAAGCGTAATTACTGATAAAAATTTAGTGTATCTTTGATTCCACTTATAGAGGGATCATAATTGATTTGATTCTGGAGGTGTCTAATTGATTTTGACTTGTTTGGTTGCTGTCAAGTAGAATTGATTCTGTCTCTATAATTGATTTTACTTTTTGTTTTTTGAAGGAATAATTGATTTTACTTGAAGGTAGGATTTGTAGCTTTTGATTCTAGAATTTAGTTTCACATGCAAATTTATAGTTCAACTCACTTTTACATGAATGTATCCGAATACAAATCACTTTTAGTCAGAATTGCTTTTAACCAAAATTAATTCTACAGAATCCATTCTATCAAAATCAATTCTCCCCGCCGCACAACCAAAGAAAAAGGGTTTGTTTGGTTATGCGGTGACAATAACTGATTTTGAGTGAATTGATTCTGTAAAATTGATTATGGATAAGGTTTCAGTTTCTGTGGGAATTTACTATACTATGGCCTTGTTTTGATAAACAGCTTAATTTGCAGCTAATAGCATTAATGTTTATCATAAGGGCTTATGTATAAGCTATTTCTATAACAAATGATAAAATGAAGTCAAATTGTTTTCGTTTAAACTATAAGCTGTTTTAATATGCTATCTTGGAGATCTTATGGAAGTAAGCTGAAATTCTTACGAACATGTCATATGTTGTTTTCACAAGTTCAGACAAGCTCAAATAAGCCAATCCAAACAGGCCCATATGTGTGTGTTTTCTTGTTTGTTATGTATGAATGTGATTGTGTGTTAAAGATAGTTCAATGTGATATACTGATAAAAATTTAATCTTTTTGAATTGAAACTAACAGGGTTTGTTTAGAAATGGATGGGGAAGAGCATATAAATGAGGTTCCTCTTTCTGAAGCTGAAAACAATAGTGTCGAGAACTTCGGAGGAAGTGATCCTTTGGATGAGGAGAAAAAGCCGGAAGATGGAAAGTCCGAAAATGAAGAGTGTGATGATTCCTTGCCGGAAAAGGAACAGTGTTCTGAACCTGTCAAGAAGGATTTGGAAGTGGGTTTGGAGGTGACCGAGACGGTTGTGGTACTGGAAGAGGGTGTGAGAGAAACTGTGCATGCTGAGAATGTTAGTGTTTCTCTCAAGAATGAGGAGAGTTCCAATGGAAGCATTGCAATTGGTAGAAGAGGTATATTTTCCTTCTGTGAAATTTTTATTATATATACATTGTTATGTGTGAGTTCTTCGATGTTCTACTTGGAAAACCATTGGATTTTGCTCTGTGGAAACCCCTACATATGAAGTTGACTAATCAAAATGAAAAATTTCTCTTCTGCCTGTGCTATTTTATTGTATAATTTATTTTCCGTTGTCGCTTGAAATTGGTTTTGTAACAATAGTGTGAGTATCTGTGTGATATATCTTAAAATTGGAATATGATGCAAGTGTTTGGGTAATTTATGCATCGTAATTTTTAGAATATGTTTTATCTAATGGTTCATGACATATACTACTTTATTAGATTAGTTCTACGCAGACATCTTCGTAGTTCTACACTTCTACTTTGATATATTATGCTTTGACACTGGCAAATGCTTTGGAAAAGTTGTTTCTCTAGTTTTTATGCGATCTACATTGCAGTCTGTATCATTTGTATGACATATAGCTGTTTCAGGTGTTAAAAGAGCCCGGATTACTGTTGATGATGATGACCATCAACCTTCAGTTCATTTCAGTTATAAGTCCCTAACAAGGTTTGTGGCATTGCCCTTTTCTACAAGTTGTTCTGATGTTATAATGTCCAATTTTTCAGCTTGGTTTTCATTGATTGAAATTTGGACTTGCATTTGATCAATTTTCAGAGCTAGTAAAAATAAGCTTCAGGAATTACTACAGCAATGGTCCCAATGGCATGCTAAACATGTTTCCTCATCAAATGTAAGTCCAATTGTTTTAGAAATTTCATTGATGGTGAAATAAGATTCCCATTAATAGTAAATAAGTTGAATATGTTTTTTTCTGCTCAGGATCCTAGTGAGGTGTTGGAATCTGGTGAGGAGACATTTTTTCCTGCTATATGTGTTGGACATGAATCAAAATCTTCCGTGGTGAGTATCCATGCTGCCTTTTTCTAAGTGTCTTCATTTCTACGTTCTAATTTGTGCATTTTATGAGATTTCTAGGGTGGTTGTTAGAAGCATACATGTGTCATAGTTATGCTAATAATCATTACAAGGATAATGAACATGATATTTTGTGCATTTGTTGTCTCCTCTTTGGATTATTTATTTTACATTGGAAAAAAAAGAAACGATCATTATTCACAATGTGAAATATGTAAGATTTTCCCCATTTCTTTAAATTACAGTCGTTCTGGATGGAGAACCAGTCAATGAATGAGATAAACAAACATGTTAGTCCGATAGATGGTAATTCTGTTCCTCTATATGACCGCGGATATGCTTTGGGATTGACTTCAGCTGATGGTTCAAATAATGCGGATGAGTATGTACTTTTACTTTGTATTATTTAGTATGGCTACTGTAAATATCTATTTTCTATTGATATAGTCACAAACCAATTATCTCAAAAGCTTAAGCTGTTTCTGTTGAATGAAAGTATGTGAATGGTATGTCCAACATACCTGCTCAGACTCTAGCATGTGCTAAAATGTTACTATTATCTATAAGCTCTGTTATCAATGTGGCGGCGCGGCCTACCCAAAAAATATATTATTAATTAAGGACTGAGAAAGTATGTAAAAACTATATAAGTATTAATATAAATGAAAAGTTAAAGATAATTGATTTTAAGTGTTAATATAAAATGTACTACATAAAAAGTTTCATATTTATCTCTAAATAACTTATATTCATATAATTTATACTATATAATAATTTATATTATATATTTAAATATTTATCTACTAATACGAATTATACACAAGTTATTATTTTACTATTCAATTATTGATCTATTATTACTAAATAAGACCATATTCATTTATTTCTGTTACTATTACTCTATTGGTTTTTTTACCATTAAAACACTAGAGATGTTTCAAGTCCACTATACCACTAGTCTGATTATACTACTATTTTGATTGGGCCTATAGGGCCCATCTAACCAGCATGTTGTGGACTTATTCAAACCTCCTCAAACTAGCAATTCTTTGCGAGTCCTACTAGTTTTAGATTCTGTAACCAGACTGGACCAGACTAGAGCCCGGAAGGATATAGGCATTATCATAGTGTGGTTATATTGTAGTTATGGTGGCACCATAACACTGTTGATTTAAGAGCTCCAAATTATAATTTTTGTATTGTGAGAATGTCTATGGATCCTTTATGGTGGAATTGAATTACTGCCTTTAACATTTTATATTTGTTTTGGTTTTAGTGTCTTGAAATAACTTTTGTCATGCATATCTTGTTTTGGTTGTATCTTACTAATTAATGTACATCATTTAATTACTAGTAAAAAATAGTTCCTGTTCGTTAGTGTAATTGCTGCTGCTACGTACCTATTTGGGAACAAAATATATTGTTTGCTTCCAATACAGGTTGTGCGTTCTTTGATTATTTTTTATTTTTTTTATATTCCAGTGGTCTGAAAATCATAGACACACCTTCCCGATGTTTCAATTGCGGTTCATACAGTCATGCGTTGAGAGAATGTCCAAGGCCTCGTGACAACGTTGCTGTCAATAATGCTCGCAAGCAACTCAAATCCCAACGGAACCAGAATTCTTCTTCCCGTAATCCTACTCGGTATTATCAGGATTCTCCTGCTGGAAAGTATGCAGGTTTGAGGCCAGGTACTCTTGATGATGCAACTCGTCAGCTCTTGGGCTTGGGGGTAAGAGTTATTGAAAATGCTGTTTTTTATGTATTAGAATATGTTTTTAACGTCTAGGTCTTTATGTTTTTGATGGGTTGAGAACCTTGTTTATAGGAAAATGCGACTTAAAGTTCAACCACTGCCTCCATTACTATATAAGACCCCATTTAAGAAAAGTATTTTTTTCATTAAATTTGTCAATATTGTACAATCTCTTTCCAAATTTATACTTCAATTATTAAGAGAGAGAAATGGTTGGTCTTATTATTCCCTCCATTTAGTTAGGGGCACTTTTGTGAAAAAGTAATCAATGTATCTTGTAATTTGAAGAGTCTTATGAAATGGGACATTAAAATTTTACAAGAGGGTCTTACGTATAAGGATGGAGGTATTAGGTGACGATAGGATATCCTTCAAAGTGCAAAGTAGTTTAAACTTTAAACTATATGATATTACTCAAGGAAAAAAAAAAACAATGCACCTAAGTTTCCCAATCTCTGCGTAATGGAGATAGCAACCCCGTTGAAACAATGCTATGCAGAACACCAAGGAGAAGCTATGAACACAGCCTGCTGATCTTGTATATTTGCATATATTGGAATAAGTTTATAATTTTATACATAAAAAATATAGTAGGTTTAGTAGTATAGCAATTTATTGCTCAACTGATTATTATCAGTTTGTTTCACAAAAAAAAATTGGTCAAGTAGCCTGGTGGCTAGAAATTCTCTTTTTAAGGAGAATAAGTGGAGTGTCCGGGGTTCGAACCCCGGCCCCTGCATATATTATGCAATTTCCCTAACTGAGCTAAGCTCACGGGAACTCCAATTTCACAATTTAATATCTTCAAGAGTTGCTTTAACCATATGAGTTGCAACAACATTTTGTATACTATTTTGCAATAAATATGTTTCTTCTGATAAAGAAACATATCCAAGAAATGACCTTCCATCATAGATCCAACCCAATAAACATCAGAATAAGAACAATATTTGTGGCTTTTGTTTGTATGTTATAGTTCCTTAAGAGAATCCTTAGTATAGTTTAAGATCTAAAATAAATCACTGCATCCTAGTGGTTATTCATGGAAAGTTGACGGGTTGATTCACAAACTAACAACAATGGATATGTTAGGTCCGATTAAATAAGATAAGTACCCTTTGCCACCGATTGTTGATATTGCCCTAGGTCTGAAAAATGTTGTCCTTGGTCTGGTAGGAGCATAGTGTTCAGATCAGATGAATAATATGGAATGAGTTTTCTGTATTACATAATGAAACTATACCAATTAGAGAATTTCTCAAAATAAGGAAAATAGGGAACTGCTTAGACTATCCAAGTAGATTATATCAAAAGGTAATAAAGAGAGAACAAATAATAGAGAATAACACTAATTATGGAAATAATCAGATATCCCCCTCAAGCTGGAGTAAGTATATCGTATGCATTTAGCTTGTTACATATATGATATATCATCAACTTGTGGTCCCCTTTGAGATTTAGTGACATCTGTCAACTGATTTTGGAGTGAAACTCACTTAAGAAAGTTCTAATGATGCTCTAAATGATTTTCTCTCTGGTAAACTGACTATCACAGAGAAGTTCTATATGCTCTATTTTGCAAAACTCCTATTCTTGGAGTAAGTGTTTGAAATCACAAAAGTTCGTAAGACAAGTAGTTTGGGCTATAGCACCACAGTATGCCTCTTTGTCTGACCTTGCAACAGCAATATGCTTCTTTCTTTTTCATGAAATTAAGTTTCCTCCTATAAAAAACATCAACCACTTGCATCACGTGCCAAATCTGTGCCTGTCACTGGACTAATTTAATCACAAGGACATAACCGACCTAAATAGTGAAAGAAGATATATGTTGTGATGAATTGAGTCGATGTTGGTATAATAAGATTTATACACACATAAGGAAATAAATGAATAGTTGTCTATTTATCATGTTCAATTTCAAGAATTTCAATTACTGTCTTATATTATTTACTTATGACTTGTGATGGACTATAACTATACTATATATAGAATGCAGACTTATGTCGGAGAATTTTGTCTTTATAAATGTTCTGTCTGTGGTTATGCAGGAACTTGACCCACCTCCGTGGCTTAACAGAATGAGAGAATTAGGATACCCACCAGGATATCTTGGTAAAATAACAATTCTTTGATCTTTAATTATATCATCCTTGAGACGGTATATTGTATTTTTTGTTTTGGTGATTTTTTTTTGAACCATTGATAATAAACCAATACAGAAAATAATTATTCTTCATAAAGCCACAAGGCTAAGCTGTTTTTTTGTAAGTAGTAGTACTTTCCCATTTTATGGAGTTCCATATGATTGTTTATTGTGAAACATGTAACTTTCCCATTTTATGTAAGTAGTAGTAGCAGTACTTCAGCCCATGATTAACAAACATGTAACCTTTTCATATGCAAGAGAAGTTCAAATGGTTTAATTGTTGTATTTAAATGTCATCTGATACTCTTTTATATCTCTGAAAAATATTGATTGCATCTGAAATTTGTTGAATTATATGCATAAGGAATCTTATAAGTGCATTTAATTCTATAACAATACTTACGTTGTACTTGGGACAAAGCTAGAGATGTTAGTTAATTGCTTCTTGCACAAATGTTCATCTTGCTTCAATATCATATTTTTGGATTGATATTTACGGTGTGTGTATGTGCGTCCTTTGGTTTCCATTTTTTCTTGTTTGGTATATTTAACTTAACACGATTGGAATTCAGATGAGGATGAGGAGGATCAGCCTTCTGGCATAACAATATTCACTGATAAGGACATGGCAGAACAAGAGGATGGGGAAATTATCGGAGCAGATTCTTCAAAGCCAAAACGGAAAATGAGTGTTGAATTTCCAGGAATAAATGCTCCTATTCCAGAAAAGGCCGATGAAAGATTGTGGGCTGCCAGAGCTGTAGTACCCCCAATCGCTATTGATATTTCAAGGAACTGGTCACAACAGAGATCATCAAGTTTTGGCAGCCGAGGACATCAACATGATCAGAGAATAGGTGATTTAAGGGATGATGGTCCTCCAGGGGACCTAGGACACAATTCATCACATTTTAGTTTTCAACCTAGGTTTGGTAGTGGCCATGTTTCTCCTAACTCAATGGCAGATTGGAGCAGTGGGAGAAGTCCTATTTATGAGGAAGTGTCCCCAAAGCCTTTTTCATTCCATTCTCTTCATTATTCAAACCCCGAGAGGCATTTTTCACCGTTGGGACGAGATTCTGGCAGCAGACACGGAAACTTTAGCTCTGGAGGCATGTATGATAGAGACAGAGATATAGACCGAGATCTTTCATCTCAATTTAACGATAGGTGGTCAGGAGACCGTCACCATCATAGTCGGAGGTGATGACTGATGGGACATCAATCAAACAGGACCATGTGTGAGTTCAGATTAGCGCTCGTAGAGCAGCAAACTTTGATTGACTCAATATGATAGATATATTCTTTAGCGTTTCGCTACATCTAAAAAAGAGTGTTTCTAACAAGCCAAGCATATTGGTCGGTTGTGAAGATGCATTTTATCGTTTTTATACATTGGGATTTTGTTTACCTTCACATCTGTCAGGGACATGGTTTCTCCAGAGTTCCAAGCAAGTTGACTGGTAACTTTGTATGTACTATATTTCCTTTGTTTGTCATTACTTACCTCTCATTTACTTGTACAATGGATTATCAGTTCTAGAAATGTTTACTCTTCAAGTTATGAAGACTATGTTTTGACCATGTTGTAGTTTGTGAAATATTTTTGCAATAGAATATGTTTTTTTGTGGTTAAATATCTGCCTCTTTCCCACTACCATGTATTTGTTGGCCTATGTCTCAAAGGAAACTAGTTGAAATACACAGGGTATTTTATCAATAATATATATATATATATATATATATAGATATATATATATATATATATATATATATATATTTTTTATATATATTTTTATTTATTTAAAAAAAAAAAATATACATTATTATTCTAAACATTAACAAATGATTTTTTTAATTGGTGTTCCAGCTCAAAGCAATCAATTAAACTGTCAACAAATTCAAAAGAAAATGAAAACCGCACAAAATCAAATATTTTTCGATCTATTGTGAAAACTACGCTTGGATTAGATTGAAGTTTCTTTCTCTGAAACTGAACTTTTAGGACCAAACCATGTATATACATTTGAATACTTATTTAGGGTTTTTATTAATGTGCCTATATTGTATTAACATACCAAAAAAAAATGATTTGTTGCTTTTTAATTTTGTAAAACGTGTTCTTAGTTTAATTTTACAATTTGTTTTTTTTATTATTTCACATATTTCAAACATATGATCAATCATCGTTATTCCATAATGCTTAGATTTGTTCGATTCCTATGTAAAATATTTCTTGAATAAACATTATTTACTCCTTGATCGAACTCCAAATTATTAGGAACATATTCCCTAAAGATCTAGATGATTGACATAAAAAAAACATAAAATTGGCCATTGTTATTTCGCAACGTTTATATGTTTTTCAACTGGTTTCGTGAATGACTTAGATTGGTTCAAGGACAGCATATACCTTACTTCAGAGGTCATCAACCTGCTCCACAATAAATAAAACTGATGGAGGTAACCTAGCTCTAAAGAGATCATCAATGTGCTCCAAAATAAAGGTTATGGCGGTAACCTAGCTCTAAAAATTGACATATCCAAGTCTTTTGATATTCTTGATTGGAAGTTTGACATCAAAGTTCTAAAGAATTTTAATGCCACTTTCTGTCATGGATAAAGACCACTCTTGCTGAAGTTTGACATTAACTTTAAAAACTTATGATCAATAGTTGAATGACCGTCTTGTATCTTATATAGAAAGAAATGTTCTTTTAACGATTAACAATGTTGTTATTTTAGCTCATTTTCAACAAATGGATAGAGGACAGTTTTTTTTTTGGTAAAATAGAGGACAGTTTTTATTGTAATTGTATTGAATCAAACAATGTTATTTTTTATTTTTAACACAGTTTGCATTATTTTTTTCTTTAAAATTTTAACCACAAATACACCAAATGTCTAGATTCATCCCAGATCTAGGGGCGGGCGACAATTTTCAAAGGAAAACCAAAATCCACTCATCTTCAGCATATAACATACAGGGTTAAGCTTAAATTATTTGCTTGGAAGGATTCACTTCTTTTCATAGTTGGAAAGATTATGATGTGTCATTTTCTCGAGCCTTTTCAAATGAGTCTTGCAATTCCTTTCACGTATTCCTCTTCTGATATTCATAAGTTGTGATGAGGACGAATTTGAGAAAGATTATTGGCAATCAAAATAGTTAACAACTATTTTGGAGTTGAGATGAGGTGATTTTGGATTTTAATTAATTGGAAAATAACCCATTTGAATTGTTTAGTGGTGCTGATTTGAGATCTTAAAGTGTACTCATCTCAAGGTCTTAGATTCAATTTTTTTCTGTACAAATTTTGATGGGCAAATAGAAAAAGTCTTGAACCTGATCACCGATATTCAAATATCTCGTAGCTTATAGTTAGCAAAAAGAAAAGAGAAAGAATAGGGTAATAGTCATTTTGGATCCTAAATGTTTAAAGAGTAGCCATCATAGTCCTTCAATATGTCAAATTTCAAAATAGTCTTTGATTGTGCAATGTGTTAGTTAAAGTAGTCGTTGATGTTAAAATAGTCCCTCAATATTGACAATAATTTTTTTCTTATAGAGATTGATATGACAATATACTCGTTAAACATTAAAAAAAAAAAAGAAGTTTTGGAACCAGATCTACTACTTATACACATTAAAAAAAAAAAGAAGTTTTGGACCACGATGCCTCATCACTAAAATAGAATAGTCTTGTTAGAAAACTACACCATATTATTTGATGCAAAATGAATAACATCTTCTAAAACAAGAGCTTGTACAATGACCAATGGCGAAGCCACTCTAGAGTTTGGGTAGGCCACGCTCCACCCCACTAAAAAGATTTTAAAAAATTTATAAAAAATTACTAAAATATCTTTAAATTTTAAATAAAATTATTATTTTTTGATTAAGCAAAAATGAGATATATTAAAACGCTTGAAGTGGCCTATCCTACATAAGGTGTGTTAAAAGTAAGGCACAAAGAAAATTATCTTGTGACTCAGTCTCCTCTCCGTCTCAGTGTGTGTTACTTTCACAATTTTCAAGTCACTTGAAATGCGCAAATAATTATTTTGAATTTTTAAGGTATGTAATTTAATTTTGTGATGATCAATTTTTTGCTTAAGGCTCATTAAAACATAAATTTTTTGTGTATATATATATAGTTTATATTGTAGCTCATCCAAACATTTTTTCTGGCTCCGCCATTGACAATGACGACATGTAAAGTTGTATTATATATCCAACGTTGGGTTGAACTCAAATAACTGTCTTTAGAATGTCTCTCTTCTCCTGCTCTATAAAGGGGACTTCATTTGAGATAATGAGGTCTACGAAATCTAGAGAATCATAGGATTCTAAATATGTATAAAGAAGCTTACAACGACAATGATAGTCTAAATCAATAATTATGAGTGCCCTAATTATGTATTGTTAGCTAATGTGCTCATATGTAGATGAAATAGGTTCATACAATATTGTGATTATATGTTCATATAAGTTAGTTCCCAAAGAAGATAGAAAAGAAAGTATAAAAATACAAGTTCATTAGGGGTGGGAACAGGCCAGACCGTTCGACAGGGGTTTAGGGCCTAGCTTATTTAAAGTCTAACTCGGCCCAGTTCGTTTAATAAAAAGATTAGGCTCAAGCTTTTCATAAAGCCTATTTACTTAAAGAGTAGCATAGAGTATTACTTGAAGTTTCCGGATTTCATAATCCGGAACGGTGTTTTCCTTTGTTAAAGGGTGAAAAAAGGAGTAACGGATTTTTCTGGATTTTGTAATCCGGAAACTTCAAAAAATAGTGCGCGCTACATGATTTTTTCGGATTGCAAATTCCCCCTAAACACCCTTTTTCAAGGGAAAAACAGTTCGGATTATATAATCTGAACTGTATAAGCACAAATCCTAAACATGTTTTAACATGTATAGCCATTTTATGGACAATATTAATCTTCCTAACTCTTATCCTTTTGTTTTGGGTCATTGTCATCTGTTCTTAGTCAAAAATCAGGTTTTCGGGCTACTTGATCGAATTGCTCCGAAACTTCCCTAGAAAATCAGAAAAAAAATTCAAGGACCATGACTCCCCTAGACGGGACTTCTTACAGGATTCCGCCCCTCAAAATTCAAAATTCCATCGTTTAGACCCATTTTTATTTTTTTTTTTAATTTTTCATATTCTTAGAAAAATCCGAAAAAATTTCCACTAGTTTTATTTGATTTTTAGAATTTTTTGGTGGTATTTTTATGATTTTATTTGACAGGTTTTTAGCATTTTTTACTTAGTTTTTTTGTTGTTTTTAAAAGTAAAACTCAAAACTGCTGAAATGGGAGAGTCTGATGGCTGATTATACATAAGAATTGTCCGGATTATAAAATCCAAAATAGTAAACATGAATCCGGATTTTAAAATCCGGACTGCACAAGGGCATTTTTGGAAATTTTATAGGGTGCGAAAAGTAACACTCTTACTTAAAATAGGTTAGGATAAAGCTTACAAAAAAGCCTATTAAGTTCATCGGGACAGCCTATTAAGCTTTTTATATATAATATACCTTTCATTATTGATAATGTTGATGCTTTTTTTTATAAACTCAAGCTTTCATATGATTTGGCTATTTAGTAGCAGGTATATTGGTGTGATTAGCCCTTCGTAAGTATTTGTTATTTAATATAAGTCATATTTGTGTGTTTTAGGCCTTCATAAGTTTTGGCCTCTTTAGTGGTAGACTTATAGATGTTGTTAGACCTTAGTGTAAAATAGGCTTTTAAATAGACTTTCAGGCTTCATTAGGCCTTTAAAAAGGCCATGCCATGCATTGAAAATAAGCCTATGACAGGTAATAGGCCAAACTCAAGCCTATAATTTTTGAAGTAGGCCAGACTTAGGCCTTACAAAACCCGGCCCAACCTAACCCATTTTCACCCCTAAAGTTCATATTCAAGCGAATATATTCACAAAATTTTTTGAACAATTTTTCCTAATTGTAAGTCCTCTCTATTGAGAGTTATTATATTTGGATTGATATAATACTTATAATAATGTAATATTCGTTTTTGCGGTTAGAATCCCATAGACTTTATATTCATATTTAACATAAACTCAACTTTGTGTATCCTTGCTCAATAGTGGCAACCACTTTGTTTATCGGTTAATATTCTTTTAGTGGTGGCCGAAGTTTGAACTCCAGATCTTTCATATATTATTCATTGTCGTAACATCAAATTGAATAGTCAAAATTATGAGTTGGTCATGACGGATCAATATTACGGTTTGACCAAAATATAAGAACTAAAACTGCATTTAATTCTAAAATTAACTAAGTAAAAAAGTATAAAATTATATCTAATCATAATTTAAATTTTAATATTAAATCTATCTAATTTAAAGTAATAAAGTTGAAAAAGGATTTCACTCCAATAATTTTTTTTGAGCGGGGTTAAAAAAGAAGTTGAAACAGGATGAAATAATGATAAGAATCAAATAGCCTCTTCAAAAAAAAAAATGATAAGAATCAAATACCGTAATATCTTAAAGCTCCTAATTTATTGCATGTTAGTTTTCTTTTTTCCTTAATAAATATTTTCTAATAACTTAACCCTAACTACTTACATATTCATCGCACTTACATTCATCGCTCTTGTTGGGTTTTTAGAAACATTCATCGCATATTGTTCAGGTTAGTCTTTCTTTATTTCTTGACCATATAGACTTAAAAGGAAAAATAAGAATGCATATTATAAATTCATTTACTCAATGAGAGAATCCTAATTTTGATATCATTAATTTTTCTACTTAATGATTTTGAACTTTGACGAAATTAGTTTAGATTTGATTTATTAAACTTTGGTTATTGTATAGCGTCAAAAATAAACTTTGATTAACCCTATAAAAAAAATATTAAAATAATAAATAAAATACGTTTTTTGAAGTGTTAAACAAAATAGTATAAAAGAATGGTAAATTTGAAATTAAAGGTATTTCCCTCAAAACTAATTTCTTGAAAGCCGTAATTTCGTCAAAGCTGGAGCCGTAGATTCTTCAAAGCCGTAAATTCTCTCACTTTCTACCTAAAACCCTAATCGCTGTTTCCCTCAAAACTCGAGCCGTAATTTTTAATTAAAGGTAAATTGCGATCGATTAAAATTTGTGATACTACTAGTAATCGATTATGATATTATGCCTAAATTTTTGTTCTTTGAATGCGTGACTATTATAGTATGTGAATGTATCAAAATATACCGAACACGACACAAACATCGTAAGCCGGCTAATAATTTGAGAAAATCACATAATTAATAATTTTATGTGTCGGTGTCGTGTTGGTGTCAGACACGACTAGTGTCTGACACAGGTGTCTAACTCGGGGACATGCCTAATCGGAGAAGTGTCTTGTGCTTCACATATCAAAATTGAAAATACATCA
>Ga0228711_1005918_pt1 | contig 18442 bp, 6 predicted proteins | sample MedpolnodulmetaG_2_FD_177996 | JGI IMG/M metagenome (GOLD analysis project Ga0228711, IMG submission 177996) | Root nodule microbial communities from Medicago polymorpha collected in Santa Monica, California, United States - brown nodules | ecosystem: Host-associated > Plants > Roots > Nodule...
ATTATGCACATGAAATAAAGAATAATGCAATATGTATTTTTAATTTGTGCGTAAAAAAACTCAAAGCATGTTTGTGCATAAAAAAAGCAGACCTTGACTAAGTTTATAAATTCAGCAATTGGCCTAATTTGAGACAGATTGGAAAAATCATTGTACAATGTACGTTGAGAAGAAGCCGAACTCTGACTTAAGTTTTGACTGAAGCTTTGATTATGAACCTGAAAAGTGTTAAGGTCACGATAATAATTCAAGAAACATGGTCAAAAAACAATCAAATCAGATTGTGAAATAATAAGTTACTCTAACATTGTATTGTGAAATCATAATGCAAACTTACTAAGTCTTAAACTTCTCAACAACCGGATGATGTAGGTTGATGAGCAGTTGATAAGTGCTCAAAAGTAACATATTTTATGTGTTAATCTAGGCATTTTAGTGACTTGTTCTGCAAGTTATCTAAGGAAAAGCTACCAAATTATGTTCTTTTACCATTTATGTTTTACATGCTTGATTCCCTCCCTTTTATGCAAGAAATGACAAGCAAGGGACAAGAAAGAAGCTGATGAACTAAAGTTAGTACACTTAAGCGTCCTCAGCACGCTTAAGCGTACACAATGTCGAGAGTAGCTTCATGTACGCCATTAGTACGCTGCCAGCACGCTTCCAAGATTCAGAGAGCACGCTTAAGCGTACTAGTTCCAGTAGCCAACCTTCATGTACGCTATCAGCACGCTTGTGGTTCACTTATCAAAGATTCCATTGGTACAATTAAGCGACCTGTTGTACGCGTAAGCATACACAATGTTGAGAGTTCAGATCTGTACGCTGATTGCACGCTTCCCGCACGCTCAAGCGAACTTCATCAGGATGCAAGTGGATAAGGCACACGTGACTGTTCCCAATTGGCCAACGAAAGATTTCCAGGAGGCACGCTTAAGCGACCCCTGTACGCTTAAGCGTGCAGACACGAATTCTGCCCAACTTAAAGAGTTTTCTTCTCTTTCTAAGGGACATCAATTTTTTTGGAATACGTTTTCTGGTTTTTAGAGAGAGAATAAGACATTTTCTAGAGAGAGAAACACAAAGCAAGGTAGTTAGGAGTAGATTCAACCCAAGATTTGTTGAGACATCATGAATCTAGGCATTGAATCTTCATCTTTTCTTCACCCTTTGCAAAGCTATCATAGACATATGTAGCTACATCTACCCTTGTGGGTTTTGAGGTATTCAAACAAGCTATTTTGTAATCTTTTGATCATTTAATATATGGTTCTAGCTATTTATTCAATATTGTTGTTATTCTTGCATTTAATGTTTTATTGAGATTTAAAATGATATGGACACATACTTTTGAATCTAGAAATAGAATAACAATCTATCTTAAGTTATCACTCTAGACATGAATGTTAATATTTGATAATCACCTTTAATCTAGAACTTAATGCTTTTGGGTAATTTAATCGGTTGGGAAATCGTCGATTAGACTATCCAATCGACTTTGTGATCGTTTAAATGTTTGGGAGATCGATGTTTAAACGATCCCTTAGAAATAACGATGTCATTTGAACACGAATGATATTATCGCGTGATTATGATAATACCGTTTAAAAAGCTAGAATCCGTTATTTGATCGAGAGATTGCAGCTGTTACGCTTGGTTGATACCTCTGACCCCAAGCGAAATAGCCTTATCTCTCTTCTCGTTTTACTTTTATGTCGAATAAAACAATAGTTTTACACAAACAAACAATTTATACCCAAACACTTAACGTGATGAATATTGTGAAAATACTTATGAAATACGCAACTCCCTGCGGAAACGATCCTATTATACTTACGTGTAAATAGTTTTATGACATGTAAAAATCTTACATCAGTAGCCTTGAACCTGACCAATTGTTACATATATTTGGGTTGCCATTGACTACAAAATGGAAGCAAAAAATTAAGGTAAATAGATGGTAAATGATAAAGTTATGAAGTATTTTTCCCATAGTGTTACATCAACCATAATCCCACTACATAAGGAAATACATCTTTTAGGTCATTATCAAACTTGTATAAAATTCTATCATCCGATGCTTGTAAATTAGAAAATAATACCTTTTATCTTTCAACACAATGTTCGTACACGGTTTCTTTCCAGTCCCAATTGGCGTTCTCTTGACAATATCATGAAGAAGCCTGATGATTTCTTAAAAAAAAAATACATCTATAAGAACATTATAATCGGAGAAAACACAGAAATAAATTAAAGCACATAACTATACAATATAAAACGTCAGTTTTGAATTTTCCATCTTGAATTTCCTTAAATAACTTAAAGCGAAATTCATGAATAAGAACGTTAGTTAACTTGTCATACTTCTGCACCTTTGTACCAGAACCAAAAACAACCTTAAAGGGATTAAATGCAACATCATTATCAAACACATGACAATTATCGAAAGTGTAAGTCTTGTTTTCCTCAATCAAAGTCTTCCAATGCTCCAATTCTCTATATCGAGTTATTACATGGACTCGATCACCCTAAATTCGAGAAAGAAACCAAAAAATATAAATAAATCAAAATGCACACTAATAAGTAACATTGATAAATCATAAAGGAAATTACAACAAATCTTAACCAACTCATCTAACATTTGCATCACAAATAATGAGCTTCATATGTTGATTCTCATTACTACCAGTCACAATGCAAGAATCCAGCACTCCAAATCCTATTTTCCAAATGTCCAAATCACTTTTGAGATCCTTAATGTAGTCATAGTCCCTTGAGATTGAAAGTCTTATATAGAAATAAAATAATACATCATTTCATTTTATTCCCTTTGTTCATTCTGATATCGAAAGAAGTTAACATATTTCTATGTGATCAATTTTTGTATCATCAAATCAACCTGATCTTAAATGCACAAATTTTTGTATCATCAACTTTTTGGACCTCAATGATACGACCAAAACAAATTTACACCAATCAACTCTCGTACGACTCAATGATATAGGAAAGAATAAACCAAATATGAAAATTGTTCCAGCTTTAGGATTACTCACAAAAACTAAAATAACCCACATGCATCAATTTTTTTTTCAACTACAGTACCAGAAGCTAAAATAACAATTGTGTCAAAACGTTACCATGGACTAAAATTCAATCATCATGACCAATACTATACTCCACATAGCAAAGGAAGATTTTTCTACAGCAATGCAACATAACAGTTTTTGGTACATAATCCACTAAAAATTGTAAAAAAAAACAAAAAAAAAACTCTTAAAATGCACAATCGTGAAAAAAGGAAGAAAACCACCTATGATGAAGCAAAAACTAAAACAGTGTCTAAAAATGAACTCCTCAAGTCATAAAAATCAGTCAACTCAAGTCATGCATGATCTCAGAACCATGAAAAAAAAGGAAGAAAATGACTTCTTATGAAGAAGAAAATGAAACAGTGTTCCCAGCTGAACTTAGATACTGTTTGGCCAATGTTTTTTACGGTCTAAAGTTACTTCAAAACAAAGTTAAAATAAAGGTCTTTAAGAAAGAAGCTAAAGTTGTTCGGTTTCTTTGTTTTTTTTTAGTTTTAAAGCTATTTTTAAGTTAAATGTTGTTTGGCAAAATATTGTACAAACTTTGAGTTTATTATTTTTTTTATGGTGTCTGGGGTTCGAACCCCGGACTTGGCATAAATTTATGCATCGTTTCTATCAACTAAGCTAAGCTCACGAAGACAAAACTTTGAATTTATTATGAATTAACATAATAAATAAAAAATATTTAAAATATTTTCTGAAGACTAAAAATGTTAAAAAATAAAAGATTTTTTTTTTATAAATACTATATTTACTCAATAACATTTATTTTGTGTAACATGAATACAAATTTGTATCATCATATAGATGATTTGTTAAATATTTGAATAGGAAAACAATTTAAGGAGCCTGAAATAATAACATAAATAATATCAAAATAGTTGGTTTTTTCTATTTCAATTATACTCTATAACATATTTCGTTATAAGAATACCATATTCTTGGTGTCTTTAAAAAATATAAGAATTTATATTATATGATATTATATTTGTTACATTGTTGGTGTCATGGAAACAAATATCTTTATTTTTTTGAATAAGAAAAAGATATAGTATAATTTTTTTAGGCATCTATACCTTTTTTTGAAGAAAAGACATCTATAATTTTACTTTTAATTAAAATAAAAATTTTAGAAAAATAATCATACGCAATATGCAACGCCAAAAAATATTATACACATTAGCGTAACAAAAAAACAGACACACATAAAATATTACTCTAAACGCTAATTTGTGTGTGTATATATTAGCGAGGTTGAAGAAAGAAAATAAAAATATTTGGTATCATTAAATGACAGCGTGAATAAAAATATTTGCGAAGTTGTGATGATTAAACGATATTGAAATTAAATATATAAGTGATAAAAAGATAATAAAATTCCTTTGAAAAAAAGGTAATAAAATTAAATGGAACCTCCTTAAAAAAAATTAAATGGAACGATTAAAAAAAATTAAATGGAAGAAAAAAACATATTGAAATATAATATTAAAAAATAAAAGAAAAGGTTCCCAGCCTGAATTGAAGAGAGATGCCTGTAAAATAAATTGTCGAGAAGTAGTTTTTTGAAGTAGCATTCAACAACTTTTGGCCAAAACTCATTCCATTCAATTTTATGCATTAAAAAAACGCACCTTTTTTAGTAAGTACTTAATTGATATTGTATTTGGCCTAACTTCTCCTTAAAAATATAGAGAAGTTGAAAAAAAACCGGGTCAAACGGTATCTTAATCTTCCACAACAACAATGTAGAAACAACTGAATTTGGGAGAAAAAAATTGGAAAATAGTTAAAAATAAAAAAATTGAAAAATAGTTAAAAGTTATAAAAAAAATATAAAAATAGTTAAAAAAAATTGGTGAGGTAGCACTCAACCAAGCAACACTAAGAAAAATTATATGCATTAGCGTAACAAAAAAACAGACAGATAAACATAAAATATTACTTTAAACGTTAATGTGTGTGTGTACATTCGCAAGGTTCAAGAAAGGAAATTAAAATATTTGGTATCATTAAATGACAGCGTGAATAAAAATATTTGTGAGGTTGTGATGATTAAACGATATTGAAATTAAATATATAAGTGATAAAAAGATAATAAAATTCCTTTGAAAAAAAGATAATAAAATTAAATGGAACCTCTTTAAAAAAATTAAATGGAACAGTTCAAAAAAATAAAATAAAATAAAGTTAAATGGAAGAAACAAAACATATTGAAATATAATATTAAAAAATAAAAGAAAATGTTCCCAATGTTTGTTGAAATAAGGTGCTTGAGAAATAAATCGTCGAGAAGTAATTTTTTAAAGTAACATTCAACAACTTTTGGCCAAAGCTCATTCCATTCAATTTTATGCATTCAAAAAAGGGAATGTTTTTAGTAAGCACTTAATTGATATTGTGTTTGGCCTAACTTCTCCTTAAAAATGTAGAGAAGTTGGAAAAAATCCGGGTCAAACGATACATTAATCTCCCACAACGGCAATGTAGAAGACTCTAAATTTAGGATTATTTTTATTCTTATAAAATAAAAAAGAAAATAATATAAAATAAAATATAGAATATAAAATATAATAATATTTGGATGAGGTGACACTCTCCAAGATTAAGGAATTAGGGAATTACCAAATTGCCCCTCCTAGGGGCAAAATTGGAAAATTATATGGCATCAATTTTATTAAATAGTTAGATCTTTTGTTAAAAATGTGAGTGCAAAATTGAGATTTATGAAAAATGTGGGGTATATGGACTAGGTGACGGGTACCAAGTATAAATTTTTTCAATTTATATTGAAAGAAGAGTTTTACTTTTCGCGCCATGTTGCCTTCTTGCGCGTCCTGCAAAAATGACTAAATTACCTTCTGAAAAATAAAATCCGGACAACTAACATCTGGTATGGATAACATATTTCGGACGAATTCGAAGTATAAAATGCTGTTCACCCCCCATTTTTACAGTTTCACTTTTTACTTTCTCTCTCTTTCCCTCTAATCTCAAAATCCGAACTGCAAAAATCCAAACAAAATCGGTGAAATATTGCTCAAACGCACTGCATTTCAATCCTTGACAAACATCACATGGAAGGTTGGTTCGATTTCTGTATGCATGCAAGTAATTTGTTCTGTTTTTTCCTCTGTACTGAATCAATATGGAGATCACCGTCAGACACGTCCGTTTGACCGAGTCAGCCTTTACTCTGGATGGCTGAGATGCGGAGACCGCATGGTGAGATATCTGCCGGAGAGAGTGCTTCGTCAGTTTGTGAGAGTTCAGACCATACCGAGACATCCCGTTGAGAGTGCACCTCCTGATGTTAATTTGGCGGAGATCACAAATTGCTTTCGCTGTGCACTTGATTATGCGCTGACACCTTAGCAGTTGGGAGAGCGTGCAGTTCATGATGTGAAGGCAGTAGATGGATACATCGATTGGTTTTATCGCCATTCTCATCCACGCATGGTTCTTCTTGACATGTCGGTACCGGTGCCGAGGCCACCGGAGCGTGAGGTCCTTGATGCGCGAGCTGCTTAGGATGATGGAGACCTTGGGTACTTACAACTTAGCGGAAGGATGAGCCACATCAGAGACCACATCTATGCTGTGATGAGAAGTGGTATGGTGTCGAAAGGGACTGAGGAATGACAACATTTGGAGGATGCGTTGAAAGAGGTGCATGATGGGAAAGTTTACCGTCGTAGGGGAGCTACTAAGGGTGGCAGAGGTGGTGGTAGGGGTGGTGGCATAGGTGGCGGTGGTTCTGATGTAGTTATTAAGAGTTGATTGTGTTATGTTATGTTTGAACATCTTGGATAATTTTTAGTGATGTAACATTTGGATAATTTTTAATTATATTTGATTAATGTCATGTTTGAAAATTATGTTGTGTTGATAATTGTTATGTTATAAGTTGAATTTACTGTTAGAACATATGGTAACCGACATGGTATGTCTGTTTAAGAGCAAATTAATGCGCCAAAACAGAGGCTCAGCCAAAACAGATGGCTTCTGCCTCTGTACTGATGCAGTCCGGATCATATAATCCAGACAGGTTTATCATTTTCCGGAATATATAATCCAGAACCATCGTTCATCACCCCCTTTTGTTGTCTTTCAACGGGGTGATTTACACTTTTCGAATTAAATAATCTGGAAGTTATCTACAATTTTCGCATTACATAATCCGAATCCATCTATTCATAACTGACATCATCATCCTTCAGGGTGGATGAAGTGCCAAAATACACGAATAAATCCGGAATTAATATTCTGAGTTCGGATTATATAATCCGAGCGAGGGGTATTTTGGAAAAAAGATAGGGCGCGCGAGGAAAGACATAGGGTGGGAAAAATAACTCTCTTGAAAAAAAACATGTTTTCATCTTACCATTTATATGGGCTTAATATATAAGTTGTTCAAAAAGTTCAGCCCATACAGCCATCATCAACAACGACAACAACAAAAATTGATCTGTGAATTAGGAATGGCGATGGGAGCTTATGCAGCTGAAGGAAACAATGACAAAATCCAGTCTGACGTCCTCATCAAAGCCAGAGAATCCTGCTACAAGGTTGCTCTCATTCTCTTCTTCTTCTTCTTCTTCTTTGTTCTGTTATATTCATAATTTGATATTCATGGTTTTTTTTTTTTTTGAACAAGGCTCGTGATGCTTTCTACTCATGCATCGAAAATGAATGTGACAAGAAGCCAACAGAAATTGCAACAGTGGGTTTGCTTTACCCCAAAGAATGTCAACGGTCCAGGGATCAGTTCGTCAAACAGTGCCGATCTTCTTGGGTAACAAACTTAACCCTTTATATCCCCTTTCTTCGTTTTCATCTTGCAATTGTAAAAATTGATAATTTGTTTGGTTCTGCAGTCAGAAAAATTGATTTTGTAAAATTGATTATGCCTATGTTTGGTATCTCATTATGCTCATGTTTGGTACCTCATTATGCTCATGTTTGGTACTTTAGTATCACGGTGGGTATCCCAGAATCAAGCTATGATTTTGTAGAAGTTATGTAGCTTTTGGAAAATTACGGTGGGTCACCGTGATTTTGACATACCCACCGTGATACACTAAACATAGGCATATATGGTTAAAATCTATGAAGCACAGACACTCCTCGGATTAGGCATGTCCCGGTGTCGAACACGTGGGGTGTCCGACACCGACACGTCACGACACTTGTAATTACACTGAATAATGTGATTTTTTCAAATTATTAGCTGTGTTGGCGTGTCAGTGTCGTGTCCGGTGTCCGTGTCTGTATCCGTGCTTCATAGGTTAAAATTGAGCTGAAGGTTATGTTTGAATCAAAAGCTACAAACCCTAGCTTCAAGTTAGTATCAACTATTGAGGCAAAATCAATTATACTTGCGAGCAGCCAAACATGTCTGAATCAATTATATAACCAGTTTCGGCCCCTCAAGAAGTGAAACCAAACATACACAAAATCAATTTTACACCTCTAGAATCAATTTTGGCTCCTCTACAGTGAATGTTTTCTCAATTGGGTATGTTAATTTATCATGTGGCAGGTGAAACATTTTGATAGACAATATTGTCAGAACAAAAAGGCCCAGCAGAGACTTTTGGACGATAAAGGCAGCAGGAGAGGTCCGTTGCCGCTCCCAAAGCCTTACACTCTCAAACCCACTCCTTGATTTTCATAAACCACTCCTGTGGCAGTAGTAGCAGTAGTATTAGTAGTAGTAGTAGTAGTAAATAATGGGTAATTTGGATTTTGGATTCACAATGCTAACTTATACATGGTTCTTTAGTTTCAGTATGTTAATGTTCTGATAAGGATTTCTATTACAAGTCAGGAAATGGTATATACAGAGAAAACCCACTTCACAAAATGCTTGTGAATTGTTATGATGGGCAAGTCAAATACATTTACCAACATGTTTTCCACTCAAACTGGAATTAAAAAGTATTCTCTCTTTATTAAAGCAACATGCCAGCATCGTGAAAATTTTGGGACGGTTTATTCACGTTACATGACATTGCTCTTGCAAATATATGTTTAGTTAGCATTAGTCACTAGTCATTAATGTGTTGATGATGTTGGGTTCACTTGTTTTTTCCTTCCAAAGTTGAAGTTGCAATAAAAATATCCATTGATAGGAGATTCAATTTGAAGTGCCAAATGTTTATGACGGTACAAATAAAGAATACCCTCATTAGGTTCAGTTTATTCATGTTGGCAGGGGTGTAAAATTTAAAGATCAACTTGGCCCCTGACGAAGATGTACTTCACTTCGTCGTCTTTTTATGGGTGGAACTTGGAAGTGGAATACTTATCTGAATCAGTTGCAAACAGAAGCCTTAGAATGGTTTTCATGCTTTGCTTGCAGCGTATTTGAATCTTGAATATTGCTTTACTGTTTCGGTGTTCTTAGCTTTACAATGATTAGTTTGTACCTAATAATAACTGGTATTCATTGCCGCAAGACTTGACTATTCAAAATGTACAGACTTCGATAATTTATATTTTCCTTTGCTTCAATTGCTTGCTTTTGTTTTCAAGTATTGAGGCTATTAAACATTAGGGCATCTCTGCATTAGTCAAGAGAAAATAATGGAAACAACACATACTGGGTTTAATCTTTTTTGCAATAATAGCTCAGAGTCACTAAGGGATGTATGATAAAATGATTAAACTATATTGTTTGAGGAAGGAAGAAAGATAATCATAAAGAAACTCTGTTATTTTTCCCCTAAATGATTAGTTCAGTGGTTTGGGTTTGGACACTCAAGGAGTACCATGTAGAATGTTCAGGGTTCGACCCCTGCTAGCTACTAACATTCCCCCCCTCCCCTAACAAACTATCCACTAGCATTTGCCTATAGAAAATATTATATACAGAGATTACATCTTGGAAAATTCACCAACTTCTTTCACTTCCATTGTCTCTCTTTGAAATCTGAACCTTCTTTATGCCAAGCCTTGTATTTGTTCAATGCTTTCAATGGTTGTCTTGTACTTCTTCCTTCCTTAGACATATTATTGATTCATGTCTCACCTCTAGTCTATATAGAGACATCTAATCACAAATAACTCCAATCTTGGATGAAATTAGAAATTCCGTTATTGCTGGAAATCTGATTTACTTTGTTTAAAGTTGTGCTATTCTTGGGATTTAGGTTCAAATTTGTGCATTCACTTGTTAATCATTATTGTTTAACATGTGGATGTAGATGTAGAAATGATTAGTTTTGATGAATATATATTGCGTTGAATATTTGTCATCCCTTTCATGAATAGTAAAACATGAAGATTTTGTTAGATTTATGACACCACTTGTCTTGTGAGATAGTTCATTGTATTCAAAATATGGCATTTTCCATACCTATTTCTTTATTCCAGACCCTCAGTTCACAAATAACATATCCCTGATGAATTGTTTTTGTGTCTTGCAAACTGTTGGACTAATGACCAGTTGGATACTCTGTAGAAACGTAGCCACAATTGATGAAGTGCAAAGTTTGCGACTATCATCAATTCTACGTTTCTACCTACCAATGAATAAAAGTTTGGGTACCTCTGTTTTCTGTCATTCATTACCAACTTGCTTGTTAGATTGTTGAGATATATGGTACATGATATAATGAGGTTAGGCATGCAAGAATGATATTTTGAGGGTTGTCTGCTTAGGATGACTTTAGACATCCATGCACATCTAACTCTTATATTCAAATGAACGACTGATACATCTCTTGGTCTAAGACGTGAGATGTTTCATGTTTGGTTTCAAGCCGTGAATGAACACAATTGGTGTTAAGAGAGCTTTCCTTTAACGAGTCCACTCAGCTCAATAAATGTAATGATAAACTAGACAGAAAAATAAATGATGGGAGGAATAGATAGTAATTGTCTCCTGAACTCGTTCTTCTCTGGGCTGGTAGCATGCGGTGAAAAGGAGTGAAATAATATAGAACAGGTTAGTTAGATTTTAAAAATGGACGTAAATATGTAATGTCATTTCACTATATAGTACTATACCATTAGTCCAAAAGTCTTAAGTGGTGTGATGGAGAGATGGTCTGTATTTAAGTATATTCCATATAACTGTGTAAATTGATTTTAGCAGTAGTGTTGGATTATCGCACATAGCTAATTAGAGTGTGAGCTACTTTGTGTTCTTGAGTATGGAGACTCATAGTTCAAAAGTTCGAACGTATAGACTCAAATTATCCGTCACTTATAATTATTAACATTTTAGGGTTTTTTATTTTTTTTACCTATGTAGAACTTCTTGGTTTACAACAGGTAGCAACAAATAACTTTGTTTTAGAGTAATTGAAAATTGTAGGATTAATATTCACTGACCATGCATGATCTATGATAAGTAGTGCTCTAAAATGGTATATATAACTGGAACTAGGATATGGAAGAGGGGACTGAAAATTGGTGGTGGATGCGATCTCCCTTCCCCGGCTCAAGAGCGAAATAAACCATGCTTTATGTTGTGAAAATGTGTGCATTCATGCATACCAATAATCACCCATAACCACCTCTGCATAGCATATACTAGCAGCCACAGAAAAATGACACATAGTAAACAAATCGACCTTCTTTTTTTAGGCTTCTAAACATATAAGGTAACTTCTGCTTCCAACAACAAATTGTTTGGTTGCAATGAATTCTGAAGGAAAAGTAAGGGAAACAGACAGGAAATGAAGCACTAGGCGGGTCCAACAATGCCTTAATTCATTCCGCTACAAAGTTTCTGTTGGTGTTTGTGTTCACACCTATTGTTCGTACCATTTTTAGAGCTCCTCTCCTTTACTGTTGTAAATTTTTTTCTTCCTATCTCTTCTCTCACTCAAAATATGTTCTCCCCTCTTCTTTTTCATCTCCTCTCCTCATAAACACGTACTCTTCTTTTTCCATAATTACATTTCTCTTCCTATCTCTTCGTTTTCAACTTGTTACCCGTTTGTATTTTCTAAGCAACAAGCGAAAACTGTCCAAGTTATTGCCTCTAGAGTCTTTAATTTATTCACTAAAAATAATTCCAGTATCTTGGGGATAAAATAATCTATCCTATTTTACCTGAGTTTTTTTTACCTTCTTATTTTTCTGAAAATAATGTTTTCAACTTATCCTCATAATATTATTCAATTATCAATCAAGGTTATTTTAGAGTGTCAATTCTTCTCTCTCAGCTAATGGGAGGCTATTTTAGCTATTTAGAATTTTAGATGGCAGGTCACAAGCATTAGAATTACCTTTTGGTTGGAAACAAATTTTATTCTTGTTATACAAGCTTTCTCTAATATCTGCTTGGTGTCCTGGAATCTAAAGGATGTATGGCTTAACACTTCAATCAATCGACCAACAACATGTAATTTAGAGTCAGCCACATTTTCAGAGAAGTAAACAATTTTACTGATCACTTAACTAATAATTATGTCTTTACTTTGTGTGAATTACATGGTGGGATATTCTACCTCATTGTATTAGGGAAGATTACTTTCATAATCGTCGATTTCTTACCTGTTTTAGGTTTTGCTAGTATGGTTTTTCTTCTTCATTGATGTTGTTGATTGGCTATTAGTGTTTTGTTGCACTCTTTTTTTTCTTCTTCTTTTTTTTCTTTCTTTCTTCCTTCGGTGTGATTTTATCTGAATGGATTTTGGTGACAAGATTTTTATAAGGTAGTTGTATTGGCATAGTTTCCTTGGATTTTGGCTTAGCCCTCCAAGTCTTATTTTTCCTTATTTATAATGGAGAAATGTTAAAAACACTCTTTCTCTAACATTAACATTCGCTCTTTTATTTTGTAAAACTTATGTGAATCTCACCATTTCAGCCGGGATCTATTTCTAAAGCACGAGACATACATGAGTTTTATATAGTAAAAAAATGAATGTTAGAGAGAGTGTTTATAATACCTCTCTTTATTATTTTAATATATGAAGATGTGGTGGGTTTGAAATGTCAACCAAATTAGGATGGTGACACCTAGGTTACTTATGAAGAATGGTGGATAATTTACCTAAGCAATAAACACTAACCACATAAATGCATTTTCATTAATCGATGAATAAATTACCCACCATTCTTTGTAATCTAGAAAAAACCAATTAAGGATATCAAAACCATCGTGTGATGTCTTTGCATCAAAGGAAGATAAAACCTTTACTTTTCTATCACATTAATAATAACACGAAACAACTAAAAAAATTATCAAACTTTCTATCATCTCTCTCTCCTCTATGTTCTTACTCTTACTTTTCTTTCGTCTCTAAATCACGATTATAATGTTGAGTGTTAACTCTCTCTCCCTCCCCCTCCCCCTCCCTCCCTATATATACAAGATAGGAGTGATGCAAACAACCTCTAAAAAAGAGATGAGTGATGTTCGCAAAATTAATTTAAGATAATATTAAAATGATAATAATTAACATTTATCATTGCATGGACAAAATAAATTAAACATTTGTTATGTGATATATATTCTTCGTTTAAAAAAAAATACTTATTTAGAAAGTGAAAAGGCATTTTAGTTAAACAAAAAATTTCTTTAAATAAGTTCACGGTGAAAATGATTTATAAGTATATTATACTTTAAGACAGAAAATATATTCATCACCAATTTTAATACATTGAAAACACATGTTAAAATTAGAAAGTGAAAAGGCATTTTAGTTAAACAAAAACTTTCTTTAAATAAGTTCACGGTGAAAATGATTTATGAAGTGAACAGATACATATATTATATTTTAAGACAGAAAATATATTCATCAATTTTAATACATTAAAAACACATGCTAAAGAGATATGCAGTTTTTTTAGAAAAATACTACTCAGACCCCAAAAAAACCCAAATTACACCCCATAATGACTAATATACCATTTAACTACGTAAACTGAGCTTACACTAACCCGTTACATACATACGTAAACTGAATTTACATTAACTAAGTAAACTGAATTTACACTAACCTCTTATATACATACGTAAACTGAGTTTACACTAACCTCTTATATACATACGTAAACTGAATTTACATTAACTTCTCATATACATACGTAAACTGAGTTTACCTTAACCTCTTATATACATACGTAAACTGAATTTACACTAACCTCTCACTACGTAAAATCAAATTACGGTTAACAGAGACATATCTCATACCAAAACAAACAATAAACAAATAGAAACTCTTAGAAAATGAAATTCATGAAATTCAGTAACTTTTATGAATAGAGTACATATCAATAAAAAAGATGTTGATTCAAGTTATAATTGTAGATTCCTGGTAGGGTGGGAATAGGCTAGGCCGAGCTAGGCTTTACAAGGCCTGCGCCTGGCCTACCAATTTTTTTTAAGGCCTAAGCCTGACCTTCGGTGTGTCATATGCTTACTTTTTAGGCCTGAGTCTGACCTTCTAAAAGCCTGATACGGTCTGCTAGTCTGTTTAAAGGCCTATTTCATATGAACATCTTTAAATATGAAATGTGATTTAAGTTTAAACAGACTAGCGAACTATTATATCAATTCTAATTTATAATAATACATTTAAATATACAAAAAATTAATGTATATTAATAAGCTTAAATTACTTAACAAATTTTTATTTTAATTCAAAGTACAAAATATAATATAATAATAAATAATATTATTCATATTTACTTGAATAAGCCGGCCTAATAGGATTAAGAGTCTTTTTGAATGGCTTGTGGACTGGCCTATTAAGCTAAATAGACTTCTAAAACAGCCTAGGCCTTCTTTGTTTAAGAAAAAAGCCTGGCCTGGCCTAGCCTGTCGTAGGCTAGGCCGTAGGCCCCTATAGGCCGGCCTGGCCTATTCCCATCCCTAATTCCTGGGAATAAAATCATAAAAACATACATGCCTATATTTGTTACAAGTTTACTAAATTTTATTCCAGGGTATAAAATGTTTCTAGGAATAGAAAACATTTCCCAAAGAAAATGGTGGGAATAAAGTTCCCATAGAGATGAGAATAAAATCATGTGTAATTACCTATTATAATCTCCAGTTTTAAGGTTTCTTGAAATATTATGATGTTAACCAAACATCTTTTTTCTAAATATCTTGCAATAAAATTTACATCTGTATATTCCAATGAATGTTATTCCGAAAAATAAATTTCAAATGTTGAAACAAACACACCGTAAGTTAATGTGAATGGATCTCATAACTCGATACCTTTCTTCTTGTGTTGCCCTTATTAGAGATTCGACCATTTTATTAAAGGATTTTATTGTTATATTGTAATCAATAAGAATGCGTTTGGATGGAGAAATATTTTGAGGTAATATAATGTTTTGAGTGAATTCTATTGTTTGGATGATAATTTAGACAATTTTTAAAATGATGAAAATTTACAAAATATTTTATTCAAATTAAATTCAGTTAATTTCAAATGATATCTAAAAAGTAAGAATTTCAAATTTCTTCATTTTTATAATTTTTCAAATGTTGTATTTTGGTCCTCACATTTTTCAAAAATTCAAATTGACCCCAATGAGTTTCCAAAAAAATTGCAAATTGACCACTAACTTTTTTGGAAGTTATAAATTTACTCCTAAAATTTTCCAAAAATTATAAACTGACCCTCAATAAAAAAATTATAAATTTTTCAAATTTGGGCAAAAAAATATATAATTTATAAAAGCTGCTAAAAAATGATGACAATAATTTTTTTTATTGCTTCATCCAAACAATTTTTTTAGAGATGAAAGCAATTGAATTGAATCATTTGAATTGCATAAAATTAATTTTAAATTCTTCAAAATCTTTCAATTACCACGTTGAAACACACTGTAATAATTTATATACTGAATTTTGAGGTATTCTTTTTGGTGTTTGTCTTGATATTCGCTTATTGGTTTTTACACACCATCGTTAAGAAAGACATCACTCCATATTCACTTATTTTTTGAACTGAACTATCTCTTTCATTTAAGGTAATAATTAGAAGGTTCATACGAATCACAATCCCCGTGAAGTACTCAACACTTTGTTGATGTCTTAGCTAGATATAAGGCATTAGAGCATCTCAAATGGGGGTTCTTTATTTAACAAGGACCGTTTCCCGTTAAAGACCTTCTATTGGAGGAAAAAAAAAGAGTCTATATTAAGCAATAGACAATTATATAAGGACTCTCTCTTCCGGACAACTAACGAATCCCACTTTTAAAAGAAGTAATAAAATATGTACTATCTGGTCTCACTTGCAAAAGAAATAATATTTTAATAAAATATGTCATCATTTTAAATAAAATGTAATTTGCATTATTATTATTATTTTTTAACGATGGAATGTAAAATTTGTAATGTTAATTTTTTGTATTTTCAAATTATTAGAAAATGTGGCAGAAATTTAAGTTCATACGAATAAATAAATAAATATTTAATATTTTTTATTTAAGGATTATAATTAAATATTGAGGTAATTTCTAATTTAATAAATAAATTATTTTTATAATAATGATGTAAAGTCAATGAGACCTATTTAAATATTTTTTTATTGGAATCTTTATTAGTGTATTGTCATTGAAGTTATTGAATCCTTAGTAAGTATTTTCATTAAAAAATTATAATTAAGTTATGTGTACATGTGAGATCTATTTAAGGAGTTTCTATTAATGTAGTACTGTTATGGATGCTCTTATGAAAGTTTTTCATATACTATTCTTGCTTACCGTCCTTTCAATATAATGTACACTACCATTATGGAATGATCGAACTTTCATCCTAATATATCAAATGTCTCCGCAATATTTTATTATGTAAACTGCATTTACAATGAATCTCAATTTTTATTTCATTCTTTTTAAAAAACAAAAAAAAAAAATCCACAGCACATTATTAAATTAAATTATAAGTATGAATCAAAATAAATATTTTTGTCATGACCTTGCTGTTCCAATCCAAGACATGGATATATGAGGAATGTTGATCAACAATAAAAAAGGAGTTGGGAATGACTCGTATGAGGAGGATCGTGGGAGAGAGAGGAATGAATGATATCACGATGATGAAACCACACGTTATAGAGACTTCTTCTTCTAATCTAACGTGGGATCCACAAATTCTTAAAACTGATGATTTGCCATGCTAATCAAACGTGGGCATTTAATCTCTTTCTCCGCACGACCGGATTATTTATTTAGTTGCTCCCCACTATCATCACGGTCCAGTACATGTTTACATTGCATATTCTTGCTATTGTTTTTTCTTCTTTATCTCCGTTTTCTTAACTTTAGGATTTTTTTTCTAGGAACAAGCCAATGAATTTGGCCGAGTGTTAAATAAATTCTAACAAAATATAATATGTTCTAGACTAATATAAGATCTGCTTTACAAAGGCCTTGCTCACCATTCAACAGTCTCGGATCATCTCCGACTTGTAACACCTCAACGGCTAATAATGTCTTCCAAAGGCAAACCAAATCCAGACGGCGATGGGCATCAATCGTCCCCAATATATGACACCTATACTAGTCTCCAATGGCTACCAACCTTCACAAAACAATGCAAGGTAGACAATTCTTTCCACCAAAATCCACTCACTATTTGCTCTCGTACTGACTAGACAAAATGTTGTTCAAGCTCGAACAATCTTCTTGATCCGTTCAAATCAAAATTCATGTGAAGATTTGAATTTAAATATATTTTAATAATTCGTTCTTAACATAAGTTTATCAGCTAAGTTATAATTTTGTGAGTAAAAATTGTTGTCAAAATCTATTTTGATCATATAAATATAAGCTATTAGCTTTAAACTAAAAAATTCGTCTCTTTTTTATCATTCGATAGAACTAAAAAAATCGTCTTGATAATGATAACCATAGCCTTAATATATTATTAATATTATGTTTGTATCATCTATTTTTGAATAGTCACATCATTCCATATGTTAACTTACCTAACAAGATAATATAAAAAAAAAATCATTAAGAATACAAAACACCACGTTAATTATTATAATTCATAGTACATTTCCGTAAAAAAACAATACATATCTAATATTAGAGAAACGTGGCCAATTTCATATGTATCACTCTTGAAACACTATTTTCAATTTACATTTTGAACTAGTGAATAAACAAATATATTTTTTCACGAGAAATATACCAATATTCAATTTGATAAATTGTTATTCTCGTTTTTTTTTTTACAAGAATTGTTATTCTCTTTTCGTTATCAATAATTTCTTCTTAAAAAAAAACTTTTAATATGCGTGAAATAACTTAGTGTAACACACAAAATGAGACAAATCAAGCACTAAATACTGGAAAGTGATAGCTAAGTGAAAAAGATAAAACTTAAACAAGACGTATTGAGTTTTGTTGTATTGTTATCA
>Ga0228711_1005919_pt1 | contig 18442 bp, 7 predicted proteins | sample MedpolnodulmetaG_2_FD_177996 | JGI IMG/M metagenome (GOLD analysis project Ga0228711, IMG submission 177996) | Root nodule microbial communities from Medicago polymorpha collected in Santa Monica, California, United States - brown nodules | ecosystem: Host-associated > Plants > Roots > Nodule...
GTGAGACGTGTGCGGAAAGAAGATATGCGTCATGTTGCCAAAGCAACCGGTGCAACATTGGTATGCCTTTGTTTAATTTAAATCTATTTATTGAAACTGTGAGATAATCTAGTAAGTTGGCAGTAAATCAGAATGTCTATCACCATGCACTTTTGAAAATGCACTGTTTTTCATACCTCCCCTTTTCTTCTGCAGTTGAATAAAATATTGGCTATGTTGTGGACTAGAAATGCAAACCTTGTCTTTGTTTCCATGCATTAAGTAGATATTGATGCTGAATTCTTTCTACGTAGAATGGCAGTCTTTTTAAAAGATTGGCACGTCTTGAATTCTTTTTTTAACCCTGAATTCGGATCACTGTAGCTTTTACTTTCAAGTCTAAAATGGGTAATGAAAAACATAGATATTTGATGTTTATCAAGGGAGATGTGAAAAACTCATTCGAACACGTTCTCTGTCTTACCAGGTCCATTTGGCTAAGGGGTTTGTGTTGATTTTTATGCATACTAGTTTCCTCTACGGGTTATCAGATTTCATTTTTATTTGTGATTGCTTGATGTAGGTCTCAACATTTGCTGATATGGAAGGGGAGGAAACTTTTGAACCGTCATTTCTTGGAACTGCAGATGAGGTTGTTGAGGAGCGCATAGCTGACGATGCTGTAATCATGATTAAAGGGACCAAAACTTCAAGTGCAGTAAGTGGTTTGGGACCCCAGGATTGGGTTGATTTTTTTTATTTAAAAGTACAAATTCATTAAAACAGAAAAAGTACAGGAATATTTTGTATTTTTTACTAGTAAAAGTACACAAATATTGAGGAGCAAGAATCTTCGACAGACAAATGAGGAACAAAAAATAAAATGACAAAATATGAAGTATCAATTGTGTCAAACACCCTATTTTTTGCATCTGTTTATAGACTTCTGAATTATCACATGTTTCACACGAAGCTAATTGGCCTAATCTTACTTTGTTATGGGGATGCATTCCCATACTGGCATTTATGCTGGGAAATTACAATTTTTAAATGCCATACAAAAAATACTATTAATCAGGAAGACCAGGCCATTTCTACAACATTATCCATGAGATAGGCCTTCATCTTTGAAGAAGTGGAGTAATCACCTGCTCTTACTTTTCGTTTACTTTCCTCACTGCGATGGTAGCTACATTGTAGAGTTTACGCAAGAGTAGTAATTAATGTTGATGAAATTCTTTATTGAAACTGCCCAAATAAAGATGGTGCTAATAAAGCCTTGTGGAGTCCCGGATCAGAATTCTAATTATCTAAATTCTATATTGTATAAGTTACAAATATATAGAAATTCCAAGAAAGTGTGGACTCTTTTAGCAGATATGAAAAATTGTAATGATAAATTTTGGTAAAGAGTGGGGATATGGATATGAAATTATATCATTTAAAATCTGGTTGCACATTCTGTATGATATTCATTTTCAATTGACTATGTTTTCCTCTTTAGGTCTCGTTGATTCTCAGAGGTGCAAATGACTACATGCTTGATGAGATGGATAGAGCTTTGCATGATGCGCTATCAATTGTCAAGAGAACGCTAGAGTCAAATACAGTAAGCCTGCATTCTCCAGCTATAAATCCTATTTGGAAACAATTAAGCTGTCCAAAATTTGAAAATGTTAGTTTCTTTGTGCAAGTAGAATTTACTTAATGAAGGCTCTGTTGGAGGTATTATCTGATGCATTGAAATGGAAACTTGGGTTTTGTTTTATGGCAAAATTAAACCAATCATTAATGATAATCTAAAGGAGCATAGCATACCTTAGAATTAAAATAAGTATACCTTAGGCTATGTTTGGATTGGTGGTAAAGGATGGAATGTGATGGAATGGAGTGGTATGGAACTCATTCCATCCCATACCATCTTATCCTTCAATTTCTTTTCCCCCAATTTGGGGTGTATGCAATGGAATAAGCCTTGTAATTAAAATATTACCTTTTTACCCCTTATTTATTTTATCAGCACAATTAATCTTCATCTCAAATATTCCTTCTTTCTGCGCAGTGTCTGTCCAAAATAAAGGTCTACGTCTCCTAGTCCTGTTGCAAGTTTTTTGCTATGTTGTGCTCTTGGTTTTTTTATTTAATTTTTTTTTATTAAGAATTATCTTTGCATTAGAATGGTTATAACTGACACTGTTTAAATCGATATTGTCAATTTATTTTTATTTGTTTAGAGTATGAATGACAACAATTTGGTTGGCTTGCCAAATCAAATTAAGATGCTCCATGAGTTTGTTTTTGTGGTTGAATTGTTAAAAAAACATAAAAAAATAGTAGTAATATGTTTTAAATAGTGTTTTTTTAATCAAGGATAAAAATTGAATAAAAAAGTTGTAACTTGTTCCGTTCCTTTTATTCCCAATGAAATATTATAAAAGATCCAAACAATGGAATGGAATTTCCATTCCATTTCACTCCGTTCCATTATGTTCCGTTCCACTCCATTTCGTTGTACCCCATCAATCCAAACAAAGCCTTAGAATTAGAATAAGGGGGAGCCTTGGCGAAACAATAAAGTTGTTGTCATGTGATTGAAAGGTCACAGGTTCAAGTCCTGGAAACAACCTTTTGTGTAAAAATCAGGGCAATGGTGTGTGCAATAAAGTTGTTGTCATGTGATTTGTTTGCAATCTTCATTGGTTAAAATTGAATTTTTCCTGTTTATCAGTCCCTCCGTTCATTGTTACGATACTTTTTTACTCTTTCTATTTGATCTGCATTCTCACAGTCACACTTGGTTAATGTAAATTCAGGTGGTGGCTGGTGGAGGTGCTGTTGAAGCAGCATTATCAGTTTATTTGGAATACCTTGCTACAACTTTAGGATCGCGGGAACAGTTGGCTATAGCAGAGTTTGCCGAGTCTCTGTTAATCATTCCAAAGGTAGGAGACAAACGGAGTTTTATTTTATTTGTTTGGATGGCAAATGTTAGTAGTTTGTTTGTTAGACTAATATTTTTGTCCTTGCCCGGGGTTTGGACCCAGTTGATCTACCTGCCCCAAGGCAAGTGAAGGTCTTTATTGTGCATATAACTAGGGTGGTAAGGGCTAGTTACACTAATGGTGTCAAATTTTGGTTTTCTCCCCATGCACAAATGAATTGATTCTATAATTTTTGTCCGCATTATTAGTTTAGTGGGCTTTCTCATGGGGTTAACGTGCTATGAAAAATATTTGGCCAATTATTTAACTTTGGCTGCTTCATCTTTTGTGTCGAGTGGTTCTTTGATAAGTAAGCTCTGGTATCGTATCATGCTAGCACTAAAAATGTATATATCGGTAACACTTTTCTGGTGCAGGTGCTTGCTGTCAATGCTGCCAAGGATGCCACAGACCTGGTTGCAAAATTACGGGCTTGTCACTATGCTGCACAAACCAAAGCAGATAAGAAGCATTTGTCAAGGTAATGGCTACGTCAGGATATGAAGCTACTTGTCTGATTTAGCAAATATCGTCTGCCTGTTTTATTTGTTTGGGAATTTTATGCTTAAAAGACGTATGAGATATCAAAACAAGCAAATTTCGTTATAGGTTTTGTCAAGATGAACCAATATATGAGTACCCTCCTTAATATTTTTGTAGTTTGATTAGAGATTATAGTATTTTTACATTATGTTAATGAATTAACAAAATTCGAAATGATGTTGGATAGCCTGACTTTTGTTGTATGAGCTGATTGAGCTCACAATTGCTGTGTTCTAGTTTCAGCATGGGTTTCTTTCCTTTTTATTTAGTATTTTTTTCTATTTCTTAAAATGATTTTGCTTGCTATCTTTCCAGCATGGGTTTGGATCTTTCAGAAGGAAAGACTAGAAACAACTTGGAAGCTGGAGTCATCGAGCCTGCAATGAGCAAAGTGAAAATTATTCAGGTGTTTATTTTAGTTAAATATTATCATTAGCTGACCTCAACATAGAGCTTTCTATACAATTTGTCTGAGCAATTTTTTTTTACCCCCATTTATCTCAGTTTGCAACTGAAGCTGCTATTACTATTCTCCGGATTGACGATATGATCAAGCTTGTCAAGGATGAGGGTCAGGAAGAATAGTGTGTGCTTGAATTTTGACGGCATTTACTTGCTAGTTCTTGTGTAAGGGAGGGCGTTTCCAGGCTATGTTGGTGTGGCATTTGAAGAGGAAGCTATATTTCTTGCCCTTGATGGTCTTGGAGGGAGAATGTTTTGTTTTTCTTGTGGAAAGTAGCTTTTATTTCTTTACAAGTTTGCAGCTAATATTTTGCAGTAGGGCGAGAACATTTTGTTTTGTCTAACAGTTGAAAAGTGGCTGTGTTTGTGTCATGCATTGGCTGGTTGCATGATTTACATGCCTTTCTAAGGCAGCGTTTGGTTTGTGCAATTTTGATGTTTCATTGATATTATTAGTTTTTAACGTAAGAACGTAGTAGGATTATTTAATGTATAATGCCAATTTTTTTTTATTTTTTATAAAAGCTTAATTTCCATTTGTTTAAGAGCTGTCAATTGAATAGAACTTGAATTTACTAGCACAATCAGTTGGAATAGTTGTGGATTGGAATTTGGCTATTCAAACAAATTTTTAAAGTTTGTTGATGTCAACCAGCAAAGTGTGTCTTATTATTGCAAATTCAGTATTAAGCTTGCATGCGAGGAATCTAAAATGATAACCGCTTATGATTCAAATAAAAAAAATTGACATTTTTATTTAACCCTTAAATTTACACCGAACATTTGGAACTTTTTACGCAATGAATACTTGAGCCTAAATCTTAATAGAAAAATGCTCTTCTTCCAACAAAAATTACTTCAGCATGATTTAACGTGTAGCCACAGCGTGACTTGCGTTAACTCACATTTAGTATTTAAGGAAGTTTGGTTTTTTATTGGGAGAAGAGCGTTTTTCATCTTATTAAGCTAGAAGTTAACAAGATTTTAAGCATTTTTTATTTTAATAAAGTACAATTTAAACATTTTGTTTTACAAAAGACTGTATCATATCAAAATTCCTAAAAGTTTATGTTGCACCTTTAATAAAGTTATATCATATGAACAAAACACACTTTAAACCGTAACAAAGTTGACAGGTTGGAATAAATCCTCACAAATGTCAAACTAAACCTAAAAAAATCCAGAACAAGTAACGTCAGATTTTGGTCTTAATTTTTTGTTTACAGTTGAGACATAATTAAAGGATTTGTTCGGTCACGGTCTATTATAGTTTAAGGTAATTATTTTTAACTACTCTATTGAACATAATAGACATGAATGCAGGTTCAATTAAGTATGAGTGTTTGTGGAGCAGTTTGATTAAGTTTTTAGGTAAAAACTCATCTGATTTAAATATAAAAATACGTTCAGTTTGATTCAGTTTTAGATGATTAACTTAAAAAATCCGATCTAATGCGGTCCAAATTATAAAATTGTATATTTTTTTTTATCAATATAACATTAATAAAGATATGGTAAAATAATAGATTTGTTGCAAAATAAGACATAATATATTAAAAATTAATATTACAATTTCAATTGGGAGGAAAGAATCAAACCTTGTGTGCCCCACAAGTTTCTCAACGATGATTAGTCACTACTAAACAATGGTAAAAACTTTGTGGCGCTGACTTGGCCTTTTTTTCATTTTTTTTATTGGCCACATCAGATTTTATTAAAATCCAAAAAATATATAAATTCATTTATATTAATTTAAAAATAAAAAATTATTTAAAAAATTCTAAAAATTTAATCTGGAAAAAAAATTTATTACCAAATTTTTTTCTTTGTATATAAAAAAGCAAAAAATGGAAAAATCATAAAATCTTCATAATTTTGTAAAAATAATTATTTTTTTTCCAATATTTTAATTTCGAAAAAAAAATTGAATTTTTTCTAAATTTGTATCCAGATTTTTAAAAAATAAATTTTTTTCCAGAAATTTATTTTTGTTGAAAAAAATCTGATTATATTTTTAAATTTTGAAAACTTTCTTTTTTTTGTATTTTGAGAATTAAATTCCAGAATTTTTTAAAATATTTTTAATTTGGAAAATATCTGATTATATTTTCTGATTCTTAAATTTAAACAAAAAATTATAGTTATTTTCTGATTTTTTAAATTTTAGAAAAAACATTGGTAATAATTTTTTTTATAGAAAAAAACTTACTAAATTCCAAAATTTTTAAAAATCTTCGTAAAAAACAAATTTTTTTAATTTTGAAAAAAATCTTAATATTTTAAAAATTTAGAAATTTAAAAATCTTAATATTTAAAAAATATTAAGATTTTTTTTCAAAATTTAAAAAATTTGTTTTTTTACGAAGATATGGTATTTTTTTTAAAATTGAATTTTTTTTATCAATATAACATTAATAAAGATATGGTAAAATAATAGATTTGTTGCAAAATAAGACATAATATATTAAAAATTAATATTACAATTTCAATTGGGAGGAAAGAATCAAACCTTGTGTGTCCCACAAGTTCCTCAACGATGATTAGTCACTAAACGATGGTAAAAACTTTGTACTTATAATATGACAACAAGAAACATAATTACATTGCAGGATGACAAATATTAATTGCATTTGAAAGATATGAAATTGTAAGAAAATGGATCAATTAAACTAAGAAATAATATTTTTTTTTAAGACCAACATACAGTAGATTAATGCAATATATCATCCTAATACAAAATTAATAAATCCAAAATTCAATACGATCCGATTTGATCCGAACAATTTACACAAAAGGACATTTAAACACATCCAATAGTATTCAGTTTTAAGTGGTTTTCAATTTTTCTTGGTTTTTTTTTTTGTGATTTTTATTTGGATCAATTTGAATTTAAACACCCCTACACTATAGTGTTTTTTTACACATACTACGTAGTGTTTTTTAGGTGAGTTGGGTTTCAGAGAGTCAGACAAATATCAAGACTCAAAGAATGTTTATAAAGACACTTATAAATCACATTGCAGAGGTGAGTCAACTCCTTATCAACTGTGCTAAACTTTAATATTCTTGCACATTAAGTTTGCTAATTATTTTTACCAAATTAAACACGTTGATATTATTTTGTTTTTATAGTAAGCTATTCAATATAATATAAATATAGAATTATAGGTTGACGAAAATAGAATGAGCCGATATAACCAAAACTGATCTTAATTGGATTGGATCATATCAATATTTTTAAAGCAATCCGAATCAGGCTACATGTTATTTTAATTTTTAAAATAGATAGATAGGTTTATTTTCAAAATCAATATAAACTGAATCGGAAATATTCCCTTTTAGAGATACAAACATAAAAGGAATATAATTTCACACGATTTGCATTGTGAAGAGCAAATATGGAAGGCATCACCAATTTACCATGTCTTAACTTGAACCCAAAGAAAGCTTATGCAAAATCCACATGACATGACGTGTCATTTGCAAGGTCACAAACCTAAACCAAAAGCATCAATTATTATTTTGTTACCCGTCAACAACATCGGCACAAAAACGGCTTGTCTTGTGCCCCAAGACTTATTTGCAAGCTCAACCTAAACTCTTTAAATATTCAAGTTTGAACACTTCATTTCAATTCATGCATATATGAATCATGTCATAACTAATCACATAATTCTAAATTCTTATTTTTAGTGAGGAAAAAATGCATCCAATTGAGAAAATGACTTGCAATGGGTTAATGAACAAAATAGAAGAAGAGAGTGGAGAATATCAATTCATTAAGAAAGGTTTTTTAAAGGGTATGGGATTTATGGTGGATGCTACAAATATCATGGCCATTCACAAGAACAACGTTTCCTCTAATTTGACAAAGGAAGCTCGTTTTGATTCATTTCACATTTTCTCTAAGGCGGTGTCAATCAAATGTGGAGGTAATGCTAATGTTAGGGGTGCTTGGTATGGTGGCTCATTAGATGAACTCATAGATATTGTATCTTTTGGATTCACCGGATACAATATTCATGTAGACGATGATGATGAATCTCACGGTGTTGGAATTTCGTTATCATCGGCTAATTTTTCCATTGATAGGTAAGTAGTTTATATACATGGATCTGAATTTTTTGTAGTCATAATATGATTATTGTAGTTGGTTTATTATTGTTTAGAAAAGATCGAATGACTCACATAGTGATTTTGAAAATTATGAACTTCAAATTTCAATTTTTTCGATTTTGATCAAAATTGAGATAATTGACTATTGTTTTCAATTTACGGTAATTTTCAAGAGCTAGGTCTAAGAAAACTAAGAATCTGGTTATTTGATTGACAGTGCAATGTCTACGGTGGCAGATGAGTATGGTATGAGGCATGTGTTGCTATGCAGGGTGATAGTAGGGAGGGTTGAAAATGTTCCTGCTGATTCTAAACAGAGCCAACCTAGTTGCAGGCAATATGACACAGGAGTTGATGACATTTCATCACCCAGAAAACATATTATGTGGACTGCTTTCATGAATTCTCACATTCATCCAGAGTATATCGTAAGTTTTAAGTATAACTATGTGAAGGGTAAGTTGAGTGTTTTTCTTTTCTTCTTCTGTCTTTTCATGCCCATCTACCTTAATTTTCTCTTTTTCATTTCAATTTCACCATCATAGTTGGTACTAAATGTCAAGGTTTTTGGGTGCAATTGAGGCCACATTAAATTTTTGGTATATTTTGCATTATGATTAATTGTTACCGTAATTTAAAACCTTGTTATATGATCATTTCTAACTTAGATGCCATATTAATACTTTAATAAAATTACTAAATTTTTGTTCAAAATTTATTTTCCAATCGTTTAATGAAATTGATTTTATCTGATATTTATTTTTCAATTGATGATAAAGTCAATTAATTTAATCTTATTTGAAACTATACTAATTTTAGTTTTGAAAGCAAACTATTAGACTTTTTTATTAAGTAAAAACTTTATTATTTTAAGTCCTAAGATGACTGTCTTAGTGGCCTTACCCTTCACAAATCACAACCCTATATTTGTATCATATGCTTGACTCAAGGGCTTAACTACTAACCATATATTGATTTTGAACAGATCCATGTGTATTTGGGACACTAAAACCCCAATCAGAATATGTATTGTTACCTAATCTAGTGGCAAAAGTTTCAAATCATTTGAAACCATCACAAATGTCTCTGTTACTCAAAAGCTGCCGTGTTTACCAAGTAAGTAAACAATGTTTTTATAATTGCTATGCTTTAAGGTTGTTACTATGTCTTGTATATATGCAATGCTTTGTTACTTAAATTTGCGGTAATAAGTGATTAAAACTAAATTATGTTGGGGCTCAGGAGCAAAAGATTACAAGAGAATCATGGGTAAACCAAGTGAGGAAGATAGTTGGGGACATGTTGCTGCATTCAGTGATCCCTGATAAATCCAGTGGCGATGTGCCTCCTTTTTAGTTCAATCTTGGAACTTGAGTTGGACATTGTATTGATCAGATTGGATACAATAGTAGAATGAAAACTTATATAGTATTCGTCGTTATTCAGTATTTTTTTTTTACTCAAGTAATAAGCTGATATAACCATGGAAGCTGGTCAAATTAATTAACTGTGTCTTTGAATCGTTTTTTAGAAGCAAAAATAGTAGTAATAGGAGTACAAGGTACTCCAGCCCTTAAAAATCAATACATTGCTATCCTTATATGCTTTGGAGACATATTTAAGGATTATTCTACCATTCAGAAGTAAGAAAATCTAGATATAAACTTTGTTTACCACTGGTTTTGAAACATTAACAACTTCCCCCAAAATATTGTTCCTTACACGTTTTAAATTGCGTACGTATTCTATCAAATTTGTCCAACTGGTAAGAGACTTGAACGCTTAAACAAGTGGCCATGAGTTTTATTGATTCAAATTTTTTATTAATAAATTACCGTTTGAAATATGCTTATTAACCTTGATCCATGCTTTTATTCCTTCTTCTTCAAAAAAAAAAATGCTTTTATTCCTTTAGATTCTTTTGAGCTAGTCAGCTTTGAAATTCTCTTCATTTCTTAAAAGTGATAGATGGAGGGGTCAATCGCTAAGAGATTGTTGTAATTGTTACAACCATCTCTCTTTGAAGGAGATTTCAAAAAACTTTTGAAAAATTATTGCCCCAAGTGTTTGTTGTAAAAAACGTTAAAAAATAGCTTTCATAAACAGGTCCCCCAAAACATTAGTTAGCATGACTCTAAAAATTGTTTTGCTTCCTTTTTTCACCTTACACTCTTTAAAAAAAAAATACTTGTCCCTAAAATATAATTGTTTTGGAATATAAAAAATAATCATTGAATACATTTATACGAGCAATTTAGTAATAGTTACATATTTTTCCCACAAATTTAGTATTCTAACAACTTTTCTTATTACCCATAATTTTTATAAACTACTCTTGTAAGAAGGGAGGGAGCGAGGAATTTCGATTAACAGTGGTGAATGAGAATCACTCCATTCCACAAGTTCAGTTATGTTATGTTCATTGTTTCCAATTTTTCACGGATGAATATTTCTTAGAAACCGTTCCACTTCCACCAATCCGCTCATTCCATTAACTAAATGTACAGAGCTATAATAAGTACTAGAACGACTGACTACTCGTGTTCCAAGATTACCAAAACTACTCAAATTCAATATATAAAACTCTCCTAACCATATCCATGAAGGATTAACCCATAAATTTATAACTACACCACCTCTTGTAAAGTTTGCAATACTACTACTACCTCGTTGACACAAGAAAAAGAATCATCCATGAAGTCATTTCAAAACCGTTTCAAGTCATTGATCAAAAAAGTAGTTGAAGCTCCAAAACACTTTCTTTTCTCCACCAAAACAAACTCACTTCTAATCCTTGACCGCTTTTACTACAAAGATAACAATGTATGTGGCCAACACCTATTTCTTCTAGATAGCAAAACAAAACATCTCAAAGAGCTTCATATTCCAAGAGTTACAAATTCTGACATGGGTTATAAGATCATAGCTTCATGCAATGGTTTATTTTGTATTGCTCATTATTCCTTAGACCAGTACTCTACTATTTTCCTTTGGAATCCAACCACAAAACAAACCAAAAGAATCATTGAACCACCACATCGTCAACAACCTTTGCTTATGCCACCAAATTGTCTTATAGGCTTTTATGAAAGTAATAATGATTTTTATGTGGTAAGGTTTCACTCTTTTGAAAACACAAAGAGGGATTCTAGTAGAATAACTTATGCTGTTGGAGGTGAAAAGTACTCATTGAGTAAAAGGTTATGGAGAGAAATAAAGGGTTGTGATCAAAATTTGATTTTGAAGGGAAATTTGTTTTGGACTGAGAACACTGTGACAATGGAAGGAACCTTGTGTTGGGTTGCTATGGAGGTAACTGAAAAGGTTAGTCATGAAGTGATTATCTCTTTTAATTCAATTGACAATGTTATTAGCAAGATTGAGATGCCTATTAATTCTTTTAAAGATTGTGATGAAGTTTATAAGAAACTTGTAATTTATAAGGATTCTGTTTCATTGATTACTTGTTCAAAAAGTAAAAGTATGGAACAATGGTTAGATTTGTGGGTTTTGCCTGATGAATATGAAGGTGTTGAGTATTGGATTAAGGTACAAACTCTTGGTATGTTTACGACATTAGAGCGTCCGGTTGGTGTCTGGAAAAATGAAGTTCTTATGGCTACAAATAAAATGATACATAGTGTGGGTGGAGTTGTTGCTTGGCTTCCTGAAGATGATATTGGAGCTGAGTTTTCCTATAACATTATAAATTATGAAGAGAGGTTCTTTCCTTTACATGATGTGGAGGAAATTGATTATTTTGAAAACGGAGGATTTTTGTTTATATGATACTATGCTTCTTAATAGGAATATCAACAAATTAAGCATTAACTGTAACAAAAGGATTATGGTGGGAGCTGAGGCCTGGGGGCTTAAGATTGAATAAGACTTTCTTGTTTAGTTTTTTTTTTGTGTGAATCCTTTGACAATGATTGTGTAAGTTCTGAGTATGTACAAGTTCACAGAACATTGTAGAGCAGGAACGTTGGAAAGAATGCTAGTTTGAGTCGGAAATGTATTCCCCTTGCCTGTTACTACATGACGCATTTAGTCGTCTGATTTGAATTATGTTTTAAAATGTAATTCAAGCCGATTTAAACATTGAACGACTAAGATTGCTTATTGCGTGCAACTGCATGTACTTCTGTGAATTTGGGTCCGTTTTACTATATTAGTTCTTTCCACTATCTCTTTTTTCATAACTATTAGTAGAAAAAAAAGATTTACACATATCAAACTTGAATTGTTATGTCTATTTCCATTGAAAGTCATTTTTTTTCTAGGAGACGTGATTGACTCAACGGTCTTGCTAATTAATTAATACTTAGAAAGAGTTATATTGAACCATTACAAGAACTTGTTAATGCAGGTGTATATCATATGAGGCCAAATTTTGAACAAAGTTTGCACACATTTCTGAAATGTGACCTGAAGTTAAAGTTCAAGGGCGTCTGTCTTAAAATTATGAAGTGCTGACTGCGTGCAATAGCGACTGCTCCTAATCTAAATTCACTTCGTATGATAAAACTACATACATCTACTTAAAATTATTTCATTAAACAACAATTTGAGTATCTGAAAAATGTGGACTCTGCCTATTTACAACAAAATTCTTAAATCTCTATAAGAAGTGAAACTCATCATCTGTTTCTGCCATGTTTAAGAAAATGGCTAACAAAACAACCATATACAATTCCATATGTATACTTGTGAATGCATGAAATAAAACCTGAATAATTAGGCTAAAAGCCAAAAGTTTCTATGAGTTTTAGTATTGAGAACATAGCCTCCATTTTGTGCTTTTCTTTGAACTGCAACACAGGTGCATGTGCCCGGAGTGTTTTGGATCAAATACTCCGCCGTATCAAACATTTTTACCCCTTTCAATGATCCTCCTGTAGGTCGTTTATATCTGCATATTCAAATTTAAAATTTTAAAATCAAATATATGTATAAACTTTCTCCGTTTTTAAATAGAAACAAAAATGTGCATGCATGTGGTTCAATTTGACCAAATACACATACTTTTTTGTTTATGTAAAATTAAAGGGATTATATGATTTATTATATACTTACCCTAATAATGTGGAAGAAAGAGTGCGTTTTTGGCCTATAACTACAACATCGACCTGTTGATCTAAGGTATGTAAGAGAATAGTGTTAGCCCTATCTTTTCCATTATCTATTTCAACCTTCATTGTACGAACGTTCAATTTAGGTTGAGAAGCTTTACAGACATTTTTCATTTCTTCAAGAAAATCAATTATCGTCTCCCCCTCCGTAGCCGAACCTCCTCCTCCTCCTCCCCCCCCTCCCCCTCCACCACCAATGTCATTTAACGACGCGGTTGTTGAGGTTCCCAATGAAGGCATTTTAAGAAACGTTGAAAGAGTATTGCGCCATGAACTTGTGTTCTCAATAACATGTAATAGAATCAATTCATCTTGTTCCATTACAGCGTGACAAAGTGCATATTGAAGTGCTCCAGCTGATTCACGTGTTGGATCAGCCACCACCATTACCTTACGTGATTGATTTATTGCTTGTGGGTTCCTATTACTACCATTACCACTTGCCATTAATCAATTAACCATGCACTATGCACCACAACAGAAAATGGGAAAAATATGAATATGAAACAATGTTCATTTTTTGTGTGATTGGTGATTAATTTGAAGAGTACGATATTTCCATACCACAACAACAACTCATATAAATTGTTTGTTTTACTTTTGTGATTCACAGTTTTGTTTTGTTTTTATACACTACTATGTTTAGATTGGATTTTTATGCTACGTTGAAACACACCTTCCTCAAGACTCGGTCAAATGCCACCCTATTTTTACCTCTATTTGTGTGCTCATATATGCAATACTTATCATGTCTATCAAAATTCTTTTCTAAAGTTAATTTTCTCTTGTAATTATGTTATTGTTATTGTTTTTGTCAAAAAAAAATGTTGTTGTTATTGTTACAATGTTTAATAAACTTGTAACCACTCAATAAATCGATTATTGATTAGTTTTTTTAATATACGAAATGACAAATAACCATTACTAAAACTCACATATATAAATGAAAGAACTATGTTTCAAATCTCGGTTACAATATCTCATCTTGCAATTTCGACAATTTTGTTAGTTAAACTTGGTTATTGGTTACTTTTTTTGAGGAAGTTATTGATTAGTTTACACCGTAGAAGTTTATTTTATTTTAAAAAAAAAGGATTAGTTTAACCCCACTCTAGTTCTTTGACCAAGAGATTAATATGATGTCGACCAATCATGTCATAGGCATTATGAGTGACTAAGAAAGTTAACGATTTGTTGCTCTAATTGTGCCTTTAGCTTCTTAGCCTTCACTCTAATAAACACAACTTTGTGCTCCAATTCTTCCTTTAATTTTCAGTTTTCCTCCAATGGTCCTTCCACTCCTAACTCTTCAAGCTCCTTTGCCTTCACGTAGGGTTAGAACTCATCACCTTGGCTCTCCATTGGGCACTCAAGGAAATTTAACAAGTTGAAATTCTTTGTATTCTCTAAGAGCATGTTTGGATGAGATAATTGAGAAACTTTAAAGAATTTAGAATTCTAGACAATTCAAATGATTTAAGTAAATTGCTTTCATTTCTAAGTATTATTTTTTTTTTGAAGAAGCATTTCTATGTATTATTGTTTGGATAGAGTAATAAAAAATTTCATTGTCATCATTTTATGACAACTTTTATGAAAAAAAAAATAAAAAATTGGCCAAATATGAAAATTTAAATTATGGGTCAATTTGCAAATTTTGAAGGGTCAATTTATAATTTTGAGGGGAAAATTTGTAATTTCCAAAAATATGGGTCAATTTGCAACTTTTGGAAATTTATTGGGTCAATTTGAAAACTTTGGAAAATTTGAGGATCAAAATACAAAATTTGAAAAATTATAATAATGAAGAAATTTGAAATTCTCTAAATTTCCATCATTTTGAAAATTCTCCAAATTATCATCCAAACAATAAAATTTACCTAAAAATATATGAATTCCCTCAAAATATTCTCATATCCAAAACACTCTAAGAGGTTAACATTCAAGTAAGCGATGAATTGTATAACTTTTTACACAAATAGTTAAACTAGCTCGCAAATGAATGACTTATGAAATCAAACCAGGACTCTTTGGGATTAATTTTTTATTTTGGTTATTCATTGTATTTCATGTGTATTTTTAAAAAAGAAGTTTGTTAATTTAGATCCACTTGTTTTTCGGCGTTTGTAAATTACTACTTAAGACATAGACAATTATTTTAGTTTTTTTATTACCATGAGATTAATACGAAGTTTTCATCGTTGTTTAATAACGACTAATTTTTGTCGGAGAATCTATAGGGCACACACTCTGGATCTCCCCTCTCAACTAGATTTTTTTTATATGCATAAGGCCAAAATCGAACCACATACTTAAAGGACACACCTAATCATATGTTTAAGGGACTCAAATCTCTTACCACTTACTAATCGATTATTGATACAACTATTTTAGTGATAATTTCCAATAATCAGCTAAATGGAAAAGTCTTTCATAGACAGAACCCCAAATAAATATTATTTAGGCATACTCACATAAAAACTAACAAAATTAAATAAAAAGTATTCAATCACATCAATTGATATATTGTAATTTTATTTTCCTTTAATTTTTTTCTTAGTTTTTTTGTGTGTAATCAAATATTTTTATTTAGGTATGTGCCCAACCAAATGTGAAAATGCCTTTGAACTTTGAAATTCAGCAGGGAGGGGCCAAAGGGGACTTTTGTAGACGTCATACGCTGTCCTTCAGTCATTGTTACCTGTTGTTGTATGTGAAAATAATGAAGAATTGGGATGCACAATATCAGTCTTTTTAATAATTAAAAAAATAAAATAATATTCTGATATTTGGAAGTGTATGAATAGTATTTTACTAAATATGTGAAATAATAATTTAGTCTTTTTTTTTTACTAATAATAATTTAGTCCTTAAATTAATTTCGTGTCCCGATTCCACCAAAAAACAAAATTAGTCTCACATTTCCTTAAAAAAAAAAAACTAGTCTCACATTAGAATATATTTTAAAAAATATTGATAAAAATTAATAGAAATCTATTCTCTGTTTTTTTTTTTTGACAAAGTAGAAAATATACTTATTGCATTGGATGAATATTCACTTGTAAAAATAAAATACTCCGGGAAGCTTAGCTCAGTTGGTAAAGATAATAACATAATATATACAAGGTCTGGAGTTCGAACCCCGACAACCACGAAAAAAATATAAAAAAATGTTATGCTAAATTAAAAAAAGTAATAGTTTTTTTTTAGGAATATTTAAATTAATAAAAATGTTTTTGCCTTTTTCTTTTTCTTTTTCTGTTGATGGTCTATTTGATTGACTCAACTCAACCCATTTCAAAGTAAAGCAAAGCAAAGCAAACATATCTGAGTTGTTTGTTTGAAGAAAGAAAAAAGATTCCTTCTCCTTCTCCTTCTCTTCCGCTTCCACCGATCACTCTTCTCTTTCAATTATGGTCTGTTTCTTTTCCTTCATCTTTCTAAAATGCTCATTTTTTTATTTAGTTCCGTTCTGTTTACTTTATCATTTACCTGCAGATCTGATTTTGATCTCGATTTCACTTTACTTTGTAGCATCACATAATTATCTTTGATCTTCTCTCTTCTCAAATTGATTCGTTATACGGTGAAGATGAACCCATTTTTCAAGCAAACATAATCATTATTTGATTACTGTTATTAACTTTAATTAATCACTCAAAATCATATGTTTTCTTAATTCCATCATTCTGGACAATATTATGCGTGGTTTTCAGCTTGTAGCTTAAGCGATTCTTATGTATAAACCATTTTTTATAGCAAAACATAAATTTCAATTCAATTATTTTTGTATAAACTGTAAGCTATTTTCACAAGCTCTCTCAAATAGTGCCTTTGCCAGTGGATTAGTTCAAATAAGCCAATACAAATAGAACATATATGCAAACAAGATCTTTTCATTTTTTTTAAATCTTAAAAAACTAATTAGGGCTTGTTTGGATTAATAAATAATTTAAGTAAGCACTTAGTCGATGAAATATTTTATTGAGTTTAGTTAAACACTTATTCTTAAGCTATTTTGGCGAGAAATAAGTTGATCAAAACTTATGGATCTGTCATCGGTTATTTTTATGATATCTAACACTTTTATAAATATTGTGTAATGATGCAATTAAGCTGAAACAAGCTCTTTTTAATCCCCTGGTTTGAAGTATACTTAAAAAATAAGGGAAACTTATGTGGTCACATTTGTATGAAAACATCACCATTTTGAAGGGGATAAGATATCAAATTAACTCTAAATTTTATCGTGTTCTCTGTATTTTTGTTTTTGTTTACAATCATTTATTTATTTGAGGAACCGTTTAGATTATGTCTGCTTGTGTAGTCTTACTAAAAATTATCCAGTTTCAACCAAACTATTTGGGATGTCGATTATGTGTCTGTAATTTTACAGGCAAATGCGGCATCCGGTATGGCGGTCCATGATGACTGCAAGTTGAGGTTTATGGAGCTCAAGGCGAAAAGGACACACAGGTTCATCATTTACAAGATTGAGGAGAAACAGAAACAAGTCATCGTGGAGAAGCTTGGCGAGCCTGTCCAAGGTTACGAAGAATTTGCTGCCTGCCTTCCTGCTGATGAGTGCCGCTATGCTGTCTTTGATTATGAGTTTATGACTGAAGGCAATGTTCCCAAAAGCAGGATTTTTTTCATTGCATGGTATTGTTCTGTTTAGATTTGCCAGATACCATTGTAGCATTGGTATTAAATTTTTATCTAAACATGATAGTTTCTTTTGAAGGTCTCCTGACACATCAAGGGTTAGAAGCAAGATGATTTATGCAAGCTCCAAAGATAGATTCAAGAGAGAGCTTGATGGTATTCAAATTGAGTTGCAAGCAACTGATCCTACTGAGATTGGTCTTGATGTGTTCAAAAGCCGTGCCAACTAAATGATCTCCAACAGTGGCTGCCTTTTCTGCTGGGGTGAGCCCCCTAATGCTTTGTTACTTTTATGAAAACTTCTAGTTTGTGTAATATGGTCATAATATCTCATGATTTGTGATTTATGCCTCATTTATGTTGAGTGGCATTTTAGTCCTATGCTTATAAGTTGAATTTGTAACTGTTTTGTGTGATCAAACAAAAAAGGGGTCCTGTTTCACTTCAAAAAGGCTAATATATCCTTTTTCTGTATGGATAGGATAGGAAAAGAAAGCCCACCTGTTACTTACAACATTTATTTTTTTGTTTGGTGTTATGATATCTTATTCTATTGGTTGATTA
>Ga0228711_1005922_pt1 | contig 18435 bp, 14 predicted proteins | sample MedpolnodulmetaG_2_FD_177996 | JGI IMG/M metagenome (GOLD analysis project Ga0228711, IMG submission 177996) | Root nodule microbial communities from Medicago polymorpha collected in Santa Monica, California, United States - brown nodules | ecosystem: Host-associated > Plants > Roots > Nodule...
TTTCTCCCTAGCCTAAAAAAAAGAACAGAACCCCACATCTTCTACCTCTTGGAAGAAGAGGAGGAAAGAAATAAAAACCTAAAGACAACACTAGGTCTCCATTTTCATGATTGAAGAACTAAACAAGTTGAATATGAATAACCTAGTGTTCCATTCCAAGTGCATGTTTAGATGGCAATGAGCTTCCCAGGATCGCCGCGTACCACATCGGAGTTTCAACAAAATCACGGTATAACTATCGTACTTTTGACAAAACCTACACTTCAGAGCTTCAACAAAATCACGGTGCTACTATGATTTTGTTAAATTTACCAGTGATTCCAAACATGCATCAAGTCTACAAAGAAAAAAACTAAAATAGGAAAATAAAAGTATTAACTAAACAGTAATTAGCAAAGCTTTTGAAGAGGCTAATACTGCTATTAAGAGATTAAACTCTAAGCAAATAAACACTAAGCTCAGGAGCACCATTGCTATCAGGATTCATCATATAGAAAGCTTCAGAATCTCTAGACCCAACAATTCTCTCAAACCTAGCTCTCATATACATAACTTCACCATCAGAACAACCAGCTTCACCACCTGGCAAAACACCAGCACCCATTGAAATAGGCTCCACAGCTTTCAAAATCTCCCAATCTTTTTCCCCACATTCTCTTCTATTACCAAATCCACACTTTTTTCCATTACAATAAGTCCTCCAAAGTGGCTCTTGCAATAATCTCAAACTCTTCTTCTCACCTTCTTTGTCCTTAACTTTATCACATTCAAGAGCAATTCGTACCAACCCAGAAGCCATTTCACGAACCAAACCACTAATTGGTGTTGCAAGCTCAATGAGAAAAGCTGGTTGTGAAGTGGGGTCTTTCTGAAAAGCGAAATGAACATGGCCACGACGGTAACCAAAGAGGGTTCCAACAACACGTGAACCAAGACCAGAGGGTAGATTTGAACGGTTTTTGGTGAATACTGTTAAAACAGAACGTATTCTTGAAATTGCTACGGTTTGTAGCTTCTTCCTAGTAGCTGCATGTCCTCCTCCTGAAACAGGTTTTTGTTCATGTTTTTTAGTGTTTTGTTCTTGTATGATTTTGGACATGGTGGGTGATGGTTCTTCTTCAGGGTCTTCATTTCCAACCTTGTTTGTCCAATGAAAATGTCTTTTGGAAGATGGGTCTTGAGGAGTTGAGGTTGTGTTTGTGTTTGTGTTTGTGTCTTCCATGATTAGTGTTTTCATTTTCAGATAGAGAGAGAAAGAGAGAGAAAAACCAAAGCTTTAAAAACAGGTAAGAGAGACAGAGCGAGTATATGTATCTGAATTTTTATTTTTTGTTCCTTTTTCTTTCTGTTATTATGGATTTTTTGTCTGAACCAAATATGCATAGTTGGATTATTAAATTACATTAAAAGAGAAATTTTATCATAGTTCAACTGTTTTTTATTTTTATTTTTTTTTGGTACAAACTTCAAGTGTTTTTTATTATTAAGGATTTTTGTATGTTGGGATTTTTTTTAAGAAGTCAAAACTAATTCATCGAATATATAAGATCTGAAGAGATATTTTGAGGTTTTAATTATGATTTAATTAATGATTTTTTTAAGAAATTAAATTAATCACCTAAATTGGCTTGGAGAAAATCGAATCTAAAAGGAGCACATTCGATGTAATAAGTTAAGAGCATCCACAATAGAGACATTCATTTTTGACATTTAAATTGATCTAACATTTACACATCCTTCATTTTTAATTTTTTAATAGTTGTACCTAATTAGAACTCAATCCCTACAATCCATTGTCTCACACAAATTTCTTACTAATCAACTATCAATAATGTTATATCATTACATATCAATTTTTTAATATTAAAAAGGTGTGAATCCCACTTAAAAATGGAGTCTTAAGTGAGACCCGAGGTCTCATAAGACCTTGAAAAAAAATCCTTAATAAAGTATTTAATAGGTATCAGGTCTTAAAAGGTTAAGATCTGGGGATGGTCTAATTAGGCCGGGTGATTTAATTAAATGAATCTTGTTAACGAGTGCCTCCGGGACACTCTTTAAGCATATTAAATTAAGTAACTATTCTTTAATAATATCAAAGTTTTTAATTTTCAATGCACGGATTACACGAGCTTCTATAAAAAAATATCATTTAAGGTCTTTAACTGGTGTCCAAATAACATTTCCCTGCATTAATTGGTTCTATCCTAATTCTAGGTAGATATCTTGATTCTATTGTATCACTTTTGATTAATATAGTGAGTGCAAGAGAATCCTGACAAAAGAAACATAGAGCAGTCCCACAGGCTGATATAGGAAATCAGAAAGAGAAAAACTTGGATAGAGTGCATTTTTTTATAGAAAAGAAAGGAATCTGAGGAGACAATGTGTTTTGTTATTTCACTTTCTTGTGGGGTAGGGCATAGAGAGTATTGTGAGAGAGAGAGAGTGAGAGAGAGAGTGAGTGAGTTAGACGGGTTTTGTGATGTTGTTCTTGACTAAACTCTTTTGACTTGGTGCTCAAAAACAGTAAAATAGATATTAAAAAATGTTAAGGCAAAAAAAACAAAACACAAAGCCGTCACTGTTCCACTTAGCACACTCTACTGCTGCAAACATGTCCTGTAGTTCAATGGCGCACAATGGTCACATCAGGTTAAGGTTTACTGAAATTTTCATACTGAATTTCCATGCCTTATGTTGGCTACTGAGACTACATTACAAGTATCTACGAACTGACATTTCATTGTAGTGTAGGGTTAGCCCCACAAGCACTCAATCCTATTACGCTGATAACAACATTATTGGCCTTATACCCGGTATAAACTGTGAGGGCTTATTTAGATTTAGGTTAATAGAGACAAGTGCTTTTTTGGGATAAAGGGATGCGTGTACATTAATTAATTACCATGAGTTAATTCATTGCTATACTGCAAATTGATGGAGGATGAAGGAATTTTAAGTTATCATCATTCATCTCAAGCTGGTCGACATTGGGGAGGCTCTCAGCTTGCTGAAGGCAATGGAATGGGTAAGGGATCGCCAATTGTGGAACAAAGATTTCGAAAGTAGTTGACAGCATCTATGAAAAACATGAAGGCGTCTCAGAATTTAGCGAAATAACCAATAATTGTGTGTGCCTACCCTGCAATGATCTTGTGAACTTTCATGTTAAGTTTGTTAGTCGACTGCTCATAGTTTTAGCTAAGGAAGCTCCGCTGGAAGCTAGTTTCCGCATTCACTACAAAATTCCAACATGTATTGAGCACAGTATTATAAATGAAATGCATCAAGTTTGTTTTGCTCAAAAAAATCATTCATCTCGAGCTATAACCACTTTAATATTTCCAATATTGATGAATGTAACAGAAATAAACGGAACACAATGGCTTCTACATGTTCAATTATTTGTTACAATCTAAATAGCTGTCAGACTCGTGCAAGAAGCTGTTAGTATGTAGAAGATCCAAAAAGCAAATAAAATAATTACATGTCATTTTAAACAGAAGAGGGGTCTTCATGAACTCTCACTAATTCATCGATAAAATACAAATGGAGAGAGCACATCCACATTGGCCAGCAAGCTAGTGAATAATTTTTGTACACAATCGAGCTCAGAGGAAGCAAGGACAGGAGTCAGGTGTTCCTCCTATGTGCTCCAATATAGCAGAAGTCCTTCCTAGCTAATCTAATTTTGGTCACCATCTGGCTGTTTTGGAGCAATGGCCCCACCATTCATCCTTGCGCGGGCCTCTGCAAACATCCTTTGTTGTTCTGCTAATGCTTGTTCCTCAGTCATCTCAGCTCCATTGCTCCATTTACCAGCTTTTAAAGTATCTTGCTGAAATAATAATAATAAAATCTATCAGAAACTAGTTTCTCATTTAAAAAGTAAAATTATGCAATGGTGATAATTTATTTGATTCAAGATCAATAAATACTTAGTAACAGACCCTCTAGTCTCTCAATAGCCACAATGTCAATGAGAGTTCATGTAATGAAATCCAGAACACTCGTGAACTCGAATAAATCCCAGATGGGTTATCTTTGGACGAGCACAAAATCCTCATTCCTCATAACTACAGAACACCCAGCTATTTATTGGGGAGTTTAACAGAAAGTCCACAAATTCAGCGGGCATAGACAATAATAACTACTAAGAAATTTGTAGGAGATTTTAATTTTAACAGACAGCAAAGTTTTAACAGACAGCACAGGTCGTTCTCTTGAATGCCATGCTAAAAACACCCCATCAAAATCTTTACGGTGTGCATATCTATACGACACCAATTCCTAAGGTCTCCACGTCATTTAGGTTAGGTGGGAACAGTGACGGATTTTGAGGGTTCTTTATTAGAGAACCATCAATAAGCTCTGCAGGTGCCCCTCAACGCGGTCTGTCTATCATCTGCCCCGATTTAAGAACACAAACTAACATGGTTCATCTTAGAGAGCACTCTACACTATCTTTTATTTAGGTAGCAAGTATTCATACATTTTACACTTTTTTGTTTTGGTAGCAAGTATTCATAGATTTTAAAGGAAAGATGACTGATATGCTAATTTGTGTGATACTACTCAAGTATTCAGCATGCATATGGGGCATTCATAATCAAAATTACCATGGTCTCCAGCTTGTGTTGTTCGTATGCTGCATAAACATCTTCGATGTACTCACCAAATCCAAGCACCTGGGGAAAATGTGTAAAACAATAAACGAAATCATATCAGGCATGTTTAAAAACATCCGATGAGCATACAATTGAAAATATCATGTATGATATATGCTATGTTTGTAACACTCCAATTTTAGAATTGAAATAAATTTGTTTCGAATGTAATGGATTTTTTTAATTGAGGCATTCTACAGGGATAAATATGTATGTGAGGCAGGTAAGATGCATTTCAATATGATTGATTACCACCAGTTTGCAGGAAAAGCTGCATAACAGAGTATAACCTTGACTAAAAAATAAATTATGGGCCAACTGCTATAGTGCTTCAGGACGAGGTAATATCTCGTGAGTGCACACATTTTATGGTCTGGAAAACAGGGCACTATACTTAATAAGATCAGGTAATAAAATCAATAAAGGATGGTCTCAACAAGTATTGAGTAATTAAATTTTCGGTGTTGGAAAGTTTGGCCCAAGTCTCTTTCAGATAAAAGTGAAATGAAATAAATGTGGTTTCAATTTTGACTATGAAGGCAAAAATGCCTTCTTTCACATCAGTTACGGTAGAGAGAGGAATTAAACTAAAGTAAATCCTAAAGCATAGCTTGTTTACATCGTATCATTAAGAACCTTGGCCAAACATAACAGTGCCCAAGATAATTGTATGGTCCCATTTGAATAGTCAAATTTAATATGAATAACAGACAAGAACCAGATGGCTGTGCAGAACTTTGAATTTATAAAAAGAGAACAAATACCTGTAGAGCCTTCAATACATGCTCAGGCGCAATAGTCCTTTTGTCCTCTCTGCTACATACTTCATTGGACTCCGATGAGATGAGATTTATAAACTCTAACAAAAAAAATAAACCAACAAAATCTAATTCAACAGTCGTAAGCTAAGATTATCAAACATAAATGGTCACCGTAATCTAGTAAGCCTAAACAGCCACAAAAAAATAGACGGACATAAAATAAAAATGGCATGCTGTTATTGCCAAAGATATTACTATGGCCGGCATAATCATTCTAAAAACAAGACGGCGAATTTATATAATCTTATCAGTTATCTCCAAAGATACTATTTAACTGTAGATTCTGGTGATTTATGGATCATATGGTATGTTATGGTTGGGTTATTATTCCTCAGATTTGAATCTAAATTAGCCCTAAAAAGATATACTGATTGTGCACCTTTAACAAATTCTGCAGGCAAAGAGAAATAAATAACCAAATATCACTAGTCCACAACAACCATTTTATTTTTCTCAAATAAAACAAAAAAACATTTTAATTACAACCATTTTAATTCCCCTCAAATAATTAAAAATTAAAAAAATAATATTTTAATTATAATCCATGGAAAAAGTTTGTCGACGTAACTGAATAGCAATATCATGTTTTGAGCAACTAGGATGCTCACTAGAATTTAGATAAATAAAACCCTAAAATAAAAAGAAGAATCTCAATAAATTAACATAAATAAAACACTGAAATAAAATAATAAACTCAATAAACAAACACAGTATAGTGAGAATAAAATAGTCATAGATTGTGAAATTCTGACCTACACAGCACTCAATCAATAGATCTTGGGTGTCTCTCGCCACGCGGACATCTTGCGGTAACATCTCCTTAATTATTTTTGTCATCGTTGCTGTCAAGAAATCAAAGTTTTAGTAAGGGATACAAAAACTATGCCCTAGAAACAAAAAAAAAATAGAGCACTTGGTGCCACCAAAACTTAAGGAAAATCATATACCACTATTAATTATCATTCTATACTTGATCAATTAAACCTATTTAAAAAAATTGTCCATTGGTGCCTTTCGACAACCGCTGATTAAAAAAAGACCAATTTTCACAAAACAGTAATACAATGTTGTTATAACATAACATTCATATACTTGCAAACAAATAAAAACTAGGAAAACAAAATACATGCAGATAACTAAGACATGTTGGCGTGTGTTTAGGTAACAGATTGAGTTTCGGTGAATATTACAATCTTTTGTCAACAAAAAAAAAAAGGTAAAACATCTATCTATGATTTTACAAATATTATATACTCTGCTGGATTGCTCAAGTCGTTAGGTATGTTGAAAACACATGATTTCACGAAGAGTGCAATTTAAAAACGGCTTTATCAAGTCATTATGTTTGTTAAAAACTCATTCAGAATCTTAGGGCAGCCTAGTGCACTAATGCTCCCGCATACGCAGGGTCCGAGAAAGGGTCCCACCATTATTATGTAAACCTATTTTTTTATACAAGCAGCAGCGACAACTTTACCGTCTCGCCAAGGCTCCCCTCTCAATATCATATACAGAATATTAAAATGTTAAAATGCATCATGCAAAATTAAGGTTATGATTTAACGAAAACATAGAGACATTGCATATTTAAATTTTCCAATTATATCCTCATCCAATTGATTCCAATTTTCCAAGCAACACGATACAAACTATTCAATGAAATTCAGCGATAAAACAAATATATATATATAGTAATCGAGAGAGAAAAATACCTTTCGGAAGCGAAGCATCTTCCTTCGATTTGCCAACGATATCCATGGGATCCATTTAACCTAAAAAAATTAAAAATTAAAAATCGATAAATGGAGAGAAAAGAACACAAAAATTGCAGATCTGAAAAGAAGGAAGAGAAGGGGAAATTACCGATTGAAATGAAGAAGAACTGAGAAGCGTGAAGACGAAGACGAAGACGAAGACGATGAAGGAGGAGGCGCAGAGGGTGAAGAAGACATGGTTGGGTTGATATATAAATTTATGGAGAAGAGAAAGAGAATGGTTTGGTTTATTCACTTACTTACAGGATGGATAAGAGAACCAATTCTTGTTGCGAGCATACGATTAGGGCAACACACACGAGCGAGTTTCCCAAAACGCGTTTTCCACTTACTCCTTGACACGCGCACCTACTTAATCCGGCTCCACATAATGTCCGATTCACATTGCAAACTACCTATTTTTTTATTTTATTTTATAATATTACATAGTTAAAATTGTCAATAGATGCAAGTTATGATCAACATTTCTAAATCCCAAAATGTTGTGAAGATGATTAATATTTTTTTTTAATTAACCCACTTGTCAGATGTATTGATTTGGAATTTAAAAGTGTATTTTTTAAGGTTTTATGTTCAATTCTTTCGAATGTCAATTTTGATGGATTAGTTTGACTTCTTAAAATTTATGATTTTTTATGTATGTTGTGATTTTTAATTTTTATGAATGTTAGTGTTTGTGTTTATATTTCTAATATTTGATGATTTTGCAATTTGAGTTTATATTTTAGTTTTTATTTCTAATAATGGAAATGCTAACAAAAATGCCCTCAAGACACTTGTTAAGAAACCTAAAGAAGAAACTTTATCTTAAAAATTATGCATTTAATGTATTGAGACATTAAAAAGTAATTTTTTTTAAATAAAACTTATCAATTTTTTTTTAAATCTTTAACAAATGTCCTTGGGACACTTATTAACAAGACCCTTATAATAATGCAGGCTTATTTAACGGTGTTTCTGTGCCCGTTTTTCTATTTTCATGTTTGTTTAGTATTTTTTCTTTCAAAATAAACTGATATGGGAGACTGACTTCGTTGGTATAAGACAGCTGTCTTTATTTTATTTTTTGAGCTTGACACAATTGATCTTAACACCATTCGCAATGATTGATCTACATTGGGACTGGTATGTATTAGACAACCCTTGAATGGAAATAGTCTATAAAGCTTAACTACCGAAATTACATCATATACATATTGTTAGGTTGAACACTTTCATTCGTGTTCAAGTTTTAGACCTCTCAAACGTGGATGTGAGTTTTAGCTACAAATAAAACAATATAAATAAAAAATAGTTAGCCGCATGTATAATCCTTAAAAATAATTTCATATATGTAATCATGATATTGCAATTTTTTCAATCCTAAACTGCTGTCATTTCTAATCAATTGTTTCTTTTCTGAAAAAATTGAAATCCTAAATTACTACCATTTCCAAGTTGCACGAAGTAACTATGGAATTTGGCATCCATTCTAAATTATAAATAATAATGCTTTTCAATAGTCTTGCTTTATGGTTGCTCCTCTCAATCATATAGCAGGGTTGCTCCATAATTCGATATCTTTCATTTACAGCCACGAATCAGATCAAAATGAACACAGACAAACAATTACTCTTCTTGGTTGTTGCACCTAAAATTTAAATTTCAAAGAATATTAAATGAATTAAATTAAGGAGTTGAAATTACACAATTGCAGCTTATCAGAAAAGAAAAAATAATACCGAGCAACACCTGCCACAATATAACAATTGAAAACTTGATCCAACAACACTTATAAATACAAAACAGAAAAGTTCAAATGAAATTTGAAATATCGAGTTGTATGAAGTAGAGTGATTTCATTGGTTAATTCATAACTCAATGTTGTAGTGGCGTCCTTGATCTCATGGAACTTGCCCTAAATGATTTAATACAAAACTAATATATCAAGATGTACCATTTACCTTGGGAATCAGGTTCAACCATTTTTGGTTTTCTGTGCCTTTTCCTTTTTACCGAACTTGTACTGATGTCCATAGCATCAAGAGCATCATTTGTATGTAAACCGCAATTTTAAAACAATATGCCTCTTCCTTTATGGTTACTCAATGCCTTCCTAACTCACCTTCACCTTCACTAGCCGTAGTTGTTTCTGATCGTCTTCTCATGTCACCCATCATTGTTCTTGGTGACGTGAATTCTAGCTATCATTGTCTTCGTCGTTTGCAACATTGTTCTCTTTGTTGTATTGTACATGTTGTCGTTCTCGTCGAGGTTCTTGTTGTATTTGTCGTTATTAGCCTTGCTCTCATATATATACTTTTGAAACCCAATTAATTGGTTTATGTAATTAGTTGTTCAAAATTCAAATTATATAGGTATGCTGTAATTGTGAAAAAAAACATGTTTGGAAGTAAGGTTAATGTATATCATATGACAAATATTTGATGCACATGAACCACCAACAACCATCACCCCCAATCGCTAATAATCATCTTTCTACTATTTTCATTTTAGTTGCAACTTAAGTTACAACTAATTACAGGTGTCTTTATTCATAATAGTATCCAAATTGTCGAAGGAAAAGAACTTTAAATCTTAGGGAAAAAAATGCTTTGTCCCTATCTATTAATGAGAGCATGTCACAAAATGATATGAACACCAGAACTTGCGAATGAAATAGGCCAGAGCATCACAACTAGCATATGGCAGGGTATGCACGTTCTTGCTTTATTTTATTAAGAGAAAACCAAAAAGTTAACGGTGAAATAAACAGTGTTAAAGGAGGAGGGAGGTGTTTGTCTATTTCATAAAAACTTAAGGGAGGATAATGTATATTTTAAAACTAGAGGGGGTGTAAGTGCCCTTTTAATAGACCTTAGAGGAGGTGAATGCAATTTCCCCAAAAAATATAGTTTTCCCCTTGATCGATCTCAGCCATTGATTTTTTAACTAATAGATCGAACGATTGTAAATTGAGGTTGATGATGAACTTGAATCATCACACCCTAGCCCCTAGCCATTGTCTTGTTTTCTCTTCTTAAACTACAGCCATGATGATCAATAATCGCTTTTGGCAAATAGATTCTGCTCCGAATTATAGCTTCTGAAAACCCTAATTATTCATATCTTCACTATTCAACACCAATTTCTCCGTTTCGATTGGAGCAAATAAATGGATTCGGACGAAGAAGATTTTGTTTTCTTCGGAACGCCGATTGAACGCGAGGAAGATTCAATCAGCCGCAAAAAGAAAGCCATTGCCGAATCCTCCGGTCAACTCCGAACTCTCCCTGCGTGGAAGCAAGAGGTAATTGTTAACTCTTTCAACAATTTTTTTGCTGAAATTTTGTTATAGTCATGTTAATTGATTGGTTGAGAGTGTAATATAGAAGCTTGAACACTGAAGTATATATTGATGTTATGATATAATATTGTATTTTTCTGTATCATAGTGGTTACTTTGTGAATGTTAGTTTTATTTGTGTATTGAGCTTAATAGGTATGCACTGACTGTGTAAAATAGTTTTGCATTGTCTTTCATTCAATAAGAAACCATCAGTTTGTCATGTCATGCAGCTAATTTCAAAATATCTCTGTGATTTGACAAAATACAAGATGCTCATTGGATGTTACCGTGTAAAACTATTTTACACTGACAGCACATCTTCTATTTTCTCCCGTGTATTGATGTTATCTTTTATATTAGAATTTCAATTTCTTTTGATTTCTGTTTAGTGGATATATATGAGGTTTGTAATCTATATTGGTACATGGCCATGATGTTGAAACTTTGACATTCATTGTTAATTTCCCTTTTATAAAGTAAGGAATATTCTGGCACTCTTTAATTAATGCTGCATGTATCGTGACTTCAATGGGATTTTTATGTCACTGTCTCCAGGTTAGAGATGACGAAGGGAGGAGAAGATTCCACGGTGCATTTACAGGAGGTTTTTCTGCTGGTTACTATAATTCGGTGGGCTCAAAAGAAGGTATAAGTTCATTCGGGAGTGTTATAATGCCCTCGATATGGATTTGGATTTGAATTTCAGCAGGCCGTGAGTGTTAACCTTAAATTGAATGTGCAGGATGGGAACCACAAACTTTTAAATCGTCCAGGAAGAACAGAGCTGAATTCAAAGAGCAGAACATATTGAATTTTCTAGACGACGACGAGAAAGCTGTACGTGATTAATACTATTCATGTATAAATTTGCGCGTGATTTTTATATTATATATGCATGTATTTCAAAGCCCTTATGTTAAGGAAGTTTAGATGTAGGTAGAGAAGTCACACTTAGCTGATCCAACTTCTTACTCTGGAACCATTTCGCACAGAATTTCTCTGTAAATATTGATATAGCTGTTATTTATCAACAATTTTTATTATACTTAATACTTAATTTTGGATTTATCAGTGCCCTTTTACATTCTTCTGCATTGTTTCCTATTTTGAAACGGAACAGTCTTTATTAACATTAACATTATTAGAATAAGATATTTATATTTACACTTCCTTGGGATTTTTGAATATTGTACAACTACCCACTTAAAATGGGAAAAGTTAGAAGCGCATTATCTGAATAGAACACAAAGGGATATTTGTTATATTGAAGTTCTCAAATACGGGAAAGTCTGTTCTATTACAAATTACAGTATAAAGTAGGAAGTTTATTGTAATTGTTTTCGTTTGGGGCGGGGGAGAGGGGATATTATTCGAGTAGTTCAAAATGTCTAGGGAGGGTTATGTATTTCACAGCTAACATTAGGCTAGGGGGTATATTTTTCTATGCTTTTCTAAAGGAATCTTAATCAGAAACTACGTAGTTTAGATGGTGACACTATCAGTCTATCATTAACCCAACCACAACATTTCTGTGATGTGGCTGAAGTCAAGTAAGTAGGCTAGGTTACTTATTCAATTGGTTGCTGGGGCTTCAACATCTGTCGTTTTTTCTTCTTCTTTATTCTCTGTGTTCTAACCTACCCTTTGGACGTGTTTTAGGATTTGGAAGGTCAGTTTTTGGGGACATCTTCACAGTTTGACACATTTGGTTCCACAGCTGCTGAAATTGCTCGCAAACAAGCTGAGAAGGAACAGAAACAGAGGTGCATTTTGTTTCTGTCTGAATATTTGGTTTTTGATTCCTTGTTCTATGATTTGTTGTTGTATAGAAAAAACATACACTTGAAAATTTATGCTTCTCCCAAGATAGAAATAATAGCATAAAACTGTCATCAAGCAAATTATACACTATAATCGGGAAAACTCCTCCCACTCCAAGAGAAAGAAGCAAGATAGTATCCTACAGATCTGAGCACCAACTAATATTATGTCAAAGCATTAGAATTTCAATTTTTTTTGAAGGTTAAACAAACAATCGGTAATAAGGAATTTAAAACAAAAATCCCTAATTTACACTCAAAGCCCCCAAAAAATTTCCACCCAAAGCGAATATATGCTAAAATTCCATTCATCAAATTTTTTGAGTGGTGTACCTCAGAGTCCAAACTGGCAAGTTTCAGAAAGTGGTATCCTCTACTCTCTTTGATTACCTCCCGTAGCTCCAGGGGATGGGGAGATGAAGGCTTTGGACCGAGAGGAAATAGGACTTTTCTCATGTTGAAGCTAAAAGCTATTGTTTATTACACTTGATGGTATTTTGTATGCCATTAGGTTCTCTTGTAACATGAAATAATGTATGAGTCGTGGATTGCCATTCCGTAACTATTTTGATGTTTTGACCCTTGGTAATTTTGTCTGGGGAATTCTTCTCGTAAATGTTCAGGTGGACGGAGAGCTTTGCCTTATTCATTTATGTTTTCCTCTTGTAATTTTCTTATTCATTTCCTTCATTTAATCTAAATAATCTGTGTGTCTGTATCCCCACTTTTTATGAATGGACTATGTGCACGTGTGCTTAAAATATAATAACCAAGCTTTAATTCTTCTTTGGGTAATTACTGATCTTATTCACAGTTTTTTTTTGTCTAATTGCAGGCCATCCATAATTCCTGGACCTGCTCCCGATGAATTAGTTATTCCAGCCACAGAGTCTGTAGGTCTGTTCCACTTAATTCAAATCAAATAGCATATTCTTTTAATGTACTGTTATCCCTCCCTTACCACTTTCATGGTGCTTTTAAGGGGTGAAACTGCTGTTGAAGATGGGATGGAGTCGCGGTCGCTCAATTAAGGATTCACACGCTGATGCACTCTATGGTATGGTCTCCCGTTGCCATTTTCGTCATTTCTATCTCTGCATTCCATTTTGTTTTTATTCAGCCTTCCATACAAAACTCATCAAATATAAACTGGATAGTAAGGAAGGGTATTCTTAAGTTTTAGTTTTACCGCATTTTTAATTATCAACTGGGATTGTAGTAATCATGTTGCTTTTCTTCCTTCTGAGTAAAATTACTGGATCACATAGTAGTTATATATCCTTATGTCGCTGGACTCGGATAAGGATTCCTTTTGCCTCCCCCAATCTTTAATTGCAATGATATGAATTTTTATGTTTATAATTTTCTAGGATTAAACGCGCTTTCATATTTTCAGCACATATGCAAAAGGAAAGTAGTTTAGGTGAAATTTATAACGATTTTATGTAATATCATATATGTGATGTTTATATTACACTAATTGTTCCATTTTTTCCATTGGGATGTTCATCTGTCTTTTACTATAATACTGTTGGAAGGGCAGATTGATCTGATCTAATCCAAAATAATACTTGCACTGGTTTTCTATCGGATGGAACACCTGGCATTGGTGCTCTTTCAATTTATGATAATTGATGATAAATCCATGCTTTTATAAAAATATTTTATTTCATGAAATAACTGTTAGCTTAATTTTTTAATTTTTTTCAAAACTTGGTATCCGACCCAAGGATCAACTAATCCGAGGTATCCCCAAGTTGGTTGCTTAAAAATTGTTTTTAATCTAGAAAAAATGACATCTACAACTTTAACTCGTTTTCTTAAGCTCTTAATTTTAGCTTTAGTTTTAAAGTAATTTTTAAACCCCAAAAAATGCCAGGCCAAATACACCCTACGACAAAGATCGTGTGCTCCTCGTTACAAGCCGGTTTTGGGGGATGATTTTGGCCGTAAGCCCAAATTCGAAGATATTTTATTTTATACTTCTAAGTTACATCTCATAATCTTAATAATCATTATAACCTATCATTTTGTCTATTTTTATTTTTTTAGGACACATCTGTAAACTGATATCAACTGTTTTCAGTTTATTTTAAGAAGCTCCCAAAACTAACTTATTATGAATAAGTGCTTAATTAAACTCCCTAGATTAGCTTATTTAACAAGCTTTTAGTTATGCTGTTTACCCAAATGCATCCATTTTTTCCATTTATATGTTACATTTAGGTCATTGTCAGATTACTATCTAAATTAGCAGGCTTTCATGCAATATTCATACAAGATTGTCTGTGTAGATGCTAGAAGACAGGCTCGGAGAGCTTTCATAGCATTTTCTTCAGACGATACAAAAGTGAAGGTTACGGACTCTGAGCCTACCAAGGGTGATATTGACAACTTCCCCGACCAGCCTGTGAACGATGATGCTCAGTCTTCTAAGAGCACACCGGTGAGAAATTTCCCTTCAATTTGTTTCAGAGATGAAATAGTTGTTGTGTGAAATTTTAGCTGGTTGTAAGTATATCTATCAATGATGGCAATATGTTTCTTTTCTTCAGGTTTACGTACTCAACCCAAAGCAAGACCTGTATGGATTAGGTTTTGATCCTTATAAACATGCTCCTGAGTTTAGAGGTATGTTTTTAATTGATCTACATGTGGATTTTGTTGATGTTGTTGCTGATGATTGGCATTAAACCATATTCTCGTCAATTTGTTTCAGAGATGAAAAGGTCACGCCCATCCAGCAAAACGGGATTGGGGCACAGCAAAAACTTTTCCACAAGAGACAGTCTTTTTGGTTTTAAGTGTAAGAAACTTAAAAATTAAAACTGAATATATGATGATAATCCATGATCTTATTTTCCGTTTGCCAATATCTGTAATTTGTTCTCACAATATCTTTGCCCTAAGTTGATTTAACTCCCTGCTTCAATTCATCAGCAGGAAAGGCTGCCCCTGGTTTTGGCATTGGTGCACTTGAGGAACTTGATGCCGAGGATGAGGATGTCTATGCCACTGGTCAGTAGCTCTACTCTTTCAATGTTAAGATTGAAAATGATGTAGTTTAGGACCTACTTTGGTGTGCTTGATTGGATAAGACATGATAATATCAAACTTGAGGATATGATGCATGATAAAATTTTAAAACTATACCTTGTGTAGTGTGACATTGTATGAATGATATTGTATAAATAAGATACTATATTTATAAGATACTATGCTGTATAATATACTACTATTTTTTATGTTTGGTGGTGATGTACTGTATGGGATAAAAACATCCTTTACTTAAATATTATGATATCTGTTATGATATACTAGTATTAAGAGAAACAAAAGCTCCCGAGGTCGAAGGAATAAACTCATGCCCACTATCATTCAATATAAAAATAAATCAAGTCTGAACCCGGTATAAAATCCCATTATCTGAGCAGACTAACTATTCTCAATTAAGACAACAGTATAAAGGATATCATAAACAAGGCATTTCAGAAGAAATGGATCGAGAGGAAAAATCATCCTTGAAGATATATGCTCGAAGAGTATCTAGATGGAATTGAGAAGGCCTTATACTGACCTTTTTTCTTTCTATGAATTGCCTTTGGTTGTCCACTCATTATAATATAGTATAAAAATACAACTAAGCGGTATGGCTCGAAGATATACGTTCTTGAGCTACTTCGTCCCACTACTGATTGCTTTATCATAGCAAAATTGCAAATATTTGGAAGAAGAGTCAGGACAGACTGCAAAAACACGAGATAACATGTATTGCAAACTAGGAAACTACAATTCTCATGCCTAAATCAGGTTACTTGTCCAAATCCTAAATGCTAAATATTAAGGACGTATAAGAATACGGTCATTACATGCACTTAACAGAACACCTCCAGTCTTGCACTTTTTCCACCTTAAATTAGCATAACCCACATTACATACAGGTTCACAGCTATCGGGTTTTAAATGCTTGTAAAGTATCATTTCATATATTTTCAATCTCAATATTCATTTTGAGACAGAATCAGCAAATCTTACCAGCTACTCTTATTGCATAAATTTTATAAGTAAAGCAGTCCATATAATTTTTTGAGATTCCAATATATATATATTTAAAATTAAATTCATTATAGATTCCTCTGCAGAACTAGCCAAAGTAGCAATAAGTCTTGTGCTTTCAATATTTTTTTATTTATTTTTATCAAGAGAGTAAGTTTATTTTAGGTAAGCTTGAGAATTGTGAATTTCCTCCTATGGAAATGTGAAAAAGGTCATAAGGTCAGCTTGTTGTATTTTTTTTAAATTTTTTATATATATATATTTCAGGTTATGAAATTGAAGATGCTTATGTTCAAGAAGAGATTGAGGAGCCTTCAATGCTGACCCTTGAAAAACCGAAAAAAGAAGATCAGAAGGACCAGGGTAATCTTCCTGGTTTCAGAGCGGCATCCAATTCTGACTATAAAATGGAAAGGTAAGTGAAACAGTTTAAAAATCTTTATTTTGTTAATTGTGTAGAATTTCTAATTTCTAATAGCACTGATTTGAGTTAACGTTAATGCTTGGGGTCTACGGATCTGAAATCGGGATAATATTTTGGCACTTTTTGGGGTTTGAGGTCTACATAATATATGCTATCTTGTTAATTCTTGTCTATTTTGTATTTATATATGTTCTAGTTTTAGTGACTATTGTATAAATTGCTTTTCAGATTTGAGGCTCCTCTGGTTCCCAAGGATTTCGTGCCCCATCACACATTTTCTGGACCTCGTGATATTAACCGCCAGAACTACGAGGTCCCTCCACCAGATGTTCCTCCTCCTGAGGATAACACTTTAAAATTATTAATGGAGGGGGTTGCAAATCTGGTAGCTAAATGTGGCAAATTATATGAGGATCTGTCTAGAGAAAAAAACCGATCAAATCCATTGTTTAACTTCCTCTCTGGAGGAACTGGCCACGATTATTATGCAAGGAAACTGTGGGAAGCACAGCAGAAATGCAATGATCAAACTAGGGTGCAGTTGGATGGAAAAATGCCTCCTGGTGTGCAAAGGCTGACAGCTGAGAGTCGAGGTCAGATCTTAGGGGAAAAACCTCTAGAGAAAACCTCCGAAGATCAATCCTCATCTATTTCTTCTACAGATATTCAGCTCCAATATAATCTTATATTCACCAAGTCTGCATCATTTGTAAGTAGCGCAATCTTTCTGCTTCTAAACTCCTATTTCGATTATTAGGGAATATTTCTATTTTTCTTCTGGTCGTTTGGTAAATAAGCTCTGTAACCACAAAAAAAAAAACTAATCAAGCTATATAGCCGAAAAATACTAATCAAGCTGTGGCTTTAACTCAAAGAACTCATTTTACGTGATTTTTAATTTCCTTTTCATGAATCTTTACATCATTTAGGGTACAATCTGAATCATTATTGGTCAGATTTTTGACACGATGTGCTTTATGTATGACATTAGACTTGGGGTTATGCCGGTGTTTGCATGAATCCCACTAGAAACTATAATGCGGTGTTGTGTCCTCCTTGTGGAGATACCCCTATTCCTTCGCAAGACTTTAAACATTCTATTATAACTTCTAAAAAACTTGATTTTTTACTCATTTTTATTTCCTTAATTTTGATCCAGAGTGAGTTATCAGAATTTGAAAAGCCTTTCATGGATGATCCGGCAAAGCAACAAAGATTTGAGCAGTTTATCAAGGAGAAGTATAAAGGCGGATTACGCTCTGGAAGTTCGAGTTTAGCTGGGAATATGTCAGAAGCTGCCCGTGCTCAAGAGAGACTATCTTTTGAGGCTGCAGCTGATGCAATAGAAAAGCGAAAACAGAGCAGAGGAAGCAAGCTTTCAATTCCATCTTCGATGGATTTCATCACAGGTGGTGTGATGGAGTTCACATCTGGTGCAATAGAGGTATGATTGTGGCGATGTTCCTTTTTTTTTTTTTTTTTTTTTTTTTCTTTTTTTTTTTTTTTTTTTTTTTGTTTTTTTTTTTTTGTTTTTTTTTGTT
>Ga0228711_1005927_pt1 | contig 18431 bp, 9 predicted proteins | sample MedpolnodulmetaG_2_FD_177996 | JGI IMG/M metagenome (GOLD analysis project Ga0228711, IMG submission 177996) | Root nodule microbial communities from Medicago polymorpha collected in Santa Monica, California, United States - brown nodules | ecosystem: Host-associated > Plants > Roots > Nodule...
TATTATCTTATTATTTTATCGAGTTTTTCAATTTTTTACATTGGCCCAAGTCGGGACCGGACAAATTTATTATTTTAGAGAGTTTATTAATTTACCGAGTATTAATTTAAAGAGTTTCTACTGTATGATATAAATATCTCTCATGTTCCTAAAAAATCTCGCATATTTATTTGATAATTATAAAATATATTTTCCATTTAGTTTTTCTTGTTAATGTGAATATGATTTTGATATATGTTCGATAATTAGTTAAAAGCATCATATATATTAGAAAAAAGAGCAATAATATTTTAAATAAATTATAATATTATTATATGGTACATAGTATATACATGTGAATCAAAATGAAAATAATGACGAAGAAAATGATTTTTTTTTTTGTGTTATTTAAATGTGTGAATTTTTATTAACTTGTTCATCGGAGAAGTTTTATCAAGTTTTATATTATGAAATCTATGTCATGATTTTTTTTTATAAAGATTGGGTCAACAATCATGCGGTTCGACCACTAACCCAGTGACCCAGTGCCTTGACCGGGTCGACTACCGGTCCGGGTTTTAAAACACATTAATCACACCTTAAAAGTTTTGCATGCTCCTCAGCTGCCTTTGATTCAAAGGTATGTTCCTTGGTTTCTGCAAAAAGATTTTGGGCCTTCTCAATAAGTTTTATTCGAGGACCATGAAGTGGAGAACCCTTGCTTGCCATGGGATTTTTTTCAAGTTCCCATGATTCTTTCCAAAGAAGAAATGCCACATCCTGCATGGATTAACTTCAGAATAAATTCCTAATTTCCAGTACTAAAATGGAAAGCATGAAAAAGTGCAGTTGAGAATATAAGTATATGATTACTAGCAATACTTAAGTCTAACATATTGGCACTGGCATAACAATTACGATTATAAACTTTATGAGAGTTGTAAATTGTCAATTCTGTGCAAAAAAAGAAGACATGATGTCATGATAAGCAGTTGACGACATGTGAATAGAAAAATCTTCAATTCCATGCAAAAAATAATAATAATATTGAATCGAATGAGGTTATCAGTATTTTTTGTGAAACCATCCCTATTACAAGGAAATGCAACGGATGATATATAGTAACATTTTCACCGTATATAATATTCCAAATCAGAAGTCATGCATATTATGCAATTTGTTGCAAACAGAACATACTTGAAGTTGCCCTGTTGATAAGAAGAAGTCCTTCAAAAATTCATGTTTATAGCACCTGAAAATGAGATATATTTATCAAAGGATGCATAACATTATTTCTCAAACGTATTAATACTTCAAATCATGTGACTCAATTGATTATTAAAAAGGGATCTAGTCTGTCCAAGCTAGAAAACATAGACAGAGATTCATAAACAGGATCGAGATTAAATCTTAACCATTGCATTTCACTCATCTCTACCTCAATTTTAATATTTAAGGATGTGCCTCCCAAAACACTAATCCACTTATTACTGTATTTTTTTTTTCTTTGAGGGTTATTACTGTATTAAATTCTTAACCATAAATAAGGGGGGGAAATATAAAATATACAGAGATATCATTAAATTCTTAATCATAAATAAGGGAAAAAAAAGGTATGAAATATACAGAGATATCGAAAAGGGTTAATAATGTTTTTGGTCCTTGTAATAGGAGCATTATGGTTTTAATTTTTTAAACCCTGTCATTTAAGATTCTCCCACATTTAGTCCTTCATTGCCCTTGCCAAAATGTTGATGTCTCACTCTTGTGTGGCACAATGCACACTTATGTTGACATTTTAAAATGATGTGGCCTTTTACTTAATAATGTGGCATTTTTGTAACTGTGTCAGTTTCTTTGTTAAAATAATCAAAATAAATACTATAAAATTAAAATAATTCCGGTATCATTTTCCCTTTCCCCATATCAACCACTACCCCATATCTAAACCTAGAAAGACAGAAATTGAAACCAACTTGAAACTCGATGGAAGCAATTTCCTCAGGATGTGCACATACTTGAAGTTCTTAAAAAAGTTTCTAACAACATGCAACATCACCAACTAAATCGAGAGACGAAGATAGGCAATTAACAGCGCACATATGAGGCCACCTATTTCATCACCCACCTCAAGAAATCCTAAACCCATGATTCCAACATGTTTAAACCTCTCATATTTTAACCACCACCACCACCTGTGTTGCATCATACACTTTATATGAACTGTTACTAGAAAGTGGTCACTAAGAAATACTAGTCGCTTATAGGTTGATGGGCTCATACTTCATCATTGCTCCGTTAAAAACATGTGATCAAATCAAAAAAGGAAAACATGAATTCCCATTGTGATTTGTGACCCCCTACTACCCTCTATTTTCCCAATTCCTGCCACTTAACTTTCCCTTGTTGCCAACCACACCTCTGCCTGCTTCTACTCCCAACAAATCATACTTGTCATACTTACTATAAAAGCTTATTAGGTCAAGTTTTTGCTAAACCCTAATAGCTTTTGGCTTTTCCCTCCTAAGCAATCCTTAAAAGTGTGTTAAGCAAGCTAAAGACACATCATTTAATGCTTTTTTTCAAATTCAAATTTAATCAACTTAAGATTCCGTAAGCTAAAGACACATCATTTAATGCTTTTTTTCTGAAGGGTATTTCACAATTTAAGATTCCATATTTTAATATTAATACAATTGTATTGTACTGTTTATTTAACATCAACTTTTTTTATGATATATTTTATTCCTATATATTAAAGTTAATATGACCCGTGCGACGCACGGGTCAATGGTCTAGTATATTAAAAAATTGCATTGATTTTGTCAAACTTCTATCGATAAATGATGAATAATCTATTTCTGTGGAGACTATAGCAGGAAAGACCAGCTATTTCAAGAATGTTCAGGTATGGTTACTTCTATCCGACAATTTCACCATGACTAATTAACCATCCAGTTCTTCATCGAGTCCTGCAAGGTCTGCAATTTGTTTCCTTCTGCCAAAGAATATCAAACTCATTATTATCATCAGACCCGGAGCGGCATTCTCACCATCACATCCAGCAATAGGTATGACAGCAGTATAGTAAGCTGGTACAGAAAACAGTACCACAAAACATTCCAGTACTCCTGCAACAGCACTGCCGTCTCATCTTCTTTACTAGTTGTTTACAAAAGACATGATCCCCCTTCTTATCTTTGGATTGTTTATTTAAGGATTGCATTGTAAATGATTCATCTTAGTCTAAGTACTCTATTTTGTCAGGGTAATTTATAATTTACAGACACTTCTATGTTGCTATAAGGGTCAGTGGTCACATACATCACATTCTACAGCGAAGCAAATGCACACTTTGACTCTGGCAAAGGGGACAAAAGTTGACATCAGTGATGAGACACCAAGAAACAGATTTAGACATTCTAGCTTCGTATTTCAGACAATGGTAGAACAAAGATGCCTTTGGACCATAACATATGTCATTCCGGGTATGAGCAAATAAATTGGCTCAGTTAGGTAAACATGGACAGCCAGTAAAGTGTGTTTTCTTCATTTTCTCATGACTTAGCATTGAACCTTAATACTGACTTAGCATTAAACATGGACAGCCAGTAACATGTGTTTTCTTAATATTGACTCAGTTAGGTAAACATGGACAGCCAGTAAACAGGCAATTCCCTAAATAAAGTGTGTTTTCTTCATTTTCTCATGACTTAGCATTGAACCTTAATATTACATAACAAGGAAGACCCACCTGTCTTGCCTTTTGAAAAATGGTTCAATGGAACATACCGTGCATAAGTTATAAATAAGTCCCGTGCTAATTGTCTGGCCTGTATGGTTCCAAAGAACTCTAACGGTTGCCTCTGCATCATCATAACAAGAATGTGTGTATGAGATACATGTGTTACTCCATATACATCACAAACCTGACAACATTTAAAAAATATAAACCTTTCCAGAGTCCAATACCTTTTGCCAGATATGAAAAAGTACAAGGTAAACAAGGTCTGTATCACCACATTCAGTCGCCTTCATCAAGGCTGTATCTTCTTCTCCGATGCTTAACAGGAGAGGAACCTAAACATGAGAATTGATGAGAACAATAATAAAATATCCCACCAGAAACCAGCCAGCGAATTGGGTGTGACTTAGGGATGAGGGGAGGCAAAATTGAGACGCCATTAATTTAACATGTATCCAGAATAACTAGAAAACAAGAATTCCACCTGTTTCGATGAACGGGGTTCGTGTTCAACAAGCAAGGCAGCTAACTTTCGGCGGCCATTTTTGTCTGCATGAGCAGCAACTGCTGCATAGGATATGCCTTTGCACACTTTTAACTGAGAGTAAAAGAACGCAATTCAAGAGTAGTTGCATAAAATATGATGATTGTAACAGAGCTTGAAGAGGGGGAGGGGAACCTTATCAAGAAGAATCTCTAGAAGAGTAGCATCGGGTATTGCCAATGACGCAGTTATCTTAGCACATGCCCAGTGCATTATCACTACCTCCTACACAAAAGAAGTCAAAAAAAAAAAAAACACGAACTTTACTTTTACACTCAAAGAAGATTGCTAATGAAGTGATATATCAGTAATTAAAAAAAACAGAGAATAAAACAATCAGTCAATACAACTGTAGTAATTCAGTAAATCACTCCTTGTTTTCATATAGCATGTTAATTTTTTGAACAACCAACAAAATGAACATCTAGACACCACATCCAAATTTTTATTTATTTATGCGTGTATAATTTAACACGAGAAAAATCTAAATTGGGAATTAAGATTAATACATTAACCTTTGAAAAAAATTTATGGTAAATCTAGATTACCCTGACAAAAAAGTGTACTAAGACTAAGATGAATCATTTACAATGCAATCCTATAAGAGAAGTAGTTAGACTAGCTTAGTTATAGCTAGATCAGTGTGCCAGAGTAACTGTTTTCTATTCATTCAATGAGAATCAGAAATTGATAAGACAAGTTAGTTTGAAGTCTTCTATGAACTCTCTCTGAATTTTACAAATCCTTACATAAACAATCTAAATATAATAAGATGGACCATTTACAATGCAATCCTATAAGAGAAGTAGTTAGACTAACTTAGTTATAGTTAGATCAGTGTGCCAGAGTAACTATTTTAAATTCATTCAATGAGAATCAGAAATTGATAAGAAAAGTTAGTTTGAAGTCTTCTATGAACTCTCTCTGAAATTTACAAATCCTTACATAAACAATCCAACTATAATAAGATGGATCATGACTTTTAGAAACACTATTAAATCCTATGATAATGAGCCTAAAAAACATGATAAGAGGTATCATTTCACTATGTCTCAAAATGTCAAAGATCTAATCTAAGGTTATGAGTGTCCAAGAAGCGTTTGGCCAAGAGCAGGTGTTGACTCAGTCTTTTACCACGTGTCCAACACATGTCTAACAGGTGAGCATGCCAAAATAAATTATTTTTAAAAATTGGACACCTTTAAAAGGTGTCTGACATGTGTTCAAGGTGTTTCCAGAAGAATTGGTATATGAAACGTGTCAGGCACAGCACATTGGAGGTGTGCCTGACAGACTAAACTTTCATATACTGAAAAGAAGAGTACAAAGGTGGTGGCTCCTGTATGCACCAACTATGTCAGAACTCTTCCAACTTAAAATGGGATGAAAGTATTAGATATAATGGCATAATTAGATATAGAAGATAAAGTGATAGCTAAAAACAGACTGCATAAAGTTTTGAGAAAAATGGAAGAAGCAATGAATGAGGAGGGCTAAGGGATAGAAAGGGACTCGAGTATATCAAGAGGGAAAAAAGGCGGAGTATTTTTAACAAGTTATAAGAATTTTGCCCACTTTAGCCATGTTCTTCAGTCCCTACTTTAGCCATGTTCTTCAGTCCCTACTCCCACTTTAGCCATATTTTTAACAAATTTTCCTCTTCTATCCAAAAATAAAATAAAGAAAGCTTATGAACATTCAAAATTTTATTCACCTCATATTTTCACATTACAACCTTGCAACATTGTTATTTGTTGCTTCCATCAATTTTTAGATTTTCAATTCTATAATATTTCCATAAACAGAATTAGGACAAACAAAGCATCTCTAATAATTAACTACCTTTGTAACTTTGTTAAAATAAGAAACTCACTCTTCACATATACACCGTATCTGTACTGTAGTGTATAACAGATCAGATTTGTGCTCAACACACTTCCAAAAACCCTAATTGCATATTTATAAACTCGGCGCTGAGTTTCCTATATCATTAGAAGTATAAACAAATACACTAAACACTATCCAGCCGTGTATTAATTAGATGAGAAGCATGAACCATTACACGTCCATAACCATCAACTCAAATACATGTTTTACTTTGGTACATTTGGTTGGTATGCTAAGTTCTCATATTATTAAGGATTATCATTTGGATGAGGGCATGCTCTTTTTAAAGGAATTTTCCTTACATATGTCAAGGATTGGGAAGCATTGCTTCGTCGTCACTGATTCCTTATTCATGCTTTGTTGTTTGTATATCCTTTTTCATTTTATGCAGGATCTATCATCTTACAAACTCTTTGTAATCGTCTTCTCATTGTCTTAATGAATATCTGATTTTATTGAAGAAGGCAGAAAAGTCCAGGACTTGGCAAGTAATGCACATATTTCTGCTCGTATGGGGGAATATTTCAAGAAAATCAAGTTTCGATCGTGTATTTAATCAGTTGGTGCTACAGAATTATAATAAAAATGCAAAAATATACAATATGCATACACTTACTTGATTCATTCCGAGATATTCAGATATCCGCAATGCAAGCAGATGTTGGTGAGCATTTATCAGGCGACCAATCAGGACAGATGGTGTAAGCAACTGATAGGAATAAGCAAATTCAGTACAATGTCCGCACAGACAATTTCAGCACTAAAGAGACAAGTATGCCTTAAAAACCTTATATTGCTGAATACTAAGAGGAATGCCGATCTCAAAGCTGCGCACTGAATTCAAGACCCGCAGAATTTTACACATTTCTTGGATACGATCACGATGAAAATTGCTGCCAAAGTCAACTGGATATCATTACCGAGAGCGAATATCAGAAAACATGTTTGCCAAACTTTCACGGCTAAAGAATGTAATTAAGGCAGCAAAACAATTTTTAAAATATTTTGGTCAGTATATCCAACAGATAATTCAAATCAAGCTCACCTACAAAAGGCCTGCCCATAACTGGCTGCCCTTAGGAGAGTTCGTTGGCGCGAAACATCAAATTCATGACCTGCAGCATCAACACATGCTTCAACAGCCTCAGGAAGGGACGATCTTATCAATCTCAAATTTTCATCTGCCTGGGGAGTGATGATAAGAAAATCAGACATTCATCTACAATGATGAACTGTTTGATGATACAATAATTAAATTGCAAATAAAGATCTCACACATCAACTAAGTCCACATATAACAAATCACTTATTTCTCTCTATTTTTATATCAAAAACATGTTGTAAAACACCCACGAATGCTGGTTTCCTTCATCATTTTCGTCTATGTAGAACTAAAATAGAGAAAATTAATTAACCATACTCAATCAACCAAATCTACTTTTGTCATCCATTATTGGGAGTCATAACCATTGTTTGTTTCTATAAAAAGTTTATTAAAGGTATACTACATTGACAGTAGAAAGCAATGCTCAATGTGCCCACCGCTCAGTAAGCCATATTTGAGCATATACTTAAGCTGTCTATTATTAAGTAAAATCAAACTGAAAACAGCTTACATTGTTACAGACTTACAATATATAAGAACTTGAATACACATACCAATATCCAACTAGATTCTGTTCTGTAAATCAGGCATAATCTTGTTAATCCACTTATATTCATTAAATATAGGGCTACACCTAAATAATTAACATGCATTCATTCTTGGTGAGAAGTAGGCTATCAGTTAGAAGCTTCTAACGACAAGAAAAAGCAGCACAAGCTATTGAATGAAGAAAATCACAGTAAGATTGACTGCTAGAGACACTACTTAAGTTCTTTTTTAAGTATATTCAAAAGAATCATATTAAGGTGGAAGACAGAAAGCAAAATTCATGCTCAATATAGTGGTTTTAGCCAATGGAGAATAATGATCAAACTCGTCCGCCAAGAAAAATGAATTTTAAGGTCTTTCTTTGCACCAAACACATGCCCACAAACTATGCAGTATTTCCCTACTCCACATCTTAAGTTTGTAGACTAAAATTTTCAAGTACAACACAAATTCAGTAATTCATTTGTTGGCAATGAGTAGATATCTGAATATAACCATATAACCAATGACATACAGTGGCTGACACCTCAGATAATTATAAAGTTAGTCATGCATTAGTAAGAGAACAGGAATGAAGCCTCTACCTTAGCACTACGCCTATCAAAATGATCTAACGCGTCATACAGCAAAGCTGCGGGTGATGTACTGCCAATTGTGAAGATTGAAACTGTGGAGTCAGGAACCCGTTGTAGAAATTCCATACTAGCATTGGACAATATCCTCACTCCGTCGCACTCAGGAATAAGAATTATTGGTTCATCATAAAGGTATGTAACTGGTTCTCCATCAGGACCCATCATTAAAAGCATATCATCCCAATAAAGCAGAACAGCATCCATTCCACACCAAGCAAGCTGCTCTGGAGGAAGAGCTGACTGCACATATGAAAATAAATTATAGACCTGACAGCGATGGCACATAAAGTATATAGATCATACATCATAGATCATAAACAATTATGGATGTCTCTTTGAAGTTTAAATACACCCTTTTTTGCCACTTAGATATGGTACTCTAGCAGTATATGTTATCATAATAATTACAAAATTGGGTGGTAACATCATATGCAAAACAGCAATCAACTGATTGACATGATATAAATTTAAAATTATGCTACATCCCCACAAACACAAATATCTTAAGCATTCAACAACCAAGACTTAAGCACGTCCCTCAAATTCTACAAAATCTCATAATCACTTATATTTTATGTAGCATTGACACTTAGGATTAAAACACCAACACAACATTCGGTTACACCCAATCATTCTAATTTCTTAAATTATTATCATTGCCTACGTGTCAATGACAGTGCCGTGCCCAGTGAGTGTCTTTGCAAGTGTTTCCTAGCTTATTTTATCCAAAAAATAACTAAATAACTATCAAGACAATATTAAAACTTTAAATCGTCACTAATCCTACAAGATCCTAGAAACATTTAAGTCTAAAAAATTTGCAATGCTTCAAAATCCAAACCACACAAAATTCACAATAACAATGAAAAATTGAAAATTCAATTTCCAATCCAATTAACAACAGAATTCACACACCTCGCACTCCCTCTCGATGATAACACCGGTCAAATCTGACGTAGTAACAAGAAGTCGGCCATCATGCGTAAACGACGCAAGCCACTTCCCATCCCGTGACACCACCATCTTCTGCAACGGTCCTCTTAGCATCTCACCACCAAGCCGCTGCACGCCGTCCTCCTCAACCGCAATCACCGCCGCATCCTCCTCCTCACCACCATCTCCCACACCAAGCAAAACCTCAACATTCCCAGACACCGTATACTGCGGCTCAATAACCGCCATACACCGCGGCGGCTCCACAATCCCCGGATCTGCCAACTTCACCGCGTTAGGGTTTTTAAAATCCGCAATACAAAATAACTGATTCGATTCCGTTATACAAACGACGCCGTTTCCCCAAAACGCACAATCAGCTACATTGCTTTCAAAACACTCTTTACCTGTTACAATAATCAAATATTATCAGTGCTAAAAGGGTAAAATAACAATCTAAAGATATTTTATATTGGCAATTAATCACAACCGTCAACCGCAAGATCAATAGAAACTTTTACTTTTACTTTAACCACCTCTAAAGTTGCATACATGATTGGTTGTAATACGTTAATATGTCAAACTTTTTACACTGTCCTTGCATAGAAATTAAACTCAAGGTAAAAATATTATTTAAAATACTAATAAGCTAATACTTAGAGCTCATTTGTTACAGCTTCTTTCATGAAAAAGTCACTTTTAGAAACTTTCATACAATTTTCAGCAAAATCATGATCTGAAAAAACTCTGTAAACAGCTTCAATGAGAAGTTGTTTTAGGGTCCGTTTGGATTGGCTTACTTTGAGCTTATGCAAAACACCTTATGCAAATAAAAAAGCTTTTATCTATTATTCATAAGCTTGTTAAGGTAGTTAATGAAAAAACAGCTTATGAAGATACAATTTTGGATAGTGAGAACTTATAAATTAACATAAAAACTTGGTTGTTTGCAATAAGCTCAAAAAAAAGCCAATCCAAACAGGCCAATAGTAGCTTCGCATAAAATCATTCTCTGATAACTAATTTTTGTAAAGAATAAAATAAAATAATTTTCATTCTAGTAAACAATCAATTTGCCCTCGTGAGCATAGCTCAGTTGGTATGGACAATGCATAATATATGCAAGGTCTGGCGTTCAAACCCCGGCCACCACCAAAAAAACAAAAAACAATCAACACAAAACAGCTTATACTTTATATAAAAATCTCTAAAAATTAATCTCTTAATTATCGAGTATCATAATCACTTCTTTTTTTTTCTTATAATCCATAACAAACAAAGCCCCCAATTCCTAAAACATTACCTAAATTTTAAAAAAATAAATAAATAAATTATTACCTAACGAGAGATTGGGTTCAATCAAACGCGCGTGAACATCATATCGATAAACCGTTCCATCTTGAACAACACAGACGAGAGTATGATCATCAGTCCACGACATTCCGATTAACCTACCGCCAGGGTTCCGCCAGACGGTATCGGCGAGGAGATGACCGGAGGAGGAAAAGAGACGAAGCTTCCGAAGAGCGGACTCGCCGTGAAGCTGGACGATTTTGGAATCGTCGCGGATCACGGCGAGAGGGCCGCCGAAGGGAGCGGCGGCGATTTTGTTCCGAGCAAGGTCGACGTGTTTCCATCGCATTGGATAGAGTTCGGGTTTACGATAGTAACGGTTGTAGAGGAGTTGCCACTCCGCTGCTACTGAGACGTTTGCCATTGTTTGGAAGAGTGGGATGGTGGAAATGTTGTTGTGAGTTTTGATCAAGGTGGAGAAGACATGGATCTATAGTTTTTTGTTTTTTTTTTTTTAAGGGACATGGAGCTATTGTTTTATTAGAATTAGAATGAACATTTATAATTTTTTTTTTTTTTCAAACAAGGAGAAGCATTGGTTAAGCAGGTAAAAAAGGTAAGATTTTATTAAAAAGTGGTGTAATAATTAGTTAGTTAAAAGTAACACTTTATATTTCCAACACAATTTTTTTATTTTTGTATTCCTTAACTAATGTCTCGGGGGTACTGGTTAACAAGACCCTAATTTTATTTGTTAAGTTTTTTTTTTTAAAATCAACTTTTCGTTTTCCTTTAAAAAAAAAATTCAACTTTTAATCTTTATAGAATTTTTAATTATTACTTTTGATCTCTATTTTTAAATTAATATTTGTATTTTTTAATAAAATTTTGCAAAAAAATTCATAATATTACAAGAATCTCTCTCAAAAAATTAAAAAATTTTAACAAAGGGAGCCCCTAATATGGTCCCCAATATTAAGGGTCTATCAATGGTTCTCTCTAAATGACCTTCTATAGCAGGTTTTTAAGAAAAATGTTTCATGACTCCACACAGCAAAAAAAATCATTTTTTTAATTGCAGCAGCAAAGATTACTTTTGTGTCCTTCCATATAACACCAAAGTATCTAGGTGCAAAATCATTTTTCTCTCTTCATAGCCAGATTCCTTCTTCTTCTTTTAAATAAATATAAAGTCAGGTTCCTTCTACTCCAATTAATAATGTTCATCCAGTCAAAAATAAAAAATTTAATGGACAAGCTAATGGGACCCATATTTGATCTTAGTTCTTGTTTTAGTGTATTACCTGTGTTTATTGTGCAGTGACCATAATTTATAATTCACTGTGAAATTAATTTTGAAATACAATGTAGGTCTTGGGTAATTTGTCTTTAATTTAAGGGAATTAATTTCCCTCATGAGAAATGTACTCTCAATAGGTGGTCTCATATACCCACAGTTTCTCAAAATCTCACTCTCTTTTTTAACAAAAATTTAAATCTCACTTTTGTCCACATATTTTTCATAAAAAAATAACATTTCAGCACATTTCTGTTTATGGTTTAAATGAAGGGGTGAAAGGTGAAGATGAGATAGAGGAAGAAGGAAGGAGCCTGGAGCGGTTAATAGAGAGAAATGGAAAGAGGAGGAAAATGATTGTTAGCCTATGGATTTTAGGATTACACAAAAGAAGAAAAATAAAAAGTAAATTAGAGAGGAAAAAGAAAAAATGAAACCTGTTGTAGAAGGTCAATTAGAGAGGATCATGGGTGGACCTTTAAAATTGAGGACCATATTAGAGGCTCCCTTTAACAAAACATAAATTAAATATGAATTTTTAACCACCAAAAATATAAAAATTCATATTTAATTCATGTTTTGTTAAAAAACTCTATTTTTTATTAGGAGAGATCCTTCTAATATTATACATTTTTCTGCAAAATTTTATTTAAAAATATGAATTCTACATATGAGTTTACTTTAAAAGATGACTAAAAGTTGAAAAAAAAAATTAGAGGAACTAAAATTAAAAGTTGACATCTATACTTCTATACTATATATAATGAAACTACTACTTTCAGCACTTTTGGGTTGGACTTTTCTTTCCAAAAATACCCTTAATTTTAAATACAAATAACACTTGTAACAAACATGAGCAAAAAATATTGTTAAAGATTGGACTTTAAATCCTCTAAAAGAAATATTAGTTAAAAACGTGAGCAAAAAATATTGTTAAAAATTGGACTTCTTTAAATCCTCTAAAAAAGATTAGTAACAAACGTGAGCATAAAACATTTTAAAGATTTGACTTTAAATCCTCTAAAAAAAAAAAAATTAGTAACAAACGTGAGCAAAAAATATTGTTAAAGATTGGAATTTAAATCCTCTAAAAAAGATTATTAACAAACGTGAACAAAAAATAATGTTAAAGATTTGACTTTAAATCCTCTAACGTTATGAATGTCATTGATCGTAAACAGAGTCAAGTATTTTTTGTTGTTGGTCCAGGCGGATCAAGTAAAACATTCCTTTATCAAGCATTAATGGCAACTTTGAGAAATAGAGGAAAAATTGTCTTAGCAACCACGTCATTTGGTATAGTTGCAACATTATTACTGGGTGGTAGAACTGCACACTCCCGATTTAATTTACCTTTTGATGTAGAGCCAAATTTCATATGCAATATAAAAAAGCATAAAGATCTTGCAAAGCTTATTAGAGTAGCAGCTGCCATAATTTGGGATGAAGCCCCAATGACAAGCAGATATTGTTTACCTTACAATTACTAATCATTTGAGTTTTGGTTTCGGGGCTCATAATCTAGATGATGTGGCTCTGATTACCTGACGTGGCCATAGTAATTGGGAAAAAATATCGTTGACTCGTAATAAACTTGTAGGAAAGGACAAAATGCCCTTAATGACTATAGACAAATGAGAAAAGACAAGTGTACTTTTAGACCATCTCAATTGGGAGGGTCTTAATTATTTAAGACCTGATACCTATTAGGTATCCTCAATGGGGAGAATCTTTTTCAGGGTCTTATAAGACCCGGGGTCTTACTTAATACCCCTACTTTTAAGTGGGACCCGCACTCTTTTAATATTAAAAAATTAAAATATAATGATATAAAGTTATTGATAATTGATTAGTGGGTCCCATTTAAGAACTTTGTGTGAGATCTGGGTTGGAGTGATTGAGTGCTATTAAAAAATTATAAATGAGTGATGTGTACACGTGGGACTCATTTAAGAACCCAAAAATATATGTCTCCATTGTGGATGCTCTTATTCTTCCTTTTGCCAGACGTTCTTCCCTTCCTCGTTTTAGTCTTGATCCACCAGGCATACCATTGTCATCGTTATTTAGTTTCGGTGAGCATCCTAGGAGCAATTAACATGCACATGGATGATTAGATTGTGAACTGCATAGATGAATACACGACAGCGACGGTGAGATACACAACGGCGGCTAGGAGGGGGTGGTTTGGGGATGGGGACTTTGGTAATAATGGGTAAGTAGCCTCAACCTAGATTTGATTCAATGTGACAAAGTCCTAACACAGGTTCCCTTCAACTTCTTCCTTCATCAATAACCCAAGTTGTTGAAGCCTTTGAACAACATAACGTAGGAGGATGGGTCCTTCTTAAAACTACAACCACCTTCTCCTTCTAAGATCAACAATCACCATCTCTGACTTAGATTTAAAACAAAAATATTGAAACCCCATTAAATCTAAGAAAAACCATAAAGAGAGTCGAGTTAAAGAAGTTTGATATATTCAAGTGTTGCCACCATTGTTACTCATTTATCAACTTTGACATTTTACTTCTCTCTTCTCTTTTTAATACATGTTAGAGGATTTTTTGTGAGTGTATACTCTTGATCTAGGTATTTCCTAGCTAGTGCAAGCTTGCTTTGTTGTTATTGAAATCCCTAATTTCTCCATCTTATCCTAATTTCATATGAGTTTCAATCATGGGCTTGTGGTTCAAAACGAGTTTTTCGGGTTGCTGAGAAATAAAATTTCTAAATTTCATACGTCTTGGAGATAGGGGAGAGAGGTGGAAGACGAGGGGAAAATAGTAATTTCAACATGTATTGGTTTTATTAAGGGCATTCTGGTTCATTCATGTTAAAAAGTCTGAGTCAGCATCCTCAAATCCAAGTCAAGATTGAACACGTCAGCTAATCACGTCCACCTCAGCGAGATTATGAACATATGGACCAAAACTCAAATGATTAGTAATTGCAGGGTAATTTTGGAAGGATTAATAGATATAGGGACTTAAACTCAAGTGACCCCTATTTACGTAGACCTTTTTGCAAAAATAAGCCTAGTAAAATATCAAAAGAGTAAAGGCAATATTAAGTCATTCACAAGCTTGCAACAATTTTTTAATGGAAAATCTAATCCCTCTTAATATAAGAAAGAAACATGTCGAGTATACTAGATCGTGCTCCCGTGCTTCGCACGGGTCAATGATGAACACTATAAACATAGTAAATCAAAAACAGGTTAAATATAATATAGTTGAAACTTGATTACAACTTCACATTAGTAATAATAACGTTAATTAACCAACAACGATTTTTTTTAAAATACATTAGATAGTTTTTCCACTTATCATCAGTCATATGGAATAAAAGTCATATTATAAAATCAATTTTTTGTAAAAGGAACACACTCGCCAGCGGATAACCATATTATAAAATCAACTTCATTGTAGGGTGATATACATAAGAGGTTTTGATCAGAAGATCATTGTTCCTTTTGATTAGAATTTTGATTCTGAAATTCTACTCAGACGCTGACATCTTTCTTGAACAAAATGCATGTTCAAATTTTTTTATTTTCTTCAGTTAAAGGTTCTGTATACTTTGCAAATGAAGGGGGGAATTCATCTTGTAACTGTATTCAACTTTGATTCGTATTAAGAAAATATCTTGAAATATGTTTTGGAAAATATGACAACAACCTTATGAATGAAATCTAAATGAAAGATCCTGGCATACGAACAACAAAGAACTACTCACAACATTTATATTGTCTCGATGTTACAAAAAACATTGTCATTTTAGAAAATAAACAAACTCTCTTGCTATTAATAATTACCACTTCTATGTTTCGATGTATAGCCTTTTCGTGTAAATATGAAATATTATAATTTTTCTAACTAAAGTCAAAGTCTATCATCTAGCCTTTTATGTATAGGGTGGCGATAAAGGTGCATATAACATTGCACCAAGATGTAGCCTTTAGGTATAGGGTGACAATGGAATCATTGTTTTCTTATCTAGGCTGACAAAATCTTTTTTATTGTTGCTTAAGAATGCATTATAAGATTTGGATAATCATTGTGATTTTTTTATAAAAGAAACTATGATCCAAATGACATTGTTTAATTGCATTGATACCATCAATGGGCAGAATTGTTACACGGCCTTGCATTTTGGCGTCAATAGGGGCATTTTGGTAAAAAAAAATGACAAACTAGGCTTTTTCTAGGGTTTGCTTGCAACTTTTCTTTGCACTAGACCACCGACCCGTGCTCCGCACGGGTCCTAGGCTTTAATCAATGTATATCATAGTTCATGTAATGAAAAATATGATAAATTAATAGCATAATGGTTACATTAGGTATGTAATTTGTTCACAATACAACAATATACAGTACTAATTAGATTTAAGACAAATTATCCGACATTACGAAATACTTCTCTATATACGATGTTAGAAGTCACATCGGTATCTTGACAATCTTCATTGGTAATAAGAATCTTCTAATATTCTCTTTTATCTTGTCCAAATCAGTGGTTGGATTCGGGTCCAATGGAGAATATAACATATTTAAATACATGAAATAAACAGATGTTAGTATATATAGTATTTATATGTGCGATACAAACGAAATTGAAAGTGAAAATGATTATGAACATAATAGAGTTTTCAATCACCTTTCAAGCAATGGAGTGCAAGTAGAGTTTCAAATTTAAGGTAAATCATGTTAACATATGTTGTTGGTCACGGCAAGGGAAAATGAATGAAGGAGGATGACAAACTTGCATGCATGTGGCCTCTATATATAGAGAAAGCCAGCTACATTAATTAGGTATGCATTAGAAGTTTAAACATTATACATTAAATTAAGTAGTTGGCAACACAAAAGACACTTAAGTGATGACATGTACATTTAGGAGGGAAATTCAAATTTTAAAATTTGAAAACAACATTAATGAGATATGATAGCTTGTTTAACACACCTAGATTACATGTTTGGGAGGGAAAACAGCAAAGCTATTAGGGTTAAGCATTTGCTTGACCTAATAAGCTTTTAGATAAGTATGATAACTAAATTGCCCACTACATTTCCCTTGTGCCATATTTCCTAATTATAGGTAATTGTAGTCTAAAAATTGTTTTTTCTAACTCGATGACGTGAGCAAACTATGTTTATATCATGTAATTAAACTTATTTGAAATTGCAGTATTCTTTGTCTCTATAGCTAAATAAGAACAACAAATTCTAGTTGTAAACAAACAATATTTGTAGACTTTACAAAACAAAGTCTTTTTGTAGACAACATGTCAATCACCTTTTTCTCCTTTTCAACGTTGACCTTCTCAATGTGTTTGATTGACAGGATAGATACATGCTACTTGCTATATTATTTCTTTCTATTCTCTTGTACTCTCTTTTACAATTTACTTCATTATCATCGTTTCTTCAAGTTTTCTATTGATGTCGTCTCCCGTTCATGACCCTTATGGATCTTGTACCATACATGACTACCATTTTTAATTATTTTTTTGTGCAAAATAAACCATAGCCGTTGGATATTTGTGAATGGACGTGATGTAAAGGTCATGTGGCCCACTAATGTGTGAATATTTAAACATTAATTCTGAGTTTTTAAAAATGCAATGAAATGTAGATTAACTTTAATAAAGGGTATTTTTGGTATTGTCTCAATAAGTCTAAAGAACCCAGCAACAGTTTAGAAACATTTTAATGGAATTTGATTTGTTGGTTAATTGCAAATACATTATAATGGAGTTTGATAATTTTCATCAAACCTCTCTAAAATTAAATTTTCTTTTATCTTTATTCATTTACTAGTAAAGGACACGTTGGTCTTGGTCACGTAACATTTTAATCATTATTTAAAAAATAATTAAATTGTTAATATTGTCGAATGTTTAGAGATATTAATTGAAAATTTTGAGTATTATTGTTATGTTTCTGTTAAATATTTTTCTCTTGTATATACAAAAATTTGTTAAATAGTTGAATCACGCTAGTTGTGGATTTTATTTGCTTATATATGTGAAAACAAATTTTTTTGTACACATATGAGAAAGACTGGTTTAAAATTTTTTTGAAAATTCATGACTATTTATTTAGTTTATGAAGAAATATTTTGATTTGCCTTTTAAATTATGCATTGAAATGTTGGAACTATGGTTAATTGACTCATTTCATGAACCCACCTTTGTTTTTGTTTTTACGGAAAAGACCCACTTCATTTGCCATGGAGCTAGAATGCATTTTCACCATGGGTAAAATATAAGATGATATGGATAAAATTTAAAAATTATTAGGTTTATATCAATATTTATTCCTGTAAACATGTGAAATTTTATTTTTAATCTTCCTAAAAAATTTCACAAATTTTGATCTCCAAACATTTTATTTCATTTTTCCAATCAACTTAAGTGTACTTTTCATATATTTTTATGAATTATTACAAAGATATTATGA